>Ga0208856_1000045_pt1 | contig 52765 bp, 61 predicted proteins | sample LakMenEpi13Jul12_FD_150690 | JGI IMG/M metagenome (GOLD analysis project Ga0208856, IMG submission 150690) | Freshwater microbial communities from Lake Mendota, WI - 13JUL2012 deep hole epilimnion (SPAdes) | ecosystem: Environmental > Aquatic > Freshwater > Lentic | place: Lake Mendota, Madison...
GCGGTTCCGCGGGCGGCGTGACCGCCACGAGCGTGTTGTCGCCGGCGCCTTCGCCGCAGGTGCAGATCACGCGGCCTCCGGCGAGGATCGGCGAAGCCACCGTGCGGCGGGGAAAGCAGGGGGTTTCCCAGAGCACTCGGCCGGTGGCTGGGTCGAGCCCGGTGAAGCCCTGGGCTTGGCTGGTCACCACGAGCTGGGGCGTGGTCTCCGATTCGATCACGAGAGGCGTGGAGTACGAAGCCTTCGCGCTCTTGCGTGCGGTGCGCCAGCGTTCGCGGCCGGTCTTCGTATCGAGCGCCACGATCGCGCTCGGGCCATCCTGATCCACAGGCACGATCACGAGATCGCGCCACACCGTGGGCGACGCCCCGAAGCCGTGTTCGCACGCACACGGCCCGAGGTCGGCGTGCCAGCGCGGTTCGCCGGTGTGCGAGATTGCCTCCACGCGCAGGTTGTCGGTCGTGGCCCAGAGCCACACCACGCCGTCATCGTTCGCAGCCACGGTGCTCGAGGCCGAGCTGTTCTGCGCGTGATGCGGCTCGATCGGCCCGGCAAACTCCCGCTGCCAGCGCAGGGCGCCCGTGGCAGCATCGTGGCAGGTGAGAAATCGCTTGCCTGCCGCCTCGTCGGCCGCCGCGCTATACACGCCGCCGTGAGCCACCACGGGCGAGCCGTGCCCGCTGCCGGGAAGCGTGGCCTGCCACGCCCAGCTGACAGTGGCCCAGTCGCGAGGCAGCGAGACATCGCCCCCCTGGCCATTCCCTTGATGCCCACGCCACCGCGGCCACTCCGCCGGCGCGGCTGCGAGAGCAGCCAAGGCAGCCACGATCAAGAAACAACGTCTGATCATGCCTTCAGTGTAGCGACAGGCCTCCAGGCCTGTCGGATCACGTACGCCGGTCGGATCGACAGAGCTGAAGCTCTGTCGCTACGGGCCTGTCAGCAATCGGCGGAGCATCGTCACGACCCGCTCAGCGTCGGCGAGTGACTGCTGGGCGTCGCTTGCGGACACAGGTGCCGCGTCGCCGTAGTCGCTACGCAAGCGAGATTCGTGGAGTCGACGAATGATCGCGGTGTATTCGGAGGGCAACTTACCGGGCCGTACCAACTGCGTATCGATCGCCGACAGGAGCCCCGAGTGCTTTCGAAATGCCAGTCCCATCTGGGCAAACACCGCCGTCGCGGCGTGAAAGCAGGCGTAGTAGCAGCGGATGCGCACGAGTCGATGGAATCCTCCCTGCAGGGCATAGCGGGCCTCAGCAAGGCACTCGTCGGCCAAAGCCAGCTCAGCCGCCACGGTCTTGTCGCGGGCTTCTTCTCCGGTCATCGGGCAAAGACCTCGATCCCGTCCACGTCGATCTGCAGTCGCAGCGGCGTTGCCTGGTCGATGCCGTGCCACCAGGTCTCGTGCGACCGGATGACGAGTTGCATCACCTTTCCGGATCGCATGCCCGCATCCCAGGCGGCATCCCGCATCGCGTCTTCCTCGTCGCGCCCGACCGGGGCCGACGTGATCACGAGCAGGTCGATATCGCTCTCCGGTTCGTCGTCGCCGCGAGCCTTCGAGCCAAACAGAATCACCCGCTCGACGGGCCACCGGCCGACGAGTGCGTCGATCGTCTCGATGATCGCCGTCCGATCGGCATCCGTCCGCAACGTGGCAGGCAGTGTGACGGCAACAGCCATGGGGAAGCTCTCGAGCGTATTGAACACCTGTTCACAATGCTATCGCCGGGCATTGATCGCGGCAAGCATGGCATCGTGTGGGGATGCCATGCCTGTCGGATCGACAGAGCTGGAGCTCCGTCGCTACGTGGCGGCGATTTCGAAATCGACGTGATCGGGAATCGTCATCCGATCAGAAGCGTCGAGGATCTCGACGGCGAGCAGCGTACGGCCGAGCCCGTAATCGAGAATGATCCCAGGCGTGCCCTCGTCGCTCTCGACGACGTCGCCCGAGGCAAATACGACCGACAGGGTGTCGGTGTCCTTGTCGTAAATGACTTTCATGATTGTTGCCAATACTTTCGTAGGTTGCTCGTTTTGTAAGCAGTCACAACCACGGCGGGATGTTTCAGCGCACGCGTGGCAGCATGCCACCTCACTCGTCGACCCAGTTGGCTTCGAGCTCCCGCCTGCCTTCGGTGGTCAACGCAAACCATTCGTTTCCAGCGGCATCCGCTGACCGCGCTACCATCCCTTCGGCGATCAACTCGTTCAAGCAGATTGCAACGTCACTCGCGGTGACATCGCCATGGGTGGAGTGCCTCACATCGGCGACGATGGCGGAAATATCTTCGCAGTCGTCTGTGAGCGCGTTCAGGCAGTGCAGATTCAGGAGCGAAACCTTCATTTGAAGCCTCCCGGCCGGAAGTGCGGCCCATGAATGATGCGACCCTGCTTATCGTAAACCGTATGCCGGGTCACTGCACGGCCGCTGCGGTCCAGAAAGAGTTCCTGAATGCTTATCCCGCCATCGTTGCCCTTGCGGGTGGAGGGGGATCGCTGAATTTCACCCGTTGGCGTCAGTGTTTGCTTGAACTCTGTCGCTACGCGCGGCGGCGGAGGACGGCGAGGCCGAGGAGGCCCGTGAGGGCGAGGGCGATCGTCGTGGGCTCGGGCACGGCAGCGATGCTGTTCACCATCACGAGGTTATTGGGGTTGAGTTCCGGGGCGAAAAGAGGGAGTTCGCTGAACGCGGGCCCCAGTTCAGCCGACGCGTTGAACACCCGCACCCCGGCGATCGCATCGAGCACGCCGAGATCGCCCGGCACGATCCGTCCGAACACGGTGTAGCCGGTTCCCGGCACGCCAGGCGTTGCGTTGAGTTGGGGATTGTCGGTCACGTTGAAATACCAGCCGCTCGTCGCGCTGTCAGGATCGATCGTGCGGGCCATGGCGATCGTCCCTTGAAGGTTCGGGAGAATCGCGTCGAGCAGGATCGGCGCGCCGGTCGCGATCGGGTCGAGCGAGGCACTCGTCGCGGTGGTTGTGAGCACGAAGCCGCCCCCCTGCACGATCTGGATGTCTGCGGGGTTGTCGGTCGTGCTGCGGTGAATGATCGAGTTTGTATAGCTGCCGGCATTCACGTAGCTGAGGAAGTTGGTCACGGTCGTGGGCACTTGCGCCTCGAAGAGCTCCACGTCAAACGTGCCGAGGTTCGTCGTGAATCGCACGACCGGGTTCGCACTCGCGGGCCCTGCCGCCAGCAGGCAGAGCATGGCGATTGCTGCCCCCGCCCACCAGCCGCCCCGTCCAGCCTGCATCCCACCCCGCATCGTCCGCGCGTCGTGTCGCATATTTCTGTTCCCCGGCTGCCGGGCGAACGGTCGCGACGATTCCCGCAGATCTGCGAAGCGGCGAAAGTGTCTGGAGGGAAGGGCGGGGGAAAAGAAGGGAAATCCGCTCTGCCGAAACACCGTCAGCCGATTCGCCGTCAGGCGAGAGCCGTCGAGATGTTCGCTCGGTCAGTAGCGTTTCCTGAAAACCCCGCTCGGGCGACGTGTTCGCACGCCAACCCTGAAACTTCCCTCATTCTGCTCCGGCCCGCCGGAAAGTCAAATTTCGGGCAATTGTGTGTTTTTCACGGCCAATCCCGTTGCTTCCGCTCCGGGCTTGTTGAATTGTGGGAAGCCCGGGGACTCCGGGTGAATCACGCCGCCTCACTGCGTCCCTTGCAGGGCTTCGATGCTCGTGATGTGAAGCATCGAGCAGATCACGAGGCGGTCGTCCTCGGGGTAGGAGACGTAAACCCGTGTCTTCCCGATCGCCAGACATTCTGGATGGCGAATCTCGTGCGACTCGCCACTCGAGAGATTGATCACAAACGGCTCGAACGGCCGCCGGAGCACGAGGTCGCGAAGCATGTCAACGTTCATGACGAACCTCCATTCAAGCAGCAGTATACGCCAGTTCACATTGTGGCGTCAATCGTGGGCCCCCGTACCATAATGCTCGACTAAATCAGAGGCTCGAGCATGTGTGGAATCGCCGGGGTCGTGGCTGCCGATCCGAGGCTCGTAGAGCCAGCGGTGCGGTCGATGATGCGCGCCATGGTGCATCGCGGCCCCGACGACGAGGGGTATGAGGAGTTTCCGATCGTTGCGGGCCTGCATGCGGCCGGGCCGCCCACGGGCACCGTCGGGTTTGGGTTTCGCCGGCTCGCGATCCTCGATCTCACGCCGGCCGGCCATCAGCCGATGGTCCATCCCGACACGGGCGACTGCCTGATCTTCAACGGCGAGATCTACAACTTCCGCTGGCTGCGGGCCAAGCTCGAGGGGCTCGGCTTCGCGGTGCATAGCTCCGGCGACACCGAAGTCTTGCTCCACGCGCTCGTGGCCTGGGGCGAGAAGGCGCTCGACGAGCTCGACGGCATGTTCGCCTTCGCCTTCTATCATGCGAAGAGCCGCCGCGTGCTGCTTGCCCGCGATCCCTTCGGCATCAAACCGCTCTATGTCGCCCGGGCGCAGCGGGCGTTTGTGTTTGCCAGCGAAGTGCGGGCCGTGCTCGCCTCGGGCCTCGTGCCCGACGATCTCGATCCAGCCGGCATCGCCTCGTTCCTGGCCTACGGTGCCCCACAAGATCCGCTCACGGTGCACCGGGCGATCCAGTCGTTCCCAGCCGGCTCCTGTGAATGGATCGGCAGCGACGCCGCCGCCCACGCCCCACGCAGCCGGCGATTCTGGTCGTTCCCTGCCGAGGGGGCCGACGCCGATGAGAAGAAGGCCGTGCGCACGGTGCAGATGCAGCTCAACGCCGCCGTGCGGGATCAATGCATTTCCGACGTGCCCTTGGGCGTGTTTCTCTCGGGCGGCATCGATTCGGCCGCGCTCGCCGCGCTGGCCCGAAACCACAAGTCGCCCGTGAACACGTTTTCGGTCGGCTATGAGAGTGCCGGCGGCCAAGACGAACTCACCGACGCTGCCGCCACGGCCCGCGGCCTCGGCACCCAGCACCAGCAGACCATTCTCGACGACGCCTGGATCATGCTCCAGTGGCAGGAATGGCTGCGTGCGGCCGACCGGCCGAGCATCGACGGGCTGAACACATACGTCGTGAGCGGCGTCGTCAAAGATGCAGGAGCCACGGTCGCCCTCTCGGGCCTCGGGGCCGACGAGCTGTTCGGCGGGTATCCGCAATTCCAATCCGTTCCGAGGATGTTTGGCTGGTTAAAGCCGTTCGTCTGGTTGCCGACCGCCGTTCGGCGCCGTGCGGCCCAGATTGCATTCCTCGGCTTGAGAAAATCGCGCCGCGATCGAGCGGTAGAACTCGTAGGAGGATGCAGTTCTCCGCTGGACATTCTGCTGATGATTCGGCGAATTTTCACGGACGCACAGTTGCGGGCGATGGGGTTTGCGGCTGGCTCCGTTGCACTCGACGGCAACTACCTGCCCCCCGAGGCATATGCAACGCTCAACCGCGGGATGAATGATCCGTTTCGCGTCGTCTCCCAGGCCGAGAGCATGCTCTACATGACAAATACGCTCCTGCGCGATTCCGACACCAACAGCATGGCCCACTCGCTCGAAATCCGTGTGCCGTTCCTGGGCCGGTGGTTCGCCGACAGCGTTGCGGCGCTACCAAGTCGCACCAAGCAACCGCCTGGTGCTCCGCCCAAGCATCTGCTGCGAAAAGCGACAGGCTCAGTCCTGCCGTACGACATTTTTTCCCGGCCCAAGCGCGGCTTCTCGCTGCCGATTGGTGAATGGATGTTCGGGCCCCTGCGTGATCAGTGCACTGCCGCGATCGCCACGCTTTCGGAATGCCCGATCTTCCCCGCGGGGTCGATTAACCGACTGTGGGATGGCTACGCAGCCCAGCGTGCTCGCACACACCTTTCCCGCCCCCTCTCCCTCGTCGTCCTCGGCAGCTACCTCCAGCAAACCGCCGCCCGCAGCCTCCCGGCCCCCGCGTCCTCTCGGTAGCTGTGGGGCAACCGTCCCGGTTGCCAATCCCCAGCAAGTGAGACGTTTCCCCCACGCCCCCCTTACAACCCGGCAAGCCTGCCGGATTGTCCCTCCCGCCACAATCGCCGGGAGTTATGTTTCCTGTGTTGGGGGAGGCACCCTGCAGTGCCTGTGAGGTATACTCCCCCAAGAGGACTACCTGCTTGCCGCGGCCCTGCCATCACCTGTTCGCCTGCCCGCTCCACGCGATGATCGCGGTTGGTGTCGCCGTCCTCGCGGCTCTGGCGTGTGCCGGGGCCGCGATGGAGCATCCTGGCAGGCATCGCTCGCACCCCGCCAAATTCGTGGCGGCGCATGCCACGCCGCAGCCAACGATGCTTCAGGCAGCCGAGCATCCTCAGGCTGTGAACCTCTCATCGCGCAATCTGCAGCTCCCCCGTGTACCGCGGCACCGGAGTGAGCGGCCGACGAGCGGCTCCATCGACGCCGAGGCCCTCGCAGTGACAAAGCTGATTGCCTTTGTCGACGACGAGTCGTGTCATTCGTTTGTCGGTGACTCTCTAAATGGATGCCCGCTGGCCGGGCATCCGCTTTCGCTGCTGCGTCCGCCTTCTCTTCTGGCGGGCTGAGCGGAGCGCGGTGTGTGCTGCGCTCCCGGCTCTGGTTTGGATGGCGCTCCCTGAGCGCCGACGCAGCGCGAGAAAACCCCCCCATGTGCGGTATCTGCGGTGTGATCAGTGCAGACCCGCGGCCCGTCGAGCCGGCCGTGCGGGCGATGATGCGCGCAATGGTGCACCGCGGCCCCGACGACGAGGGCTTCGAGTTGCTGCCGCTTGGCTCTGGCGAGTCGCCCGGCCCCGTGGCCGGCTTCGGCTTTCGCAGGCTCTCGATCCTCGATCTCTCGCAGGCCGGCCATCAGCCGATGTTCAACGAGCGCACCGGCGACTGCCTCATCTTCAACGGCGAGATCTACAACTTCCGCCAACTGCGGGCCGAGCTGCAGTGCGACGGGGTGCGCTTCCGCAGCACGAGCGATACAGAGGTCCTCCTCCAATCGCTTTCCACATGGGGCGAGTCGGCCTTGGACAAGCTTCAGGGCATGTTCGCCTTCGCCTTCTACCACGCGGAGTCACGCCGGATCTTGCTCGCCCGCGACCCGCTCGGGATCAAGCCACTCTATGTGGCAGCCCTGCCCGGAAGGTTTGTGTTCGCCAGCGAAGTGCGGGCCGTACTTGCGTCGGGGCTGGTTCCCGCGGACCTCGACCACGCAGGAATATCCGCGATGTTGGCATACGGATCACCTCAGGATCCGCTCACCGTCCACAAGCACATTCGCTCCCTGGGCGCGGGCACATTCCAATGGGTTGATGCGACGGCTACCGATGGGCGATTCACGGGAGCAAAAAAGTATTGGTGCTTTCCTCACCCATCGGACGAGCGAGTCAGCCAGCAAGACGCCAGGCAACAGGTTCGTGCCTTGTTGGAGCAATCGGTTGCTGATCACCTCGTGGCCGATGTGCCTGTGGGCGTATTCCTTTCAGCAGGCATCGATAGCATCTCGATTGCCGCGATCGCGAAGCGCTATAACAAAAACGTCCGCACCTTTACTGTCGGATTTGCGGAAAAGTCGCAGCATGACGAGATGGCGGAGGCCGCAATCGCTGCGCGTGCGATTGGCACGCTCCACACGGAAGTCGTCCTGGATTCTGACCGGATCCTGGCGTTGTGGGATCAATGGCTGGCAGGTGCGGATCGGCCGAGCATCGACGGCTTCAACACGTTCGTCGTCAGTCATGCAGTAAGAGCGGAAGGCAAGATCGTTGCGCTCTCAGGGTTGGGAGGCGATGAAATTTTCGGAGGCTACCCGCAATTCGACAGTCTCCCGCGACTTCGTAGGTGGCTGAGGCTGGCAGCACCTTTGCCAGAGTGGCTCAAGCGAAGCCTGCTTAGAGCGATTACGTATCGAAAAAGGGAGAGTTTTCGAAACCGTGCCGAAGAACTACTGCTGGGAAGCACCAGCATTCGACGGCTGCTTCTCTCGTTACGGCGGATTCTGACGGATAAGCAATTGCGAGCGTTGGGGGTCCCAGTGAAAGCGACAGGGCTAAACAACGACTTCCTTGTGGGAGATGCCGGCCTGGAAGAGCCGCTGGAGCAATCGGAGCGGCAGTGGCGGAACTTGGAAGGCGATTTTGAAACAATCTCCCGGCTCGAAAGCACGCTGTATATGAGCAACACGCTCCTGCGCGACACTGACGTCGTCAGCATGGCCAGTTCGCAGGAAGTTCGAGTGCCGTTCCTCGACAGGCGGCTGGTGGATCGAGTTGCATCGTTGCCTACAGCGGTCAAATGGCGAAAAGGTGCTCCCCCGAAAGGGTTGCTCAGGCAGGCGTGCCAGGACCTCATTCCTGCCGATCTCTTGAATCGTCCAAAGACAGGTTTCACACTTCCCGTGGACCGCTGGATGCACGGCCCGCTTCGCGAGTCGTGCGAAGCCTATATCAGCGTGGCTGCGGAATGTGGCGTTCTCGACCCTGAAGGCGTCCAATCGCTCTGGTCTGAGTTCGTTCGATCGGAAGCCCATGTGCATTGGGTCCGACCGATGACCCTGATCGCGTTGGGAAACTACTTGACGCAGATCAGGAAGATTACCGCCCAGTAGCTCAGCACGAAGGCGTCATCACTTCAAGAGAACTCTTCGCTCGCCCGCCGACAACTCTCCCGTGGTCACGGCGATCTCGAGGGGGCCCAAGGGCACTTGCACACCTGCCCACGACCCTTCCAGCACAGGGCCTAGCAGTGCCGCCACCTTTCCAATGCCCCATCCGCCGTAGCGAGTTTCGTTTGGCTTTCCTACATTCTCAGAGTGCATGATGATTGGTTCCCCTGGCTTGGATTTCCTGAGGTCGACAATGCCAACGCTCGTTACGCCGTAGATAGCCGGCTTGCCGCCCTGCCACGCAAAGTTTCCCGCCCGTGAATAACGTCCGAGTTGATCACGCGAGATCGGCATGATCACAGCCTGCCCAGCAGAATTCCTCACACGCACGTAGCGAATGGTGGCCGGAAGCGAAGCGAGAGGCAGGGAAAAGTCGGTCGAGTTGTCGACCGCGGTGTTCCAAAGCTCCGGCTTTGCCGAGCGAAAGATAACAGTCCACCGACTCCCGCCGCCAAACAAGGCGCTACGAATCTCCTCGATGCGGTTGGTGATACGAACCTTGTCGAGTCCCGATGCATCGTCGAGGACTCCAGCGTAGATGCTCTCGGCACGTGACATCGCCCCGGCAGAGTCGGTGCCCTTTTGGGCTTTACCCCATTCAAACCACCGATCCGCGATCACGATCGCCGCTTGCGGGTCGCCGCCATCCGGCCGGGAAACGTCTGCTCGCGATACGGCAGCGAGATCAGGGTCGTTTGAGCGCGCCAAAAGTGGCAGTCCGCGGCGCCAATCATCGGCCACGAAGCACAGATACTTTCCGGCCTCCAGTGCTGCTTCGGCATCCCCGGGTGCCTGCGCTAATTTATCAAATGCGGGCTTGACGGCGGCAAATTCCTTCGCCTTTTCCTTGATCCTTGTGGCATACGTGATTGCCTCATTAAGCTCATCCTTTGTCTTCGTTTTCCGTGCCGCGGTGACCGCAAGTTGGGCGATTTTTGTCGCTTCCTGGAATTTATGTTTATCGCAGAGTGCATCGGCGTGGTCGAAAATCGCATCGATGACTTCTGGCAGAGCCGACGAACGCGTCTCCGCGACAAGCCCCTCGAGCATTTGCGAGACTTCCTCGTCATAGTCGATCTGAAATTGCGCAGCCCGTTGTTTGAGCGCCAATGTGCTGGTCTCGAGATTGCCGGCATCTGTTGCCAACAGCTGCGATTGTTGCAGCAAAACGTAGCGAAGCGGAGGTTTCTGTTCCGCAGCGGCGACCTCGAGCAAAGACTTGGCCAGCTCGATGCGGGATTCCGGGGTCTTTACGGCACCATTTTTTTTACCGAAGGCCTCTTTCACTTCGGCCGCGGCTGCCGCGAGCAATTCCTTAGGGGGCACTGCTTGACGGGGCTCGCTTCTTGGCTGGGCTAATTCCGCTAAGCCGTCTGGCTCAGCCTTTGCGGGCACCCCGCCAACAAAGAGTGCAATCACGAGAGCCCAGCCGAGAAACGGTGATCGAGAAAGCATGGCGATACCGCTGCAGGGGAAAAGTTGAAAGGCTGCACATACAGCCAGCAATATTATTCTATTGGGCGGGGAAAACCGCGACAACGATCAGCCGGCGTCGCTCGCTCGCCTACGGGGCGGCTGTTCTCCGTTCAGGTAGGCCGCGGCAGACGGCGCTTGCACGCAGGGCTCGCGTAAACCAATGGGCAGCCATCTCGTTGAAAGCACCTTGCGCCGTAGCATCAGCGGTTCTCGCGGCAAGATGAAGGTTGGCCTGCCCCATAAGGGCGAGCAGGCGAGAGTTCCGCGGGTCACGAAGAGCGGTGGAATCACCTCCTTGTATTGCCGTCAGAAGAAGGGGCTCAGGTGAAGGCGCATCCGGTTTCGTGCTAGCAATTCGATCCGCGACGATCGCCCGATTCAGCGTCGTTAGCACGTTTGCGGACTGGGCGTCACGGGTGAGCCAGACAATCGAAGCAAAGCAGCCAATGGCGAATACGCCTTGCGCGCCCATCTGCAGCCAGCGATTTTCCTCGGCGGCAGTTGCGCGCAACGCTGACACGCTAGACAGCGCAAGGCCAAAGATGATGCAGGCGAGAAACGCGTTGGCCGGCAGATGAAGGTTCCAGTCGAACGCGGAGTAGAACACTATTCCAGCAACAGCGGACCACGCTCCTGCATCGATCGTTCGTTGAGGGGGCCTCGCCATGCGGTAGAACTGCCAGCCGCGGCTGCATAGAGCCCAGCAACAGGCCAGAGCGATGGAAGCACCAATGATTCCCGACTCGGAAAGCAGTTGCGCCCAGTCGCTATGTGCGTAAAAAAAAGCAGATTTCCCTTGATGAAAACGGGGGAAGATAGCTTGGTAGCTGTTTAACCCGGTGCCGAGTAGCGGAGACGCGCGAAACATTCTCAGCCCTACCAGTGTCGCAAGCATTCGGCCATTTGCGGCGACTATTTTTTCCGCGATTTCCTGTGCACTCTCCGGAAGCGCCTGGACGACGATGGCGTGGAATGGTCCCAGCAAGATCGCTGCGGCAATGGCTCCGATGAGCGCGGCTGAGATGACTGCATACCCCGTAATGTTTTTCAGCGAGGGGCGTGCGGTCAGGAGCGCAGCCAGCACGAGGCCTGCTGTGACCAGCGAAGCGGCTCCCGCTCTCGATTCGGCCAACCATCCGACAGCCCAAAGGCCCACGCAATAGAGCCCCCAGCCGCCAATTTGCCCGAAGAGCGGAGGCAGCCGGCCGAGTGGGGTGCCAAGCCAGACGGCTATTAGCACGGGAAGCGTGAGTATCACCCCGCCTGCGAAGTGATTGCTGTAGATGTAGAAACCGCAACCGTCGCCCGTGTGCGGCGAGTCAACCAGATACTGTTGGTTGCCCACGGAGATCAGATCGATCGTTCCAACACCACCTCCCTGGACGGGCATAATCAGCGGCGAATGAAGCGGATGAATAGGCCCCCTTAGGTTTACCAGCCCCCTCATCATCGTGAAGTCCGGCTGCCCGCGGCCGAAAATCATTGCCGCAAACAGGATCACGATTCCAGATGCGGCGAGGGCTCGCGTCAGGATCAGGCGATATTTCGGAACGCGGCCCAAATCCGACACGATAGCGACGATGGCCAAGGCAAGGAGCAGCCGACGAATCGCCGTGAGCGTTGCGCCAGGATCGACCGAGATACAGCCGGCATCCGCTGGCGAGCCGCCAAGGGCAACCTTCCACGCCCCTGCGGAAATCGGAGCCACTCTGACAAGCAGGGAATCCGGAAGCGGAGCAATTTGCAAGAGTCCGATGGCCGTCACTCCCAACGGCAGCAAGGTGAGCGCGGCACGACGAAGCCTCGCTGCAGACCACAGCACGGCGGCGAGCGTCATGGCCGCTTCGAGCGTCCATCGTGCCCAGATGCCCGAAGCACCAAAGCATGCGGGGGCCGCGACTGCAGCCAGTGCAAGCAGCCAAACGATGCCCTGCTCGGTAGCCGATGGCCAGAGGGAAGGCGGCTGAGCGCGGGCCTTGGGGACTACGACAGGAATCGGTCGCCGATCAACCATGAGGTTCGGGGGCAGCAGTATAGAGGTCGCTCACATACCGACGGGCGATAGCCGGCCATCCATATTCGGTTTTGATCCACGCAGAGCCTCGCTGCCCCATCAACTCGAGTTCCTTTCGGGCAAACGTCGTTGCTGTTCGGATCGCCGCTTCAAGGCCAGCCTGCGTGGGCTGCGCCGTCCATCCGCAATCGTGGTTGCCCACTGGGCTCCATGGATCGAAGGTTGTGGTGATCACCGGCACCCCCGCAGCCAAGGCTTCGCCTACTCCCAACGCAAACGACTCCGATTTCGAAGGGTGAATAAAAAGGTCGAGTCCGGTGAGAAATTGGCCCAGATCCGTGTGCGGAACCGCGGGTTGGAATACCACGCGATCGCCCAAGCCAAGCGACCGTGCCAACGACTGGAGAGTTTGAATGTATCGCGGGTCGCCTGGCCCTGCCAAATGCAATCGCCACCGCGAGTCGGTCGCGGCAGCCCATGCGCGCAGGAGTGTGTCGAGATTCTTGATCGGGAGAATGCGACCCATGTACCCCGCAGTCAGGAAGCCTTCGCTTTTCCGGGCCCCTTGGATTGCGAGCGATCCGATTCCCAGCGGTACTGTTTTGGGTTGAAGGGATGGCATCAGTCGCACGAGGTCGTGGGCTTCTGCTGCAGTGGTCGCCTGCACGACGTCCGAATTCGCAAGCATGGGCCGCACGAGCGAGTTGAAGACGAGTGTCTTCCGCAGACGGCTCTTTCGCATCGGCTCGGCTCTGAGCATTCCATGCGGGTGGACGACCACCCTCGCCCCTGCCGCACGGGCTGCGGAAGCTCCCGCAATCGCAGGCAAGGCCCACACGCCATGCACATGCACGACCATCGCCTCGCGGGCAGTGGATGCTTTTTGGCACCGTTCTCGAACGAGGCGGCGCACCTGTCTCGCGGCAGCCGCCTGGCCGAAGAGATGCCACGGATGCCGGAAAGGCGTCACGCAGACGCCATCACGCCGCGATGCCTCTCCGATCACGGTGGCGAGAGCGCCGCAGTGTTGCCCTGTGATTTCAACGCGATGCCCGAGATCGGCGAGGGCCATCGAAAGCTGCCCGACGGCGACGGGCAGCCCGCCATCGTCTTCCAGGGAGCTTGAAACCATCAGGATGCGGAGCGGGCCGGCCATTGCGATAGACTAACATTCATGAACATCGCTTTTCTCTGGACGGGCGTCACAGGGCCGATGGTCTCGTGCTGGAAGGCCCTGGCGGCCCAGCCGGGCGTGCGAGTGAAGGTGTTTGTCGAGTTGGCCCGCCGCGACGACTCCGCCTTCGACCACGTGGAAATGCTGGATGGTCTCGATTCGGCCGTGCTGTTTGCGGTCGACTATTTGGACCAGGATTCATTGCGGCTCGCCGTCCGCTCCTTTGAACCTGATGTGATCATTGCGATCGGCTGGCGCAGCCAGATGGTACGGAGTATCGTCGAGAGTGCGGAATTTGCGCGCGTAGCGAAGATTTTCGCGTTCGACATGCCGTTTGCGTGGTCGCTTCGTAAACTCGTTGCTCCGATCATCCTGCGCAGGTACCTGCGTCGATTCGTAGCTGCGCTAGTGCCCGGCGAGCGATCTGCCCGCTACGCCCGGCATCTTGGTTTTCGTCCTGACCAGATCGAGACCGGCCTGATCAGTCTCGATACCGGGCCATTTCTAGCGGCGGATCAAAAGCGGCGAAGCAAGCCAGCGTATCCGCGTAGCTTTCTCTACGTAGGCCGCTATGCCCCCGAGAAGCGGATCGATGTGCTCGTCGAAGCATACCGCCAGTATCGGAAACAGGCCCGGATCCCCTGGGACCTCGCATGCTGTGGAATGGGCCCGCTGGCGAGGCTCTTAGCCGGCCAGGAAGGCGTGACGGATCTCGGGTTCGTGCAACCCGGAGACCTGCCGGCCGTCTATGCCGCGCACGGGGCGTTCGTGATCACCAGTGATTACGAGCCGTGGGGCATGGTGATCGCCGAAGCTGCGGCGGCCGGCCTGCCCATCATCTGCACCGATGCGTGCGGCGCGCGACTGGAGGTTGTCCGGCCCGGCGAAAACGGCATCGTCTGTGCGAACGGCGATACGGCAGCCATCTCGTCGGCGATGAAATGGATCGACGACCACGAGCAGAGGCTTCCCGTCATGGGCAGTCGGAGTCTCGAACTGGTGACGCCGTTCAACTCCCAAGAGTGGGTGCAACGGGTGCTTCGGCGATGCCGTCAGGCGATCCAGATACGGATCGACGACGCTTGCAGCGCGTCATCCACTTAGTCGCCGCCGCGGCCCACCTCAAGAAGGGCCGCCGTGCAAAGGCGGGCGAGTCTGCCAACGACGCAAACATCGCCAAACTCGAGGCGGTCACATACCATACGCCCCGGCTTGGATGGCTGACCCGAGCCCTCGATCTACCGCGATACGCTCAGGCGACTGGAAACAATCCGCAGGCATAGCCAGCCGACGACGCACCCGCAGGCCAGACCGAGCACGTCGTATATCCAGTCCGTGATATCGGCGTTGCGGCCGAACAGCGGCTGGGTGATTTCATCGAGAAATGCCCAGCCTACAAGTCCAAAAAAAACCAACAGGGGCCCACGGCCCGAAAACGAGCGGCTATCCGTAAAAGCTGCAACACCGAGCAAAGCAAGCACGGCGTATGCCACGAGATGATTCATTTTGTCGGCCTGGATCTCCCCGAATCGCGGAAGCAAGAGCAGACGCCCAACTGCGTCGGCAGGAGCATGGGTGGCCGTCGTGAGAAATAGCCCGTACGCCCAAAATAGCCCGAGAAGTAGTCGGCGCGAGGACAGGACGGCTGGGGTCATCATGCGTACCAATCGCAACGCCGACGCAGCCCAAACAGTCGATCGTGTCGACTCAGGCTCTCTCGAGGCAACCGAATTCTGCCATGACCGGGTTGGATTTCCCGTACCAGGTGATATGAGGGTTCAGGAACAGGGTTGACCAAGGCAACCAGCGTGTGCGGCTGCGGGAGGCGTCGGACGAATCGCTCGGGGTTACGAGCGTGGGCGGTGTTGCTGCGACCAAAACCGCCTCTTCGGTCCCCAGCGCTCTGGTGATCCCCATCTCCTGCCCTCCTGGCTTTCTGTTGTAATAGGGGAACGGCAGGTGTCTCCTCTATCATTGGCGCAGAGGGGTGACTGGTGAGAGCGTTTGCCGTAACAGGCTCACACTTGGCATTGGCGACGTAAGATTGCTGCAATCGGGGGGCACACGATTATTTCACGCGAGCGACCAGTTCGATCTCGCCAGACTGCGGCTCAGGACGCCAGGACCGTGAGGGCGTGTCGTTGCGGTCGAGAATAGTGAACCCAGCTTCCTCGACGAGTTTCGATAATGAGTCTTTATCGTACATCCATCGATGCTGGAGCCCAAAGGAACCGTTGATTTCCATCAGCCGGTATCGCAGGCTCGGCCGCCGGGGCAACGACAGGATCGTGGAATCAATAAACTCGTCGGCGGCACGCGGGTCTTGCGAATGGAGATAGCGCTCCGCGCGGGCGCGAATGTCAGGAACGATGAGATGCATCGTGCCGGAGCCCGGCTTGAGGACGCGGTGAAAATCCCGCAGGATCACTTGAGCCTGATCCCGGAAAACATGCTCGAGAAAATGTGAGCAGAGAATGTGATCGACGGAGCCTGTGCCGTAGGGCAGTGTCTTGATGCAGTTGTGGACGCGATAGGTGTTGTCTACGACGGCGGTTTGATATTCCTCGAAGATTCCCCGGTGGCCGGAGCGCAGGAACGGCTTCAGTACCGGATAGATTGGTAGCGTGCGAAGAAAAATCGAATTGTCGAGATTGACAAATCCCTTCATTGGGTACCGCCCGGAGCCAACGTTGATGTTGAGTTGGGCGGGTGTCGAGCTGACGTTTGTCATGGGATCCTCGTTGGATCGAGCAAATTAAATATGGCTCGCGCGGTTATTCCGGATGGCAGTGGCGAAACCACATCACTGCCATATCGGCCTCGCGAGGCATTTCCGCCGCAACAAACCCACTGGAGGTTGACTGGACGAGTTCGAAGTTGAGTTGACGAAGGAATCCAACGGTTTTCCGGGGATCGTAGCCGAAGCCATGGGCGGCCGAAGTGTTCCATTCGACGGTCAAATACGACGGATCCTCACGAAGGATTCGGAACGTGTCAATGACGTTGAGACACTTGCGGAACAAATCCACTGTCGCTTGGTAGCTCCAGTGTGCGGACTTGTGGATGATTTCCGGGGGGCTGACCCAGACGACGGCAGCCGGCTCGGGCGCCTGCGGTAGGCCTCTGACGAATCGCTCAGGGTGACGGGCGTGGGCGGTGTCGCGGCGACCGCCCCCTCCTCTTCGATACCAAACATCCTGGTGATCTCCATCTCCTGGCCTCCTGGCCCTCTACTGTAATAGGGGAAGGGCAGGTGTCTCAGCTTTCATTTGCACAGAGGGGCCGGTGACGTCCACAACTGAGTCGCTCAAAGCTGCCTGCCCTGCCGCTTCAGGCGAAGTTCCTTCACCTTCAGCACGATGAAATACTCATAGATCGATTGAAGCCTGCAATAGACAAGGCCAGGCCGCCCGTCGAGAAACCCGCCCCGCACAAAATACAGCCAGAAGAACTTAAGCCACGGCCGCATCGGGAGCTTCCATGCCAACCGTTTGAGGGCGGCCCGGCGTGCAGCCTTGTCCCCATGAAATAGATCGCTCACCCGCGCAGTGCCCTCGTCAGCAACGCGAATGGCCTCCATCGCTTCGGCAAGGGAATATTTGTTGTGCTTGTCTATCCACTCCGTCAGGCCCTTGCTGAAGTTGTAATGCAGGAAACGGTGTCGGAGCTGGCCGACAGGACCGTCGACGTGCGTGATGGGATTGACGAGCCGTTCGTAGGTGACATGTCTGGGCTTGAAGAAGCGCAGAATCGGCACGGGCGGGTAGCAGTGACGGATCAGGCGACCCATGAAGTAGTTATCACGGCCGCAGTAGTATCCAACGTGCGCGTCGTCGGGATCAGCGGCGATCCCGACGATTTCCTCTTCAAGCGCGGGCGTCATTCTTTCGTCGGCGTCGAGGTAGAACACCCACGGATTCCGGAACTCGATGTTGGCGAGTGCCCAGTTCTGGTGCGCCGCCCAATTGTCGAATGTTCTTTGCACGATGCGAGCCCCAAGCGCCTGCGCGAGCGATACGGTGTTGTCGGTCGAGTAGCTGTCATACACGACCACGTCTTGAAACGTACGCACTGATTCCAAGACAGCCTCAATATTGCTTTGCTCATTGAGCGTCAGAATGAGGATCGAAATGGGGTGGGCCGTCTTTGTCATTTCAAAAAATCGTTGGGGTGCTTTGATGTTGGAAGGTTAGTCCAGCCAATGTCACTTTCCCAGCGACTGGCTAGCTGGTCGGCGGCTGGTGAGCCGTGCGCCCCCGTCTCCCGGGGCCCGGAAATCGGATCCGGAACGCCTTCCTTCCCCGCGGAGTGGTGTTTTTCTGGGGTCGGTGCGGAGTCTCTCCGAGCCTTGCCTCCGGGCGGGTTCGTTGCGACGTCGCGTTGGGCGCCGGGCAGAGGCTGCGGATATCGATCGCGGGCAGCTCATCGGGCGACGCTTTATAGCCGTCATGGCGGTCATGGGCCTGCACGACCTCGCCCAAGTCGGTGGGCGGGCGAGATGGGCGGAGGCTCGAGCGGTTCGCCGAGGTGTCTCAGAATCTTCCGGATTGGCCTCGTCTCCGTAATGAAGGCGATCAATCGGATGTCGCCGCCGCACGCTGCGCACTGCACGGGAAACTCCTCCCCCGCCCGGGCCATTAGCACGGGTACAGAAACCGCGCGGGGCTCACCGTCACGAGCCGCCAGACCTGTCGCCGAACGACCCGGCGGCACGCTGTGGGCCGGTCGCAGGACGGTCTCCGCTCATCGCCATCGACATCCATAGATAGGGGAACCGCCCGATTCCATGAAAGCGGATGTTTTGGAATCCGGCTTCGTAGAGAAGATGGCCGAGGGTCCGCCGGCTGAACAGCTTGATATGGCCCCCGTCCCACAGCGGATTCGCGTGGGCATCCCATTTGCCGGCGAGAGAGAGGGCCAGGTTCTTCGCGTAGCCGTGATATGGCGTCGTGCAGACAAACCGCCCACCAGGACGGACCGCAGCGAAGGCCGTTCGAGCGAACGCACGCGGATCGTACAGGTGCTCGATAACCTCCGTACTGATCACAGCGTCGAAGGGGTCGGCATTGAGCTCCCGCAAAAGATCGCCGTCGGCATTAATGATCTCAAACCGTCCCTGCGGATAGCTCTCGCGAGCAATCGATATTCCTGACGGACTCAGATCGACGCCGACCACCTGCATTCCCGCGGTGAGGAAGTGTGCCGCGAGGGCGCCGTTGCCGCAACCGATGTCAAGAATCTGAGAGCCCATCGGCAGGGGGCCCAGCATGCGTTCGACGACCGGAATAATTCTTCCCAGCATATGGCAAGCAGACGGGCTATTATAACCATAGTCTTTGTATGACATTGGGGTGTCCTGTGTGAGCCCCGGAACGTGTCAATGGCGTTGAGACGCCTGCGGTACGAATTTACGGTCGCGCGGTAAGTTCAGCGTGCGGGAATGCGGCTTGTTTTCGGACGGTTTGATCCAGACCACGGCAGCCAGCTTGAGCGGCTGCGGGAGGCCTCTGACGAACCGCTCGGGGCGACGGGCGTGGGCGGCGGCCAAGGTGTTTGTGGAGCGAGACCACGCGCTGTTTCTTTCGGGCAAAAATCTTATCTGGATTCGATCGCATGATTTGCGCCAAATGCGAGCATCGATGTGATGGCGTTCAGAGGGGCGCTATGTGTCGGTAATCATCACTTTGGACACCACGCAGGCTTTTTGTCGCCATGCAGTTCGTCCCATGATTCGTCACTGACGGAGTAGGGCCGATTCAAGCGGAGCGAAGGCTCAGCCCAGCAATCCAGGGCGAATCCTGCGTCGATCGCAATGCATCGCAGCGGGGCGAGCTGCGTGATGATATGTGCGGCTCCTACCCCCGCCCCCAGCAAGGCAATGTCGACGTCGGCAGGCATGTGGCGCAAATCGATCCGCTCCAACGCCGGCTTGTTTCGTGAAGTCTCGTAGAACGTGGCGTGCGATGCGCCTCGGTCCATCACGGCCCGCAATAGGGCATTTCTGCGGTCGTTGATGTTCGACGTCATCACCACGACTCGGCGTCCGGTGAGCAAGCCTGCCGCATCCGGGCCATTGAGCAGCCCATACACGTGATAGAAGTGAAAGTACGACTCAAGAGGAATGCGGACGCCGTGCGCGACCAGCCATCTGCACACCAGAGCCATATAGGGATCAGCCAGATCACTTGGTGAGAAGTTGAAACACAAGGCGCCGTGCTCGGCGATTTCCGTCAGGGCTTTCGCAAGCGAAGCACGCACATGGGGCAACTCCCAGAAATAGTAGCTCTCGCAATAGCCTGGCCGGCCGGTGCTGTAAAACGGCGAAAGTCGCCGCGCCGAGTGATAGAGATGTCGTAGTCGTGCCAGGATGGCCGCGGACAGGGGCATTGGCAAAAACTGCCTGCCCACCATGCAGCTGAACTCGCCGTCGCTCAGCCGGTAGACAGGAAACCAAATCCGCTTCGCCGCGGCGTCGAAGACCCGCCTGCGGAATCGGTCATACCACACCTCGGTGGGCTGATGGATGAGGTCATTCGGCGGCGGAACGATCCCACAGCCGCAAAGTGCGTCCTGTTTGCTGAATCCCGGAATGCGAAACTTACGCATCACGGCCAGATCGAATGGAAGCGCGTCAGCCGTCATGGTGTGCGTCCGCTTGGTCCACAAAACCCGCTCTCGGGTTACGACGCACTGAAGCCATAAAACGGCTTCTCAGTTCAGTTCCCATGTTGCAGCGATGTAAATTCCGATACAAGCTTCCGTATCGCATTCGCATGGTAGTCGACGTGCCATTGAAGCGCTGTTTGCCTCGCATGTATTCCCAACTGCCTTCGCGACTCGATCGGCATAAGCAAAAACCGTGTAAGCACGTCGCCGAGTTCTTTGGCATCTCCTGGCGCATGCACAAAGCCGTTGTAGCCGTCAACGACACGGTCTTGAACGGATCCAGCTGCCCGCGACCCGACAACCGGCAGTCCTGATGCCATGGCCTCGAGCACCGCATTCGGAAATGGGTCAAAATTGGATGAATGGATAAGCACATCTGCCGAACGATAAAACTCGGGCAGCTCATTGCTCTCCAGCCAGCCGCGGAGCACCACATCGTCACTCAGGCCGTGTTGTCTGATCAACGCCTTGATGGCATCACGGTCTGGACCGTCACCGGCAATAACATATCGAAAACGAAGTTGCGGATTCCTTGCCTTGACACGCGAAAAAGCCTCAATGGCTACGTCATACGCCTTGTGCGAGTTATCGAGGCGGCCAGACGAGATACATGTGATGATGCCTGGTTCAACGTCGCGAGCACTCGCGGGATGAAAAACTGTCGTGTCGGTGGCAAAAGGGAAGTTTACGATTCGTTCGGGGGGTAAGCCCAAGGCTCGGACTGCATCAATCCCCGGTTGGCCGGTCACGAGAAAGCGGCAGGCATTTCGCAAAACGAGGTCAAGCACGTGGCGTCGGAGCCAAGCCTTTGCGCCGGTGCGTGGTCGCGGGTTCGGCGTGTCGCTCCAGATGACGTATGGCCTTCCAAGAGCAGCAAACGTCACGAGCAGCATGAGCATCGTGGGTTCGTTCCATCCCGCAATGACCATCAGCTCCCGGCGGTGAGTCAAGCGCTCAAAAAAGAACCGCCAGTCCACCTTGCACCATCTCCTTAAATACACAGGCGCGACAAGAGAGGTTGACACCGTCTTCCAAGGATACGCGGCGAGTTGCCTGTCGAAGTAAACAACAGTCAGCCGGATGCCTTCGATTTGTGCCAATCGCTCGAAGAGAAAAGTGTTGTAGTGCACGGGGTGCGGAGTGCACCAAACAAGATCTGTCAGGCATGGGGCTGGCGAAGTCATGATCTAAAGTGTGCGCGAGCCACGCGTGTGCATCCCCTGCGTGCCCTGCGCAAGAGCGTGGGCGTCGGTCAAGCCGGGCGAAAACACTCAATGCCCAAGTTATTGCGCCAACGGCTGGGATCCTCAACCTCGTCGAAATGCGGATCATTGGAATCCCTAGGCGCTGCCCTGCGTACTTCGACGAATCCCGCTGCGACTAGCTCTTGTTGCATCGACTTGTAGTCCCACATCCACAGGTGTTTACTGTTGCCCAGAAATTGTCGGAGCAACCCAACCAGCCCCCGTGGCCGTGACTGCGTACCAAGATACGAATCTTCCATGAACACGGAAGCCGCAGTCGCAGTCCCGTTGGCAAGATAGTCTCGCGCTAATTGCTCAAGGTCCGGCAAGCACAATCGAAAACACCCGCTGGGCTTAAGATAGGAAAAAGTGTTGCGCAAAGCCGTGCTGCAATCACTGCGTGACAGATGCTCGAGAATGTGGGAGCAATAGATTGCATCGCAAGTCCGCGGGGCGACTGGCAAGCCCTTCACGATATCGCCGTACTGCACGGTACTGGGAAATGCGGGACCAACTCCGCGGAATGCAAATCCGCACACCGGCATGCGCTGGAGCCAGAGCGAAGGGCTGGCGTCATAATTTCTCCAACCTGTCGGCCCGCACAGTCCCGCGCCATACTGCACATAGAGACTCATACGACCTGTCTCCGTAGGGGTAGCTTTCCGTTACTCACTCCAATCGCGATGTCGCCACAACGCTTACCGGGTTGTGCCAAATCATGCATACACCATGATCCCGGGTGGAAGGGTGGGGGTGAAGTAGTCCGACGTAGGGCTGCGTTTGCCCAATATCCAGCCATATGCCTGGCTCATGATTTCTGCAACGCCGTCCCACGAATACCTGTGTTCAACCAGCCATCGTCCATTCCTGCCAAGCGCATGCCGCTCTTGGTCGGAGAGGGACATCGCTTCATGAAGAGCCGTGGTCAAGTCATCAGTCGAACACCGAATCCACCACCCGGCCCGTGAACCGCGGACATCATCATCGCGGCGTACGTCCTGAAGCTCGTGCCAGGGCGTGCCGGTTGTTGTTATGACTGGTAGCCCATAGGCGAGCGCCTCCGCCACCACAGCCCCGAAATTCTCGCTGTGGGATGGAAGGGCAAAGATATCCGCTCCCATATACAGCGAGGCTTTTTCTGTCGAGTACACCGGGCCGGTGACGGCAACGTCTGCAGTAAAGTTTCCAGAGCAAGCCTGGTCGTGGGCAATCCGGCGAATGACCAGGCCGAGCGCCTCGCAGCGGCGAAACAATTCCGCGGTGTGGCCGCACTCATCTGGTCCAGCAATTACAAGGCGCCATCCTGGTGCGTTGATGGGCATGAGGAGTGCCGGTGAGGATGCCTTGAGGCGAGCCCAAGCCTCCAAGAGGAGGGGAAGCCCCTTTTTGGGGTGAACGCGGGAGAGGAAAAGTACGATACGTTGATCAGATGGCGACCGCGGTGGGGGCAGCGTCAGTCGATTCTCAACGGGAAGGTCTACACCAAGAGGTGCAACGACGATTGGCTGCCGGTAACCGAGGCGGCGAATGTCTTCCGCCTCGGCTTGCGACGTTGCGTGGAAGAGCGACGCCCGCGCCATATCCGCATGTTGATAGACTTGGAGTGCCAGCCATTTCCTGAGACCGCGATTCCGGAGTGCCCACGGAGTCAGCATGCCATGAGGGGAAATCACGATAGGGATGTCGTGTTCGGCTGCCCATGCGGAGACGTGGTGCAGATAACGGCTCCAGATCGCGTGGATGTGCACAATGCTCGGCAACGGCATCGAGCGGCAAAACTGCGCTACGCGGATATTCCGATCCACGAGGTAGTCGTCAGGGGCTGGCGGGCAGGGTAAGGCGATCGACACCTTTTCGCCGGCTCGGCTGAGGTGATTGCATAGTTCACCGCAGAATACGGAGGTGCCGGCGGCCTGCGCGAGTCCGGCGATGGCGTGTAGAATCACGAGCTTCTCGGTCCAGAGATGCACCTGCCCCGGACTGTTGCTGGTGCGCCAGCCACGAGGACTCCGTTTTCCACATCCCGATTTACCACGCTGTTGGCTCCGATCATGACATCGTTGCCCACCGTGATTCCGCCGTAGAGAACGCAGTTCGGTCCGATGAAAACGCGATCGCCAATCGTAGGCACCCCGGGCTTTCCTTTCGGGCTATGGGACACCCCGATCGTCAGGTTGTGCATCAGCGTGCAGTTGGCTCCAATGCGCGTGTCTGCGTTGATATAGGTGGTGCCTGCATGCTCGATGCGAAAAGCGGGCCCGATCGTCGCGTGCCGCGAAAGTCGGACGCCGGTCTTGCGATTCTGGCGACGTAGCATGAGGTAGCTGAGGACAAGAAGCGGGTTCGTCCAACCGTATTGCGTGAGAGAACGCGCCATTCTGTACCAAAATACAAGAGCGAAGGTTTCATCGAAAAGATACAGCCGCAGAAGTCCTCTGTATGAAAATACCGGAGCCACTCGCAAATAATCACTACGAATGAGTTGCCAAACGGTCGGTGGCTTTTCGGCCTTCTCCATTCTCACAGTCTCATGCGTTTGAACAGCGTCTCGGGGATGTTCCTAATCACCATCATGATGATTTGCCACTTTCGCGGTGTGTACAGGATGTCGGTGCGTTTGGTGAGTGCAGTCTCGATGTCGGCTGCTACACGGTCGGGCGATGCTACGAGGCGAGTCAGGGGGATGTTGAGCTGTCGTGTCATCGGCGTGTCGACGATGCCGGGCTTGATCGTGAGGACATGCACGCCTCGGGCGTGAAGCCGATTACGGAGTCCACTCATAAACGCAGTCAGCCCGGCCTTGGCGGAACCGTATATGAAATTGCTCTGGCGGCCCCGGTCGCCGGCCACCGACGAGATGACCGCAATGACCCCACGGCCGCGGTCTTCCATCAGCTGGGCTGCTGCGGTGGCAATGATGGCGACAGACGTGAAGTTTACATCGATCGTGGCTTTGATCTTGTCGGCTGCGAGCAGGGTCTTTTCGTCATAGAGTAGGCCATGACAAACCAGGATGCCGTAGCAGCCGCCCGGAAGGATTTCGTCGGCCTTCGCAAAGCATGACTCGGCTGCTGCCGTATCCAGGGGATCGAGCACAAGTGTTTTGATGGTGCCAGATCCTCTGATGCGCAAGTCGGACGCCACTTCGGAAAGGGTCGCTTCGTCGCGTCCCGTGAGCACAAGGGACCAGCCTCGCTTCGCCAGACGGCGGCACAGTGCTTGAGCAATCGCCGACGTCGCCCCAACGACAAGCAGACTGTCGCACTGCTTTGGATCTCGCCCGACTACGGGGTTATGCCATGGTATTCGCATCTTAATCGGCCTGTTTTCCGGCCGGAATTCCCCCCAAGACCTGTCTCTAACAGTTTGAAAGCTGGAGTCCTTGTGCCGCAAGGCTTCACTTCAATGAAAAATGGGCGCGGCACAAGCCAAGTCACGTGCGGGCACCGCCGCCCGCTTAAGGCCTGACTACTCACCGCAATGCTTGTTCTGCTTACGCAAGATGTCATTTACACGGGTTTGCCGACCCTGCGACCTAGTTATCGGTCATCACGACTTGTGACGATTCCGTATCGGCCGATGCGGACTTTCCAAAAATGAGAGAGAAAATCGCGTTTGCCGCCAAAATCAGAACAAGTGGCTCGACCGGGTAACTGAAACGCGCGGTACTGAAAAACGCCGTGTGAATGAGAGTGACGACAAGGATGGGGACAGCCAGCAATAGGTGCGGCCTGGACGTCCGATGAATTACGATTCCGAGTGTTGCGATAGCAAACAAGGGGAATCGCATACCGATTAACAACCTGCGTATAAGGGAACGCGATCCTTCAGCCGAAGCTGGCAAAGGCCCCCAGAGTTCCCATAGAGACGACAGTCGCTGCCAAAGGAATTGCTTCGGGCGGTCAATTGCAAAATGAATGTAGGTCGCAAGCGGCTTGCTGCGTTCGGCCGCTGTGAACGATTCCGTGGAAAAGACGATTCCTTCCGTGCTCGTTGATTGGATTGAGAAGAGAAGATTGACACCGCCATTATTTGATGGTGCGACGACACCGGTATGAACCAGGACCCCGTTTAGTCCTGCCACAACCAATGCGCCAGTGATGATTCCGCCAGCCCGTCGCCAACCTTCCGTGACTGCCAACAGGACGATAAGCGGAATGACCGGAAGCAGCGTAGTGCGAATGAGGATTGCCAGAGCGAGCGATATTCCGCCAGAGAACGAACGACCCTTCAGGACGAGCAACACGCCCAACATGAGAAAGAAGGTTGCCGGGACCTCTGTCATCAGTTGGCGAACGTAGTTCAGTTGATTCGGCCAGATCGCCACGAGGATCGTCGCGGCAACTGCCGCACTTGAGCAAGCCAAGCGCTTGGCGATCTGAAACGACATAGCCACGACGGCCATTGACGCAGCGATATTGAAGATGATGAGAGACGTCGCCAGATGTAGGTCCCCGACAAGCCACTTCGTACCGGCAATTAGAAGCGGGTAGCCATTCGGGAAGTATGACACTGGCTTTCCGGCCAGGATCGCGTCAGCCATCCGCAGGTAGTCGTAGCTATCCGTGTTGTACCACGGTAGGCGGCTCGCGAAGCAGATCCACAGCCGTGCCACAAGCGCAACGGCCATAGTGGCCCACAACACCGTTAGGGTGGTGACCGAGAGTCGACCAGGTTGGGGGGCCTGTTTCATGGTCAGCTATTTCTTGGGGCGAATCCCTCGCAGAGCCCAAGCCGCGCGGCCTGCGACGAGCTGAATCGTCCTTGGGGATCGTATGCTCGCTTGACATCAAGAAACTCCTGCAGCCGGGGATACATAGCCCGAAACGTAGCTGCATCTGTGAGCGCATCCTTTGCGAGATAGATTCGTCCCCCGTGGTCGAGAAGGATACGGTCGAGCGTGGCTGCAAGTTTCTCGGTTTCGCCTGGTTGATAGGGGATGTCGAGCGCGAGGGTATGGCCTGGCGACAGGTATGACAGCATGCCGCCGCTGGCTGGGCCGCAGGTCTTCAAAACGGCCAGAAATGAGGCGGCACCGGCTGCGGAAACCACGGAAAGCATCGACTTCAACCCGGCGAACGAGTCTTCCAACGGAAAAAACGCCTGATACTGCACGAAACCTCGCGGCCCGTAGAGGCGGTTCCAGCCGTAAACGGCGTCCAAAGGATAGAAGAACGAGTCTATATCAACGAGCTTCGTCCGGTCCGCGTGTGTTGCGTAGAAGAGGCCGTTGAACGCCCGCACACTCAAGGGCGACAACACGCTTACAGGAGGCGTGAATGGCACTGCTTTGACACGGCGTTCCGGCCTGTGGAGTGGAGCGACTGCAAGGTTGCCGGGGAGATCGTTTCGCTGCGTATGGTTCCCCTGCATCACAACACTTCGGCCAAGCTTTTTATCGCGTGCCATGCAATCAATCCAGGCCACGGAGTGCTCGAAAGAGTCGTCGTTTCTTGCGAAAACTTCAAGCGTGTGGTCAACGTCGCGAGTGCGAGTTTCACGCACAGTGATCCAAGCCGACTCCACGCGTGCCAGCCGGAAGCGAGCCGACACAATCACGCCGGTCAGGCCCATGCCGCCGAGAGTGGCGTAAAAGAGGTCCGATCGTTCATGGCGTGAGCAGGATACGGTCGAGCCGTCTCCGACGATGATCTCAACACCCTCAACGAACGTGCCGAAAGAACCAACGCGGTGATGGTTCTTCCCATGCACGTCCGCTGCGATCGCGCCTCCGACGGTCACGAATTTAGTTCCCGGCGTGGTGGGAAGAAACCAGCCTTGAGGAAGAAATATGTCGATGATTTCGGCAAATGACACCCCGGCCTCTACATGCAGAACGCCCGTTTCCGGATCGAATGCCAGAAAACGATCGAGCCTCGTGCAGCGGGTCACGGAGCCTGCATCGTTGAGCGACGAGTCTCCGTAGGCTCTGCCGAGGCCGCGACCGATCGTGGTCTCACCATCGCGCTTACGAAGAAACGCTTGAATTTCTGGTCCGGACGTGGGCGACCATACGCGACACGTCTGCCGCGGCATTCGGCCCCAACCGGTCAGGTCTTCCGAAGTGATGTTCACTGCCCGATGGAGCGAAGGAACCAAGCGCCGCCCACGAGGCCAGCGCAGAGCAAGGCGATGGACAGGCTCACGCGATCGGTCATCGCGAAAACCACAGGATCGTCATGAAGCGCCCCGCGTTTGGCAAGCAGCCAAACGCGCGTAATCCAATACATCACGAGGGGGCACACGAGCCAAAGGAGCCGACTGTCACCGTAGAGCGAGTGCATTGCCGGACTGTTCATGTAGAGGGCGAGCACGAGGATAGAGACATATCCACTCGCCGTTCCCAGGCTCTCCAGCAAGCCGACGTCGTCCACCTCATATCCACGGCCTGCAGGCTGCCCTGCACCGCGAGCAATGGCACGACGAAGCTCCGTGTAGCGCTTCGCAAAGGCGAGCGATGTGAAGAAAAATAACGAGAACGCCAGGATCCAAGGGCTAAGCGGCACTTCGGCCGCGACGCCGCCAGCCTCGATTCGCAGCGCATACATGCCCGCCAGCATGAGCACATCGACGAGTGGCTTCCGTTTGAGCCAAGCTGAATAGCACATATTTGTGACGAGGTACACGCCGAGCAGACCAGCGAACTGCCAAGGCAGGCCGAGTGCGGATACGGTGAAACTGGCCGTCAGCAGTCCTATGAAAAGCACCGCGCCGGCCTTGATGGTAAGTCTGCCGTCTGCAAATGGGCGGTGTCGTTTGCGAGGATGGAGCCGATCGCTGGAGAGATCTCCGAGATCGTTCAGCACATAGACCGCCGAGGCGCACAGCGAGAATGCGATAAAGCCGGTTAATACTGCGCAGAAGGTGGCGACGTCGATTCGATGCGCCAGCACCATCGGGATGAATAGCAGAAGATTTTTCGCCCACTGGTGCGGGCGCATAGCGCGAGCCAGGTCGCTGAGAAGGGAAGATCGCTTTCCAACGACGGTCACTGGCTTTCCGATCGCACGCACACGGCTCTCGAGACGAGCGGATGGTTGAACCACGAGTGCCTCATCCGCGTCTTTCCAGATTGGCAAGTCGGCTGGGGAATCCCCCCCGTAGGAATACGACGTATGGCCGGACTGCTCCATCCAGTTCCTGATCGCATCCCTCTTCAGCGAGCCTTTCAGGTTTATTGAATCCGAGCTGGCGAGCACAGTGTCGAAGAGGCCCGTCTGCGCTGCGATCCGCTGCGCGACTGTGGTGTGTGCTGCAGTAGCAAGAACGCATTGAAAGCCATTGGATCGTGCAGCCGCTATTTGGTCGGCCACCTCACGACGGAGCGGCCAAGCGGTCCATTGCGCCTCGACAAGTTCGGCGACTCGGCCCTTGCAATACCCTCGTCCACGGATGAGCCACATGGCCACAGCCGGCAGTTTCCAGGGCTGCCGAAACGCGATCATCAGCAGGCTCTCCGCAAAGACATCGGTTGAGAGGACGGTGCCGTCCATGTCCCAGACGCTAGCGTGCTTGGTCACTGAATGATCCGCGAGTCGACCAACGCCGTCACGGCTGTTCATCAAGGGTGGTGAGGAGAAGCACATCGGGGACAGAGGTCTTGCGTGGATCCAAGCTCCAGCGCGGCGATGGCACATTCCACCGCCCTAGTTCCCGGCCAGCCCAAGAAGTGCCCCCGAGATAGTAATCGGCGCCCCGAGCACGGGCCCATGTAAGGGTTGCTTTCGTGTCGCCGAAGTGCCTGACGACGTCGACATCGGTGATACCGCCGGTGTCGACGAGAGGATGCTGGGTTTCAAACGCAAACTGACCGATCGCATAAATTGCGATCGGCGCATCCTGCGGAATGAGTTGAACCGCTGCTGCATAGGCCGTGCGTTGGGCGAGAACCGCGGCCGCCTTGCCGGCGAGGTATGGAAGCGTCACAAGGCCGGTAAACAGCGTTTGGGCGATGACGGTAGCTGTGATCACGGCACGGACCGGACGCCAACCACCGCCCGCATAGAGTCGAATCAGTTCGTGTGCCGCGCATGCATACAGCACCAATCCCCAGACGAGTGCGTATCGTGTTTGAACGGCGGTGTTATTGACGACATAAAAGGCTTGAATGGCAAGGGTTGCGGCAACGAGCACTGCTACCGTCAGTGATCCCCCCGTCAGCCCGCTGGGATAGGCGAGTGGCTGAGCTTGGCCGGGCTGGCGGTCCCGTTTCCCAAACCACCATGCCGCCGCAAAGCCAGCGGCGGCGATCCCAAACCCCACGACATACACAGACAGCAGACGAAGGACCGTGCCATGACCGCCTACGATCCGCTTGGCCGCGTTTGTATTCGGCTCCACCGTGCCGAACGCGGAGATGGCATACGCAGACCAGCAAAGAACTGGAATGGCAAGGAGCAGACATTCGCCAATCCACTGCGCGACACCAGCTCTCGCGGTCGCAGAACCGCCAGTGATACTTCGGAAGTGGACGTATCCTCGAGCGCAGGCGACGAATGGCAAAAACAGGATCGCCTCAGGCCTCAGAAGCGGTAGGGCTCCGACCAAAAGCAACGCCAAGGAGCGACTGGTCGAACGTGTTGCAGTGAGGCACAGATGCACGGCAAGGGTGATGCAGCCCCCTGCGGCCACGGCCTCCATCCCGGAGGTTGACCAAAACGTGAAATACGGGTTTGTAGCAAGGCCCAGGCACACGGTGAAAAATGCGGTCGAGTGAGCGCTGGCAAACGCAGTTGTTTTCGATGCGTAGAGCGGTTGGGTTGCGAACCACCCCACCACGCCGAGAGAAAAGACAGCCGTGACGACCGCAAGTGCCTTGGCAGTGAGGATCCAATCGCCCACCAACCGCCATGCGACCGCCAAAACAGCAACCCAGGCAGGCGAAGTGTCGCCGTAGCTGATGCGATTGTTGAAACTAAAGCCCTGGCCGTGGGCGACACTACGGGCATACTCTAAATGAATAAACGCGTCGTCCTCGATGTATGAGCGCCCGATGATGTTTATGAGGGCCAGCCACGCAACAAGAAGCATCATCAGCGTCCAGGCAACCAGTGGCCCAGGTTTCGTGGCAGCCAGTTTTGCACGCTCGGGCATTGGGGTTTTGGGTCCAGTCACGCGAGGAGATCGCAGACGGCATCACTGAGGCGGTCTGAGCGGTATGACGCCGTTGCCAGTTGCTTGGCGCTTGCGCTCAATCGAGCGCGTTCCAGCGGGCCGCAGGCATCTGCACGGCCGACAAGGTCCGCGAGCGCCGCCGCTGTAGGCTCGGTGCAAAGCCAGCCGACATCGTGCGAGCGCACGATGTCGGCCAAATAGGAGTCGAGCGGCGCCATCGCGATGACGGGGCGTCCGATCGCAAGCGCACCGTAAACCTTGCAAGGATGAACGATACCCACGCTTTCGGGAGCCAGTGACACGAGATGCACGTCTGCCGCCGAAAGGGAAAAGCGAATGTCGGCAAGCGGTTGATACGGAAGGCTGAGGACGTTTGTCGGCTTTTCCCTGGAAACGTAGTCGTCGATCACAGGCTTGAGCACACCGCCCCCCACGAAGGCAAACACAATACGGGGGTTATGTGCGAGCATTCGAGCCGCGCCGAGCATGGCTTCCACAGGCGTAGCATAGCCATGATTGCCGGCATACATGACGACGAATCGGTCATCCAGGCCGTGAGCTGCGCGAAACGGGTTTGCTGCGTGAGGCACGTCCTCGAGGACATCATTATGAGCCCACGGCGGTATGATGTGTGTTTTGAATGCGAACGGGGCTTTGGTGAGGATTCGATCCTTCATGAACCTGTCGAGGACGATCACGCTCCAGGCCTGGCGGAGTGTGAACCGATTCATCCAGTCAAAGCTCCGTGCAATGAGCGACGATGCCGAGATCCGTCCGCTGGCGATGAGTTGATCTGGATTGAGGTCCATCAACCACCACACTAATGGTGTGCGACGCAGGTAGGAGAGGAGAGCGCCGCCGAAGCCAGCGAACGGGGGGCTCGTGCTGACGAGAATGCGCGTTAGGCCTGCTATGCAAAGACTTCGGAGGAAGGCTTGGGACATGAATAGCGCCTGGGCGAGCAAGCGGATCGCGATGCTGGTTTTGCCAAAGCTCGAAAATGGCAGTCGCCGAATCTGCACTCCATCAGCGGTTTCGTACGCTGGGAAACAAATGCTGGGGTCGTCGTAGCCGCGTGATGCGGTGTATACGATGACACGCCAGCCGCGAGCTGCCATCTTTTTGGCGACATCTGCTATGTGTTGGCCCACGGCAGCTGGATCGGGGGGATACACCTGCGTGATAATCAGCAGCGTTTTCCGCGGATAAGTCATAGAAACATTCCCTGTTTCCGACACAGACGGAACGGGGAATAGATCAGCCGGTGGTGTTGATGCCCTCGAGCCACGCGCTGAAGCTCTGAGCAACCGCATCCCAGTTGCCATGCTGTCGGCAAAAGGCGGCGGCTGCATCGCGGTGGGAAGATCGCTGCTCGTCCGACCATGCCAAGACTTGATCGATGCATTGAGCGACAACCGCCGGCGTGGCAGGCTCCGCGACCACAAGAGCTTCTCGATAGCTGGGCGAAAGCCCCAATGTCCAGGTGGACACCACCGGCTTTCCGGTGCCGAGGTAGTCGAGCACTTTCGAGGGGAAATTGAGCGTGTTGCCGGCGTAGGCAGGGGGCCGTGGATTGACGAGCACGGTGGCTTGGGTCATGAGCTCGCGGAGTCGTGTTTCCGGTACAACGCCATAGTCAACGATGCGCAGATCGTGGGCCGATGCCCGATCCAGGCGTTCGGTCTTTCCCTGACCGCAGAGCCAAAGCTGCGCCTTGTCGTGTGAAACGTAATTCCACGCATCGAGGAGCAGATCGACGCCAGCCCACGGCCCACGGCTTCCGGCATAGAACACGATCGGTGGTTGGTGGGGCGGGCGATGGTCGGGCAAGGGGTCATAATCAATACCGCCGTCGAGGTGGAATGTCTTGCGAAACGGCGAGCGATCACACGCGCTGTGTGATAAAAAAACCCCGCCGCGTGCAGCCGAAGATGTCTCGGCGAGGTGCGTCCAACCCTGCTGCGAATCGTCGCCGTCCAACACGATTGGGACCCAGGGAATATCAGCCCTGTGGAGCCTTGTTATCGCAGGCGAAAAAAAGCGCTCTACGTTGTAGGTCACCAGAACGTCTGGCCTCCAGGAACCTATCTGTTGTGCGGTCTCCCGATCATAGGCACGGCTTAAGGAAGCCCATCGAAGCTTCGGAAGATTGAAAAACCCGATCGGCACTTCATGGAGAGGGGCAATGTCGGCAGGCCCGGAAGCCGGCGTGCGGGGGCCCGTCGCCATCGCGCGCGAGATCATCGGACCAAACGGCCAGACACGGGCGGGCTCGTGGCCGATATGGACGATCTCTACGCCGCAATGTCGCAGGCCGGTCAACAGGCCTTGCGACCAGCGAGCGGCCGCCGGAGTTGCTGCCGTGCTTCCCAGCATTCGTGACTCGGGTTGCATCGGACCGAACCACATTATCCTCGAAATGCTCATGGAGCGGAATTTGCCAACGATGGCCCGACGTCGGCGGCAGGCCTGTTTGTGCACGATGGAGCGCGTTTGGCGATGCACTCTTCATAGATGCCGAGGATCGCCTTCATCTGCTGGCTCACGGTATAGCGCTCGCGAGCGCGGATCGCCGCCTGCCGGCCAAGCGCTATACGGTAATCGGGAGCGTCGAGAAGTTGCTCGATGCAGAGACATAGGTGCCCAGGATCGCTGGGCCTGCAAAGCAGGCCTGTAGCGCGATCATCGATGCACTCGCGCACACCGCCCACGTCGCTGCCAATAGCCGGGACCCCGAGTGCGGCAGCTTCGATGATCGGCCGGGCAAAGTGGGGCACGACGGCTGGAAAAACAACAAACTCCGCCTGCTGCATCAGCGGTCGCATGTCCTTCTGAAAGGGAAGCAGTTCAACGCGCTCGCCCAGCGATCTGAACCGCTCCAAGAGCCGTTCAGGCATCGGCCTGAAGCCAATCCAGCCTGCGATACGCTTAAGGGCTTGCCTCACCGTGAGCGGAGTTGGCTCTGCCACGGCACCTGGCATCCTGCAGACCCAATCGGTTCTTTTCGCAGCAAGCATTTGCAGCGCGTCGCAGAGCACATCAGCGCCTTTGATCGTCGCCATTCCTCCAGCAAACAGGAAAGGCCGTAAGCCTTGCAGATCGCCGGGCAAGGCCGCCCCGTGCGGCTGCGGCATAAACCAGTCGTCGGGAACGCTGTTGTAGACGATTTGGCCGCCCGCGGGCCCCAGCCATTCTCGACGATCATGCTCACAGATAAAGACACATGTCGGACTGCGCTGCATGATTCGACGAATCATGCGAGTGCGAAACCCTTGATCCGGAGGCGGCTCACGCACGTGCCACACGAAGGGAATACCCGCCTCGGCGAGTGCGTCTGCCGCATTACTGAGAGGCATGCTATTGAGATGAACCACGTCCGGCTTCACGCTGTCGATCAATTGCAGCGTGGCTTGCTTGCCGAGCCTCCACCGGCGAGAGACACGCGCCAGATCGAGAATGTGCCTGGGGTTTGACAGGTGACGTGGCGCAACGGTGCTATGGTCCCAGCACACGACGTCGCTGGCAGCAATCGGACTAAATCCGTAGGAACGGTAGTAGCTCGTGAGCTCCGGCGATGGCCGGGCGAGAGCGATAACCGTATCCCATCCTTGGCTGCGGACGCCAATGGCCATGTTCCGAAGGCTGACTGCGGATCCGCCGAGCGCTCCTGCGTGTTGAATGTATAAGACGCGCTTCATTTGAGCCGCCGCTCGCGAATCTCTCGCGCGGGATTCCCTGCGACCACCATGAACGGGCGGACATCGCGAACGACCACGGCTCGTGCCCCGACGATGGCGCCTTCGCCGATGGTCACGTTCATGCCGATAAACGCATCTGCGAAGATCCAGGCGCCGCGTTCGATTGTGATCGGGCCACTTGTCAGAGTACGGTCGATGCTGTCGATGTCGTGGCTCGCCGAGCAGAGAAAGGTCCGGAAACTAACGGTGGCATCCTGCCCGATGCTCACTGGAGCAACGTTGAAGCAATACACTTCCGGGCCAAGGCACGCCCCGCGGGCCATTCGAAGATTCCATGGAGCCCAGATCCGCACGGAAGGATAGACGCGCGATCCGGGTGCAAGCCTGGCACGGAAACACTGCAAGATGAGCCTTCGCCATGTGAAGCACCCTGGAGGCGTGTAGCGAAAAGCGGAGTAGTAGACGACGCTCCACAGCAGCCGCAGGAGGAAGGCAAGGCGACCATATTCGCGCCGATAAGAACTGCCGTAAAAGGCGTCGTCAGAAGAGTGGCCGGAATCGGTGGTCACTACGCCGACTGCACGCTCGCGGGGAATTGAGCAGCCGTCGTTTGTTTGCGGCGGCGGTAGAGAGCCATCGTTGAGAAAGCTGTGCCCGCCGCGATCATCATCGGCTCGGCCTGCCGGTCGGAGATCATGTACGGCAGCGTGAGCCCGCCGACGATGACGCTCGAGAAAAGTGCGATCGTCAGGACCGCTGCAGCCGTTGTTCCGAAAACAGCAAAACGACGGAGCATCTGGGCTGTGAATCCCAGCATCACCCCGATCGCGATGCAGCCAGCGACGAGGCCGAAGTCACGAAGACAATCAAGCTCGAGATTATGGGTATGGACCCGCCACAAGTGGTCCTTCCCTCCTTGCTGCGTGACATAAGTGCGACCCGGCACGGTAACGATGGCGGGATCCTCATAGAGTAACTTGAGTGCGCCGAACCAAATCGGGCCACGGTCTGCGAGCATCTTCCACTGCACCTTGGAGAAAAACCCCGGTGCGAGTTCGAGCCGTTCGGCTACGTTCTTGGCGACCGCATAGCTGAATACCAGCACGCAGGCCACGGTAATCGCAAAGCACAGCGACCTAAGCGGCGTGGCGCTTCGGGCTTTTCCTGTCGCAAATGGTCTGGCAACGATTGCGCATGCCAAAGCAGCGAGCCAGATCGACTTCTGCGTGATTGTACCCAGGATAAAACAATAATAACCTGATGATGCAAGCAGCGACGCGCCCAGAAGTGGCCGCCATCGGTCTTCAAACCCTCTTATTGCAAAATAGCCATATGCCGCGGCAATGGGCGCCAACACAAACAGGAGGCGTGTGTTCACAAGAGTGAAGGAAGCCGTTGAAAAAAGGATCAACGAAAGGAATGCAAAGGCGGCGACAAGCCGCCGGAGCCCTTGCGGAGAAAGAGCCGGCATCAGCATTCCGTAGAAGCACGTGCCCAAAACGCAGTAGGCCCGCAGCCCGCCTGTCCACCCACGCCCGGTCGGGAATGCAACAATTGCCCCTGCGATGACCAAGGGCAAGCCTGCCCACCAAAGCCAGAAGAGCGTTTTTGGGAATTTGATCGCTGAAACGACAGCCCCTCGCTCCCAGTAGGCAAAAAAGGCTCTTGCCATGAACAGCACGGGCGGCAGAGAAAACGTGTATGCCTCGTAGCCCGTCAGGCTCTCGTAGACGTCGGCCAGCGGGTCGTCCATTCCCTTGCCGAGAACGCTCGGGATAAGAAGCAGCCGAACTTGCACGCAGGTGAGGGTGATCGGAATGATCGTGTCGGGTTTCATCCGCACGATCAGGTAGCACAGCAGGAAAAACCTCACCCAGATGGAGGAAGCAAGCGCGAAATACGACCAGGCGAGGTAAATGAGAGATGCGATGATCAACTCGGGGCTGATCACATCCCTCCACGACTCCACCGCCTTGGGGGCGTATCGCAACAGCGAATCGGCAAGATGGCCTTGCGCGGGTCGCCGGGATGCCATGGTTGAATTCATCGTTGCACGAGGGTGGGCTTCGGGATGCGCTGCCGGCTACGTAGGCGATTGGCACTCACGGACCGAACGCGATCGGCGGATTCCCGTCAGGATCTCCGCCGCCTGAGCGGCGTGGCCGCCTTGGGACGCACGAATAAACGACTTCGTGGCATCATCGATATAGCGGACGTGGTCGAGGTCAAACGTGTTGTCCGCGACCATCATCGGGCGGTCCCATCGCTTTTCTGGATTCGCCCAGACTTCGAAGACGAAGCCAGCGTCGATGCAGGGAATGGCAAGAAGCCGCAGTTGGTTGAAGAGCGCGGCCTTGCCGACGCCCGCACCAAGGAGGCAGATTTCCGGCCGGCCTGTGATACAGGAAAGATCGAGAACGTCGGCGAATGATCGCGATGGGGAAATCGTGATCCACTGCACCCGTCGGGCGCCTTCGGCGGTCAAGGCCTCCGCGATGCGACGTCGTTTCTCCCCTACTGCCGAGTGGACGACCACCAAATCACGCCCTGCAAAAAGCTTGCTGCGATTCGCTCCGCGGAGGAGCGCATAGACGAAGTAGAACGGAACGTAGTTGTTTGGTGTGACGGCAACCTCAGCCTCGGCAAGCCAGCGACCAAGCGCCGGGAAGTAGTGCTCCTGCCAGGGGATCACGGACACGCCGAGGTGCATCGCCAGAATGCCCTCCGAAAGAATGCTTCGGTAGGCGCTCGATAGTTTCGCGCCATAAACCCGCCATTCCGCCGAGGACATCCGCCCGGAGGACACACCGGGCGCCGTTGCCGACTCAAACCCCATGAGGCGGGCATGAAATTGGGCCTTGAGGCCCTTGCACGAGAGGAGAAAGCGTTTCCCTGCCTGCCACCTCAGGCTCGGCGGCTGCTGCCCAAAAAGCAGCAGATACTCCCCATCGGCCATGCGGCATACGGGCAGGTAGCGGCGACCGATCGCGTCTTCAACACGGCTGCGGAACTGGGCGAACCATTCGGCCGAATCGATCGGTTCAGGAGAGAGCGTGAAATCATGGGGGGTGAAATGCCGCTGAAATCCGGGGATACGGTATGGGATGACATGCGGCATGATTCGATACGGGCTTGGCAAATCACAGTGCGTGGCCCGGGGCCAGGTTGTGGCCGCTGATTCAGGCGTTGCGAGCCCGGGCATTCCGAATGATGAACGAGAGGCACCGCTTGCGGTCATGTCGCGTTTCCGGCTGGAAAAAAAGCTTGACGCGCGGCGGCGATGAGAAAAGAACGCAGGTTTTGCTCCCGCATTGTCAGGAATCCGAACAGGATCGCCGCCAAAGTGCCGCTGCACGCGATCGCCGCTGCCAGAGGCAGCTGACAATTGGACAACAACGACGCGCCGGATAGCGAGACAGCGACCACCGCAAACTCCGCGACAAGGCCCGCCAGCGACGGCCAGGATGTCGAAACCCCATTTATCCGGGCGACAGTGATTGTGTACCAGACTACCGCAACCACCTGCGTGAGCGCCGCGCACACCGCCATGCCAAATATCCCACCCGTGAACATGCCGACGGTCATCAGGGCGATGCGGGCGATTCCCTCGACGAGCAGGATGACGTTGGCGGTTGTGAATCGGCCGGTACCTCCAAACAGAAACGAGACAAAGCCCAGCCACGCCTGGGCGACCGCAGCGACCGCGATGGCGACGACCAAGAGCGGGGGAAGAATGAACTCCGGCCCGATCCACGCTGACAGGAGCGGGGCGTATGCGCCGACGAACGCCATCGCGAGGCCACCGCACACCGCCAGCACCGTGCGTGCAGACGCCACAAACACTCCGTAGGCGGCTGCTCCACTACGGCCGGCCGAATAGCGGCTGAACGACGGCATGATTGCACTGCCGAAACTCGCGGACATGCCCACCGCCATAGCCACCGGCTTGGCAGTGTTGGCATATATCGCCGCCGGATCGGGCCCGCGCAGCATCGAGACAGTGAAGATGTCGTAAGTTCCGAGCAAGCATTGCAGCCAGCGAACGCCGAGGCCGCTTGCTCCGGCACTGAGGAAGGGCAGGAAAGAAGCACGATCGAAGCGTAGGGAAGGCAGATGCGCGATCAGAAACCTTGAGTTCCACACCGCGAGGGGCGCTGCGTAGAGAACAGCTCGCGCCAATTGCCCAACGGCCAAGGCAGCCGCGCCAAGCCACGGCAGCAGGCAAATACTGGCACCCAGTGAGGCGACACTGGCCACGATGCCGGCGAGGACTGTCGACACAGGGCTTAGCCGTGCGTGCTGCAAAGCGGCAAGCGCGTTCGCGAACTGGCTGAACGCGACGCCCCCAGCCAAGCATACGATGGCGAAGAAAGGCAATCGCGACAAGCGAAACGATTCAGGAGCCGACCAAACGAAGATCACGCCCACGGCCGCAAGAACGACGGCACCGACGATCGCCGAAAGCGCGGCGATAACGAGGCCGTGCCACAGTTCGCGGGCTGCGTTTGTCAATTCATTGTTTTCAAAGCGCCGTGACAGTTTCGCGATCAAGAGACCAGATACGCCTACTTCTGCCAGTCCAGCCCAGCCAGCGATCGAGCCCAACCCGACCCATCGGCCATATTCCGTATCGCCTACGTGGTGGAGGGCGATTGGAACAGTTATGAATGTGACCACCATCTGAACGATGAAATAGACGTAGGTTGCGACGATCGATCGCAGGACGATGCGAGAGCGATTCACGGTCGGATCCTGCCGATCGCTGCCGCATCGTCACCCGAGGGGCAGAACACGCGGTCAATCACCAGCCAACACGCGAATCCACGACCGCGGAAAATAGAGGTGCGGATTGCCGCCAAGTTCCGGCAGGCAAAACACCTGCTTCGTCGAATGCGAACCCAGCCAAGCCGCCCACCAGTGAAAAGAACTGTAGCCGACCAGAAACGACTGGCATCGCCGCATAAGCGATAGCACGCCGATCGCTTCGTCATCGCACGCCATGCCACCAGCTAGGCGAAAAGGAACGCCCAGGCACGCAGGGTCGGCAAGAAGACTCGGCGAGTCGGTGAAGACAAAAAAGGTGCTTGCCGGAAGCCGTTTAGAGACAGCGGCGAGGGCTTCTCGAAAGACTCCGATCACTCGCGACGCGTTTTCATTCCAGCCTGCAACCTCGCAATAGAAGCGGATCCCGACCGCGACTGGTTGGTTGGCTTCGCGAATCGCGGCTTCGTCACGTGCGAGCGACGGCGGGACGGCGGTCGTCGGTGTCAATTCGTGACGCACCAAGTCAGCGGCATCCGCAAAGTAGCCTTCGCTCTGCCAATATCCGTCAAGAACCGCTCCATGGCGATGCAGCTCGCTGAAAAGCCTTGAATCCAGCGAGGTTGCGTTTGCCGCCGTTGCTTCATAGATCCGGTTCGGTCGCCTCCCGATGACTGGTAATCGCGAACGGTAGGCCATCCTGTCGGCTGCATCACACAGCAGCGTCCACGGCCCAGGGCAGAACGCTGCGCCATGGATGGGCAGACCGTCGAGGAGATACCGGCGCTGGTAGACTCTTTCACGCCCAAACCGCTGTAAGTCCAAGACCAACGCGCAGCGGTTACGCACGGCCAGTGCGCGGGCTGCCGCGTACATAAACATTTGGTTGCCGAGACCGCCGGAAAGCAAGACGCGGACACGCGTGTAGATAAGTCGGCAATGGTCCAAGGCACAGTGGCTACGTCACCGATTGAATCAGAGCACCGAGTTTTTCGCGAAAACGGTCCCGCGAAAACTGCTCGATAACCATTGCCCTGCCGCGTGCTCCCATCGCGTCTCGCTCGGCGGCCGTGAGGGAGAACATCTTTGCGATCGCAGCAGCTACCGAATCATCGGAACCCGGATCTACAAGCATCCCGGTTTCGCCATCCACGATCGTCTCTGGGCAGCCGCCATGCGTGCTGGTGATCACGGGCCGCCCACAACTCGCGGCTTCAATGTTGACCACGCCGAAGCCCTCGCCGTAAAGACTCCCATCAACATCAATGACACTGCTGGGGAGAGCGAAAATGTCGCAACTGCGATAGAGATCCACTAATTTTGAGCGATCAACGTCCCCATGAAATGTCACGTTATTTTGGACTCCAAGTTCCGTAGCTAACTCTCTAAGAATACGGAGGCGTGGGCCGTCGCCAGTGACATCAAGGGTGAGCGGAAGCGAGGCGTGCGTGTGGCTGAGTTTATGCAAACAACGAATCAGAGTGTCGTAACCCTTGTGCGCAGTGTCGGAATCCTGGCGGCCTGTCGTGAGTATGGAAAACCGACGAATATGTCCAGTGTCGCTAGGCGTAAACAGGTTCGTGTCAACTGGATTATGGATGACACTCAAGTTTGCTGTGCAGCCAATCAGGTCCGTGACAGTGCGAGCCGTGTAGTCGCTGACTGCAATGAGACGCGTAGCAAACGGTAGCGAATCGCGCACGGTTAGGCCGCACTTTCCCCAAACCTCTCGACCGTGCAACCAGCACAGAGTGGGGATGTGCGCCCGCTTGCTGCCCATACATCTATGAACGAGGCGTAGCAAAAAGGGATGGCAGAGAATTACTACGCCTGAATCAGGCAGCCGCGACATGAGCCGGAATCGTTGCACGAACAGAGGCGATCTATACCACGCTGCCCGCACCAAGCCGCGGGCAGGAGAAAGGCCGACATGCGTCGCAGATCCAATTCCATGGACGGCAGCCCCCGACGGATCGTGAACACCAATGCAATTGACGTCATGGCCATCGGCAGCAAGAAATGCTGCAGTGTCGCGGGAAACGGACTCGATCCCGCCGGTTCGGCCAAAAGAAAAGCCGATGAGAGTGATCTTCATCAGCCGGTATCTCGCGTCATTGAAGAAGCTTCAGTTGGTGGGAAATACCAAAGCATCGTCACGGCGTCGTCTATCACCGCAGGGCATCGCCTAAAGCCCGTCTTACTCGCCACCATGGGTGTGTAGCCGCGGCTTTTCAGAAACGCCGCAATCTCGCGCGGGTGATAATTAAAAGCGGCGGCGGCGGCGGCATTCCACTCCACCGTGAGAATAGGCTTATCTCGCTCAATGAGGTCCGCCATGCCGCGCAACGCGGAAAGTTCGGCTCCTTCGATATCGAGCTTGATAAGCCGGATCCGTGGCCATTGGTCGAGTGAAGCAAGCGAGTCCGCCGCTGTCGTACGGATTTCCGTTGATTCCCCCCAGGCCCAGCCTGCGTGGCGGCGGAGCGAGGCGTGGCCGCCGATAGTGTTCGAGCAGGCGTTATTGATCGTCGCGACACCATCCTCTGCCGCGAGGGCAACCCGATAAATGCATACATTCATCGCCGCAGACGCCTCGACATTCGCCTGAAGCCGCCCGGCCGTGGGCGGATTCGCCTCGAAAGAAAAAACCCTTCCGGTGGGGCCGACCAGGCGCGAGGCGACCAGCGTCCAATAGCCGTAGTTGGCACCGCCATCAATCACCGCATCGCCAGGGCGCACGATGTGTTTCCAGGCGGCCAGTTCATTTTTTTCCATGCTTCCGTGAAGGAACAGTTCGCGGTAACCGTCGGGCCATTCAGCGAGAGACGTGTCGACGAACGTGCCGTAGTCGAACTCGAATGTGGCACGATCCGGTAGGGATACGGCACGGGTGACGAGTTGATTGAGTCGCCAACTGCCCCGGGCAAACGGATACGACCGCAGGATCGCTCGACCCAAACGCAGGGCTGGGGAAAGCGGAGTGAGGGGTGGCAAGCTACTAGTCAAACAGACACGCGGCGATGTTCAGTGGATCAGCGGTGCTACGCGCCCCGGGGCGCCGAAAATGATCGAGTCGACGGGGGCATGCGAAAGGGCGCATGAATTTGCACTTACTTTGCTGCGGGCCCCCACTCGTTTTCCGGGGCCCACGGACGCATGCATCCCCATGAACACGTCGGCTTCGATATGGGCGTTCCCGCCAAGTGAGGCGTAGGGCGAGAGCACGGCGTAGTCACCGGCGGATGCATCGTGCCCGAGCGACGTGTGGTAATTCAGCAACACGAAGCGGCCCACGGAGGCCGTGTCGCTCACGATGGAGAACGGACACAGAATCGAGCCTTCGCCGATTTGGGCATTTGGCGCGACGATGGCCGTCGGGTGAATCAGCGTGAGAAACGAAGCTCCACGGGCGAGCAAGGCTTCAGCCACTTCACGGCGGGCCTTCGGGATTCCGATGGCAAGCAGAAATGCATCGTGAGGCTGCAGAGCGAAGTCGGCGGGATCGCCCACAATCGGAAGGGGCCCCTCGTGATGCCCGTGGCTCGAGCCGCCCGCGCAGAGGAACCCTGCGACTTTGGAACTGTCCGCAGGCCACGCATCACGCGCCCAAAGCAAGACTTCGCGGCCGAAGCCACCAGCTCCTACGATCAGGATTCGACTCACAGCATTCGGCAAGCCCAGGGCCTGCTCGGTTGAACATCCCGCGACGCCTGGCTCGGCGCGCACTCCGTTCCTCTGGGTGGCTATTGGATATCCCATTTTTGATGAACATTACGAGTCTACCGCGTGCGGGAAGCCGTGCGGGGCGAGTCGGCCAGAGAAGGGTCGATTGTTCATGCCCCCTTGTGTGGGGAGCACCGATGGCAACGGTTGTGCCGGGGCCGCGGCAGGGCCGGGTTTTTCCACAAATCCTTGAACCGGATCGAAGTCGGAACGTATCATCAGGGGCGTTGGGGCAGGCCATCTCGAGGTTTCGCGGAGAAAGTCGTGACCGGACGCACGCCATCGACTTTCCGTGCGCAGATGCTGTCGGTGGCGGTGGTCGCCTTCACCGTGGGTTTGCTGCTGCCCCGCCCGGCCATAGCGGTCAACGTCACCGGTTATTCCGCTGCGGCCAACGACCGCTTCAGTAGCGGATTCCCATCGAACCCGGTGCCCAACACGAGTGGCAGCTTCGTGGGGGCTGCGTACGACTGGTCCGGCGTGGGCTGGGCGGTGGCCGACCCGACCAAAGGCTTCGGGTTCATCAGCCCGCAGCACTACCTCGTGGCTCGGCACTATGGCGGGGCGACCACGATCACGCTGCGCGGTGCCGACGGCATCCTGCACACCGGCACGCAGGCTTCGGTGACAGACACGGGATATGGGGCGGTGTTTGTGGGCCAGACAGTTGGTGACCTTTCGATCGGCCGCCTCACCGCCGCGATGCCAGACGCGTGGCAGGTGGCCCGTTATGCCGTGCTCGACCTGAATAGCTCGTCGGTGACGAACACCGCCTACACCAACCAGCCGCTGTTGGTGTATGGCCGAGGCGACGGCGGCACCAACAGCCCCAGGATCGGGGCGGCCGTGATCAACAGCACCGTGCTTTCCGGCTCGAATTCCTACGTCACCTCATCGGTGACGGGGTCGACGAGCGTGCAATTGCAGATCGGTGACTCCGGAAGCCCGATCTTCATCCCTTGGCAAAACCCGGTGGGCGGGGCGGAACTCACGATTCTCGGCAACAACGCCGGGGTGGATAGCACCACCAATTACTACAACTATTTCGCCAATTCGACCGTGATGGGGGCAATCAACGGGATCATCACCCCGGACGGCTTTGCGCTGCGAGTCAGGGGGAACGTAAATGCCTTGTGGACTGGCGCCACGAACTCGTCGATCTCCCTCAATGGCAATTGGTTGGGCGGGGATCGTGCTGACCAATACGTGGGGTTTCAGGGCGACGGCGTTGTGCCCACGACGGTCAACATGGATGCCGCTACGACGCTGCGTGGCCTGTACTTTGCGTCGGGCACCGGGGCTTCGCAGGGCTTCACGTTTTCGGGTGCGAACGCGCTCACGATCGGCCGCGGCGGGCTCACCAACTATTCCCCCCTGCGGCAGACGTTTTCGGCAGGCATCGTGCTCGGCGATCATCAATACTGGGACGTCGGTGCCGGCGGCGTGACCGCCGCCACGATCAACACGAGCGGCAAACTGCTTGAGATCGCCGGCAGCGGCACCGCCCGAATCACGGGCGCCGTGTTGGGCACCGGCGGGCTCGCCCTCTCCGGCCACCGGCTCGAACTGACTGGCTCGAGCAGCTACACGGGCGGCACGTGGGTGCACTCAGGGGCTCTCGTGGTGGATGGCAACATCGCCGCATCGAGCGGTGTGGCCCTCGATGCCAACGCTGCGCTCGGCGGCTCGGGCCGTGTGAGCGTGATCTCGGGGGCCGGAATGGTGGGGCCGGGCAACAGCCCGGGCATTCTCACCGGGGCAAGCGTGAGCCCCTCGGGCGGGCTCGACTTTGCGTTTGAATTTACGAAAACCGGCGCACCGATCTGGGCCACGGGCACGGCCAGCGGGAACGACGTGCTGCGGCTGACGGCGACGTCGTCGCCATTCACGACTGCTCTCGGATCGGCGAATGCAGTGGATGTGTATCTCGGCGCAACGTCGCTCGCGCTTAACGACACGTTTCAGGGCGGGTTTTTCACGGATGCGTCGGCGAGCTTTCTCTCCAGCATCCAAAACGCCGCGTTCACGTATTACGTGCTCGGGAACGGAGCCGGCACGGCGAAGACCTACAACGGTCAGGGCTACTACCTGCTCGACACGAGCTTTTGGCCGAGCTTCGAGAGCGTGACCGTGTCGACTGTGAGCGTGGCGAGTGCAAACTTCGCCGACGGCACTGTGACGAACGGGCAGGTGATGCAGCTGACGATCGTGCCCGAGCCAGCGGCGCTTGGGCTGGCGGCGCTCGGCGTGGCGCTCGCGGCTGTGGTGCGGCGGCGGATGTAGGACAGGCTTTAGCCTGTCGGGGGGCAGTGACAGGCTGAAGCCTGTCCTACATGGCCGGCAGGCGGGCGATGGCCGGTGTATTATGAAGCGGCCATAGAAGCGGCCCGCCAAGAAACCGGCCAACATACCGCCTGTCGAGCCTGCCATTGACCGGGGCGAATCATCCAGCCTGATGGAGCCGATGCTCGTCCGCGAGCCACAGCAGCGATCTTCCCTAACGAAACCTGCAGCTCGAAGCCCGGGCGCACGTAGAGGTTCAGGCCTGGATCGACGCAGACGGAGTCGCCGGAAGAGCTACGACGCAAGCTGCAATCCGCGAGATCCATCGACGGTTCTGTTCCCTTCTGCCCGACGATCTTCTGTGGATCACAAACCCTGACCGTTCACGGACGGTAATGGCCGGGTTGCGCGACTGATGTCTCATGCCATGCTGCGAGACGCCCTCGAGACGGGTGGCATCTGGTCGATTGCCCGCGGGCTCGCTCGCCGCGAGTCGGAATACAAGGAGCATCTGGAACGATGCGACGAGCTTCGACACGGCGATCTCGATGGCCGCGGCAATCTCAGCACGGCATGCCTGGCTGATTTCGCGGAGTTTTTCCTGCGCGTATGCCTCGATCAGATCACCTTCATGGCGTCTCTGGTGCAGCCCGATCGGCTCCGCAATCGCGTGGTTCTGTGGACTCAGGATGAGATCCGGAAGGGAACACTGCCCCCTCATGCCTTGGCCGTCGTGGAATCCTTGCTCAACCGAGGGGAAGTGCCACGGGGCGACATCCCGATCCTCGCCGCGACGAGCGAACGCACGGCACGGAGGATTACGGCTGCCCTGCAGACGCACGGAGTCGTGACGTCGGCCTCGCCGCGGGCGCCGCTGCGGTTTGCCTTCCCGACAACGCTGGCATCTCAGTGGATGCCGGGGTTGTTTCCAGACAGGCCGTAAGTTCCAGTTCCGCCAGAGGAATTCGACAGGCCTGGAGGCTTGTCGAATGCGTGGTCGGCAGGCGGGCGGCGATGACCGGGATCAACGCCTCGTTCGCCGCTCGCCATATCTCTCGGCCCTCGTAGGCGTGCCGCCGAAACTTCTCGTCGGTGACCAGTGCGAAGTCGATCACCTGGCACCGCCAAGGCACGTCGGACTCGTCGAGCGCGCCCATCAGCCGCAGCACGCCTTCCGGAATCGGCTCGGGGCCTGCGATGCCGATATCCACGTCGCTCGCATGCTCGCAGTGGCCCCGGGCGCGGGACCCGAACAAAAAGATTTCGTAGCGCGGGTCGGGGATCGTGGCCAGGCAGATCTGCTTGGCGAGCGTGAGATACCTCTCCTCGAACGGCGTGCGCAGCGCAGGCGTGGTGGCGGGGCGAGGCATGCCGGGATTGTACTCGCGGAGAAGCAGGCGAGACGCCTATCCCACGGGCTGCGTGGAATTATAATACCATGATCGCCATTCCGCCAATCCACCGGTCGCACGATCCTCGTCGTGTTTGAAGAAGTGGATGAGTTGACTGTTTACCCGGTGACTGCGTATCAGTTGGAAGGTTGAAAAATGCGAAAAATTGTGCAGGTGAGACGAAGCGGAAAAATTCCTGCTGCAGAAGCGGCTCGGCTTGGAACATTGCGGGCAACGGTCGCCGGAAAAATTGATGAATTAAGGGCGCGAGCCCGCCAGTTGCTCATGGAAGCACGTGCTGTGCGATCCGTCTGTGCAACACTCAAATGCGTCAGAGAGCAGCAGGGATTGAGCCTCGGGGATATCGAGCGACTCACCGGTATTGATCGATCCGCTCTTTCGAAACTGGAGCGGGGCGAACGTACGAACATCACATTCGAAACGCTGGGAAAATATGCCGCTGCCTTGGGAAAGCGACTTGTCATCGATGTCACGGACGCAGATCGATAGATCGCGTACAAGACAGCCGAGTGCCACGGGGCAGACACGCTGAAGCCTGTCTTACAGGCTGCTGCCGCCGCCGGGCAGACGTCGGCGTAGGAAATTCATCCGTTTTTCCAGCGGCAGGGCCAGCCGCCGCTGGATCAGATCCTCCAGCTGCCGCTCGCTCTCGGCCCGCAGGTCGGTGGCGACCGCTTTGAGCTTGCGCATGTTCGTGGGGGTGTCGCGGAACATGAAGTCGAAGTCGAGCGTGGTGACCGGGGCGCCATGAATGGCCGCAGCAGCGTTGCCAATGAGCACGGCTTCGAGCCGATGCTCGTGCAGAGCACCGAGGATCTGCGCGAGCAACGGCGTGGCGTTCATGCGGGCCATGATACACCCGTCGGGCAGCCGTCCCGGGATGGCGGGATCAGGCTACGCCCGCGTTCTCGCCGATTTGTTGCCTAACCGCCTGCAGTGTATGATGTACGGGCGTCCATTTCTTGAAGGAGCAAAGCGATGAATCCCGACACGATTCGCGAATTCCTGCGACGGCAGCCGTTCGAGCCCTTGCAGGCGGCGCGAGGGCAAGCAGGACAAGCGAGACGCTTGCCCCACGGGGGCTACATGCCGCCGGCGATTGTGAGCACTTGGCCCGTGATGAAGCCGGCTCGCGGGCTTGAGAGGAAGTCGATCGCGCCTACCACGTGGGCCGGGAGGCCGCGGCGTTGACCAGAATATAAACTTCCGTACACTTGTAGTCGCAGGATGATCGGAGGCTCAAAGCATGATTCGAAAACTGGCGTTCGACGAAGTCCTCGAAGCAGTTGATCGGCTATCCGTCGACGAGCAGGCCGAACTCGTCCACCTCGTTCGGCGTCGGCTTGTTGAGCGCGAACGGGAGCGTGTTGTGGCTGATGTACGCGAGGCACGCGCTGACCGCGCTGCTGGCAGGGCACAGCTTCTTGATCTCGATGAGATCACCAAAGATCTCGAGCCGTGATGGCGGAAAGTTCGGTTCGCCACGTCTACGTCACGGCGACGTTTCGCCGTTCAGCGAAACGTGCTTCAAAGCATTCTCCTGATCTCGGCAAACAGATTTTGGATGCTGTTGAACTTCTTGAAGCCGACATGTTTGCGCCGTCATTGAAATCCCACAAGCTCCGAGGAGATCTCCAAGGATGCTGGGCTTGTAGCGTCACCTACAGTGTTCGGATTGTGTTCGAAGTGGGGCCGCCCGAAGTGATCCGTGGCTTTGAGGCTGAAACAATCACCTTGCTGACCGTCGGGACGCACGACGAGGTGTATTGAGACCGAGTGTGTCGAGCGGATTCTGTACTGGCGTGCATACCTGGAAGGACCAAGGCCATGAATCCAGACACGATTCGCGAATTCCTGCGACGGCAGCCGTTCGAGCCCTTGCAGGCGGCGTGAGGGCAAGCAGGACAAGCGAGACGCTTGCCCCACGGGGGCTACATGCCGCCGGCGATTGTGAGCACTTGGCCTGTGGCGAAGCCGGCGCGGGGGCTTGAGAGGAAGTCGATCGCACCGACGGTGTGAGCCAACTGTTTGTCGCCACGCCTTGCCAGCAAATGAACATGCGTATATCATATGCCTGCTGGCGAAAGAGCGGGCATGTATGCCGTATTTTGTTTTCTATTGGGATGGAGAGATCGTTGAGCATCTTGCCGCTAACGGCATCTCCCCGGAGGAATTCGAAGCCGTGGTCAGCCAGCCAGAGAGACGACACTACAGTCGCTCGACTGGCCGGCCGTGCTGCTGGGGAGAATGCCAGGATGGCCGCTATGTGCTGTGCGTGTATGAGTATATTGATGAGTTGACGATCCTTCCCGTGACGGCTTTTGAAGTCCGTCGCCTTACCAGGTGAGACGACATGAGCACACCACACGTTTCGCCGGAACTGCTTCTCTCTGTGCGTGCCGACCGCCAGTTGATTGCTGACGAATCAGCCACGCTGGAACTGCAGGATGCCCGTCTCGCGGCTGCGGCTGCGGAGGATACCGTCAGCGGACATCTGCGACGTGCCATTCACGCGAGCCCGCGGTCACTACGCGACATAGCCATCGATGCAGGTATCGAGAAAGCGGCGCTCTGCCGATTTCTGGAAGGCGAGCAGGCTGTGCCGTCGGACACTCTCGATCGCCTTGCCGCTGCAGCGGGTATCGTGGTGTCGCTGACCGTGCACAGGGGCTGAGACGAAGGGACGGGGGTGCAGGCGGCCTGGAGGCCTGTAGTTACGCGAGCCGTTTGCCCCTTTGGTAGACCGCCTCGAGGCGAAAGGGGTGGGCAAGACCCGTGTTGTCGAAAATCACCACCATCGGCAGCGTGGCTCGACAAACACGCGGTTGATGAATCGCCCGCGGGTGCGGGTGCCGTCTTGTTCGATCTTGACCAGCATCCCCGGTTCAGTTGGGCAGGCTTCGAAATGGGGGAAGGGACGCGTCTGGAGGTAGGTGCTGACGCGTTCTCGGCCGAGGTCCGTATCGACAGCCTCGATGATCTCTGCCAAGGCCATTGCAGTGGGCAGGCGGATTCGATGTGCTGCTCGATTGATCAAGTTGTATGGCAGTGGCAGATGGCGCAAGATGAAAGGTGTGGCGGTTATTCGGCTCTCATCTGGGCAGTGCAGGGTGGCTGAGCTTCATTGGTATGAAGCCAACGGCATTGGGCGCGTGGAAATCAAGCGAAAAAGGTATCTCTCGTGACCGTATCGCAAACCGCTCGATTTGCAGTCTGCATTGCGAACGAAGGCTACGAGGCTTCGCTCGAGCGCAACAAGATCTACGCGGTGCTCGAGGATTGCGAGGCGGGGGCTGACGGCGACGTGCGCATCGTCGATGAAAGTGGAGAGGATTATCTCTATCCAGCGGCGTGGTTCGTGATGATTCAAGTGCCGCAAGCCGTGCAGGATTCGATCATCAGGGCCACCGCGTGATGCGCGGGTAGGCCAGGCGCGACGCCTGGCTGATGTGGGGACAGAGCTCCAGTTCTGTCCTTCGACAGGCCTGGAGGCCTGTCGCTACAGGGCGCTACCGCCGCCTGGGAGCCGGCGGCGGAGGAAGTTCATCCGCTTTTCAAGCGGCAACGCGAGCCGACGGCGGATCAGTTCCTCGAGCTGCCGCTCGCTCTCGGCCTTGAGCGCAGCCAGAGCCTTTTCTCGCTGGCGACCGACGGCGGTCGAGTGATTGCCTTTCCGGGCCACGGCTAACGCTTCCGAATGGACTTCAGGGTTTTTTCCAGGATTGGGAGCACGGCCTTGTCGCGATCGCGCCCCGCAGCCTTCTTGCTGGCAATGATATCGTCGAGCGACGCCACGCGCAGAAGCAATCCATCCACGTCCCTCTCGACCGACCGTGATCGTAGGCCCTCAAAGGACCGAACCCCGTGAATCTGCGGCATGAAGTTCGCCTGCAGGCCCGTCGCTACAGCGGGGCGGGGAGGCGGGCGGTGATGGCTTGCATCAGGCGGGCGTGCGCTGGCAGCCGCGAGAGCACGCCCGGGATGAGCGACTGCTTGTAGATGTGGCTGCACGTGTTGCGATCGGCGATCAAGTCGAGGGCCGGCTGGTATTCAGGCTCCAGGACGAAGCCCCGGTCGAGGCCGGCTTTGATCGCGCCGCGAGGGCTATTGGGCACGTCGAGCCCCTCTGCCATCAGGCATGCGCGCAGGTATTTCCAAAAGAGCTCGGCGCAATATTCAAACTTCTGGATACGGCCGTTTTCGAGGACGTCGCGCACGAAGTCGGGATACGGACTGCAGTCAAGCGAGAGTGCCTGCGACAGGCCGGCGAGGGCCCGCTGCAGGTTGTCGTGACCTAGTTCGCCGCTCGCCATATCTCTCTGCCCTCGTAGGCATGCCGCCGGAAATTTTCGTCGGTGACGAGCGCAAAGTCGATCACCTGGCACCGCCACGGTACGTCGGACTCGAGCAATTCGTTCATCAGCCGCGACACGCCGCCCGGCAGCGGCTCTGGGCCGGCGATTCCGATATCGACGTCGCTCGAATGCTCGCAGTGGCCGCGGGCCCGGGAGCCGAAGAGAAAGATCTCGTAGCGAGGGTCGGGGATCGCGGCGAGGCAGATCCGCTTGGCGAGCGCGAGGTAGCGCTCTTCGAACGGCGTGCGCGGCGCGGGCGGCAAGCGATGGGCGGGCATGACGAAAGTGTACTCCGCCGGGATGGGCGGGATGCTTGACGCGAGAATAGACGCGTGTACACTAACCATGTCATGGAGTACGATGGAGGTGGCGATGAATTCCGAGACGATTCGTGAGTTCCTACGGCGGGAACCGTTTGAGCCGTTCATGATCCGGATGTCGAATGGCGAGGTGCACGAGGTGCGGCATCCGGAGTGTGCAATCGTCATGAAGACGAAGGTCATTCTCGGCTATCCCGAAGAGGATCGCAGCGTGTCTTGCGCGTTGATCCACATCAACACCGTCGAGCCGCTGCAGGCGGCGTAGGAAAGTAGGACAGGCTTTAGCCTGTCAGGGAGAAAGGCAGGCTGAAGCCTCGCCAGGGTTTGTTTTTGCTGGCCGTACATCGCAAACAATCACAGGTTCTTTTTATGATCCGAAAACTCACGTTTGATGAGATTGTGGAAGCAATCGATGGGCTGTCCCCGGACGAACAGGCGGATCTGCTGCGTCTTGTGCATCATCGGATTGCGGAGCAAGGTCGGCAGCGAGTTGTCACCGAAGTCGCGGAAGCTCGTGGCGATGTGGCTGCTGCCAGAGCGTGGCTGCTTGATCCCGAAAAACTGGCCAATGTTCTCAAGACATGACATGCGAGACGTCTGACTTACGGTTACGAGGCGCCGCCGTCGATCGTGAGAACTTGACCCGTGATGAAGGCCGCCCGGGGGCTCGAGAGGAAGTCGATTGCGCCCACCACGTCGGCCGGCAGGCCCAGACGGCCAAGCGGCGTGCGGCGGATGATGCGGCTGCGGTTGTCGGCTGAGAGGGAGGCCGAGAGGTCTGTTTCGAGAAAGCCCGGAGCCACGGCGTTGACGCGAATGCCTCGGGGCCCGAGCTCGCGGGCCAGGCTCCGGGCGAAGCCCTCGAGGCCGGCTTTCGTGGCGGCGTAGACGGCAAGGCCCGGGCTGCCGTGCGAAGCCACGATCGATGATACGAGCGTGACCGACGGGTGCTCCGCCTTCACGAGCATCTGCCGCACCGCCTCGCGCACGAGCACGATCGAGCCGCGCAAGTTGACTGCGAGCATGGCATCGATCTCGGCGTCGGTGGCCGTGGCGAGCACGCCTTCGTGGGCGATCGCCGCATTCGCGATGCAGTGGTCGATCGAGCCGAAGGCGGCCGCAGCCCGCTCGACGAAGCCCCGCAGGGCCGAGGCATCGGCCGCGTCGAGCGATTCGATGAGCAGCCGGCCCGGATGCTTGGCGGCGAGGGCCGCAAGAGACTCGGAGCCAGACCGCGAAAACGTGGCCACGGAGTCGCCGCGGGCCAGCAACCGCTCGACGACGGCCAGCCCGAGGCCACGCGATCCGCCGGAGACGAGAGAATGAGCCATCAGCGGTAAGCGTCCTTGCGATGTGAAACCGCGACTACAAGTACCGCCTTTGTGTCGTCGTTGATTTCGTAGATCACGCGATACGTGCCGACACGAATTCGTTGGGCGTCACGCCGACTTATTTCCGCGAATCTCTCGGACAGCCTGTGAGATGGGAATAGCATCGTCGGGCCCCGCTTTTGCGGCGTCATAGGCACGAATGTCCTCGAGCTGGTCCAAATCATCCTGAATCTGCTGCCACTGCGCTATCGTCAGCACGACGTCTGTCGGCTGCTGGTGCTCGTCGACGAGGAAGCGGGGATGCACGGTAGCCATACGAACTGCTCCGGAATGGAATCCCCCGCAGTTTACTCGAAACGAGTGCCCGCCGCTGGCAGTCGGGATGCTTGCCCCATGTGGGCATGAGGGTAGGACAGGCTTTAGCCTGTCGGGCGAGTGACAGGCTGAAGCCTGTCCTACAGGGGCGTTACATCGGGGACGGGGGCGGGGACGAGGGATTAGCGGCGGGGGATTTTGCCGGCGGCGGTGAGGGTGAGCTTCTTGACAACGTCGACGACTCGCGGCAC
>Ga0208856_1000047_pt1 | contig 51726 bp, 33 predicted proteins | sample LakMenEpi13Jul12_FD_150690 | JGI IMG/M metagenome (GOLD analysis project Ga0208856, IMG submission 150690) | Freshwater microbial communities from Lake Mendota, WI - 13JUL2012 deep hole epilimnion (SPAdes) | ecosystem: Environmental > Aquatic > Freshwater > Lentic | place: Lake Mendota, Madison...
AAAAGAAGCCAAAGAAACAAACGAGATTTTAAGTAAGCTTGTAGTTAAAAAGAAAACAAATTCAACTGATGACCATTAAAAGTTTGCTTCTAATTCCAGATATGCAAAGATTTAATTGCCCATCATGATTGCCTTGGGCGGGTAGTCATGAAGCTTAACCTCAAGGGCAACCTTGGGGTTTATTTGTTTAACTGGGTGGTGTTTAAAAGGGGCAGGTAATGGAACTACTTTTTGTGAACTTTATCCTTCCAAATTGGCTCCCAATTATTATTGCTTGGCTTGTGCTTTCTAAGCTTGGTGATATTGGGTCTAAGCTTGGTGATATTGGGTCTAAGCTTGGTGATATTGGGTCTAAGCTTGGTGATATTGGGTCTAAGCTTGGTGATATTAGGTCTAAGCTTGGTGATATTGGGTCTGAGCTTGGTGATATTAAGTCTGAGCTTGAGGAAAAGGCTGAGGCTGAGGCTGAGGCTGAGGCTGGGGCTGAGGCTGTTTATGATAAGGCTATAGCTAAGGCTAGGGCTGTTCGTGATAGGGTTTTGGCTACGGGCGGCGAGGCTAGGGCTAAGGCTGTTTATGATAAGGCTGAGGCTGAGGCTAGGGCTGTTTATGAAAAGAACAAAGACAAGTAAGCCTGCCCCTTTTTATATGGGTGAATATTACGATGCCTGCCCTTTTTAATGGTGTGAAATATTACTTAGTTCTTACACTCTCAGCAGCCTCAAAACTTGTAAATGATTCCAAGGATTATCTTATCCCGGATTGCATGATTGTCGAACTGCCACCAATTCTTAAAACTTGAAATGAATTTTGAAATAGTTAGTTCGTAATCTTCTGGCGAACCAATGTGCTGTCGATAATCTTCTTAACAGTCCAGGCCCCCGCTCTCCTCCCTTGGGCAGCAAGCCAACCAACCCGCCAACCTGCCCGCATCAGGTAAGCTATTGACCGAAATTACACCTTAAAGATTATCGCATTTAAAACGATTCTAGAGGCCTTCCCGAATTATGCGAAGTATTGCTTCTATTTGCGATGGGGTAAGTTGTGACCAACGTTCTAAAACTTCAAGTGCACCGGATTCTGCACCACTCTTTTCAAGAAATGCAGTATTTTCCCGTGTTTTTGCATTAGTTCTAATCCCCTCAGCTCCACTTAAAAAGGCTCGCTGTTTAATACAGCGGGCCTTTTTCTTTTCTTTGCAACACTATATTTATGTTTAAGAAGATATTTTAATAACGAACTCCCATGATGATCAATCACTTTTCTCAACCCTTCAAATTTGCAGACTGGCCCAACCCAGATGTGCCGCTAATAACCGCGGGGTTCTAAGCTGTATTTACTTTGTCCTCGCCAAGCGAAACCCATAGCTGTCGTCCCGAAGGGCCCGCGCGAGGCCGCTGAACCGGTTGGAAGAGCGAGCTTCCGAGACATCGAAGTCGAAAGACCCGCCCCGCAACACACGGGCCTCTCCCTTTGCAGGCCCCTTCGGATCGGTGACTGCTCCCGCTTGATAATCCGCATGCCAATCCTCACACCACTCAAACACATTCCCGTGCATATCATATAAGCCAAACGCATTAGGTTTGTAGCTACCTACCGCTACTGGTTTGAATATGCCCGAATCAGCATAGTTTGCATCCTTGGGTGTGATATTATCTCCAAATGAATATGCTGTTGTTGTTCCTGCCCTGCATGCATATTCCCATTCTGCCTCCGTTGGTAACCTATAACCACCATCCGTTTTTTTATTTAACTTCTTGATAAACTCCTGGCAATCTTCCCACGATACATCTGTTACTGGTAACTTTGGTCCTCTATAAAAACTACGATTATTAACCATTACCGATTCCCACTGCTCCTGCGTAACTTCATACTTGCCGATATAAAATGGCTTCGTTAGCGTTACTTCAGGCTGCCTCCCTCGCTTACTCATAACCGAATCGACTAAATCAAGCTCTTCTTTCCCAAGTTCTTTATTCAATCCCTTTTTTAATGCTTCCTGAAACTCAACCTTTAAATATGCCAACTCTTTCTTTGTGAAACCCATCTTAAATTTTCCCGCTGGCACTAATACCATTTCAAATTTCACGCCTTCGCCGAAGCCGAAGTCAACCACATCTACCTTCCCGGGTTTCACTTCCTGTGCCATTACTGTCAATGCACCCACTAAACCTAACACCATTGCTATTACTATTATTCTTTTCATGACTAACCTCCGGGGATAAAGTTAAACCATCCATGCTTTTAATTTAAGATAGTGTGATTTCGGAGTCTATTTAAATCCTTCCAACGTCTCGTCCATTAAGCCAACCTGCCCGCATCAGTCAAACCATCGACTTGAAAACACACTCGAAAGATTATCGCATTTAAAACGATTCTAGAGGCCCACCCACACTATTCGAACTATTCCTCTGCTTGCGATGTGATAAGAGTCATCTAAAAATTACATACCTCAAATGCAAAAAGCCTCCGCAGAAAGCAGAGGCTTTTGAATACAGAAATAGTAGGTTGCTAAGCAGTAATTATTTATCCTTCGCCAAACGGAAACCGGTGCGGTGATCCCCGAACCATTTTGGATCCCAGGGCCCCCGGCTAGAAGAACGAGCTATACCAAATGCGCCAGAGATTTCGAAATCCCCACCCCGAATCACACGCTCTTTGCCCCCCGCAGGCCCCTTCGGATCTGTTACCGACCCCTTTGGGTATTCTGCATACCAATCTTCGACGAATTCCCGAACATTCCCGTGCATATCGTATAAGCCAAACGCATTCGGCTTGTAACTTCCTACTGCTACTGATTTGCCTATTTTTGATTCAATAATATTGGCATCACTCTTCGTTAGGCTATTTCCAAACGAATATGCTGTACTTGTTCCCGCCCTGCATGCATATTCCCATTCAGCTTCCGTCGGAAGACGATAACCACCATTTGTCTTGGCATTTAACTGCTTCATAAACCCCTGCCTATCTTCCCCCGGGTTATTAAATCCCCAACCGGACACACCCGTTACGGGGTGCTTGGCAGTCTTCTTATCCCATGGGCTTTCACCCATTACAGCTTCCCATTGCTCCTGCGTCAACTCATACTTACCCATGTAAAATGGCTTGGTAAGCGACACTTCGTGCTGTATTTCATTATTTTCGCGGCCCGTTTCAGATGTGGGTGAGCCCATCATAAATTTTCCTGCTGGGATTAACACCATCGTCAACTTTACACCTTTGCCAAGGTCGATTACTTCTTCCTCCCCAGAGGATTCCTTTGCTAGGGGCGCCTTCCCCTTGGAACAACCCGCTATAAAAGTCAATGCACCCATCAAACCTAACACCACTGCAATTCCTAGTATTCTTTTCATTTCTCACCTCTGGGGATAAAGTTAAACCATTAATACATTTAATTTAAGATAATGTTTTTTCAGAGTCTATTTAAATCCAAACTTACCTAATTCGTTAAGCCAACCTGCCCGCATCTGTCAGGCCATCGACCGAAAACACACACGAAGGGTTATCGCATTTAAAGCGGTCCTAGATGCCCTCCCGAACTATGCGAAGTATTGCTTCTATTTGCGATGATGTAAGGGTATTTATCTGGCTGATTATTACCTCCAGTTTAGCCCTGCTTTCATCAACAGCACCATTATTAGCACCATCGCCGTCATAAAAAATGCGGTTATCCCGAGGAATTTTAATGTCACCTGCCCCTACTCGGGGCATTTCACTTCATTGCAGTAAATATTCGAATTTTAGGAATTAGTTAGCTAAAATATTGAAGTTGTGGGAACTTTAAATTCTTTAAGATTATTTAATGTTTCGATTCTAGGGCGCTCCCTACAGGGATTCTAATTTTGGTATCGGCATGTTTTATTTTGGATTAGTTGGTAAAGTCCACATTTGTTACATCTGTTTTGTAAATTTTCCATGATCCGTTGTGTTTTTTGAGAGTATGCACGCCATCAAGGATATTATCTCGGAATGCAGGTCCCTTTATTTTTTCAGTGGTCTGACTGAATCGAACCCTTGCTTCGTCAAATGTTCCTGACTCTACCACAAGCATAGTAAATCTAGTATGAAGGTCGTAAATTTCATAGATTTTTTTTGTCATTTCCTCAGTTTTTTCGGCAATAATCGGGTGAATATATGCGAGAGAATTTTTTACATCTTTGCGATTTAATGCATCGGCATTTGCACGAATTGGAGCAAGAATTGCATCTTCTTCAGCCTTGCTTATTGAACTTTTTAAAGAAAATTTTAGTTCTGTTTTTTGCCAATAATAATAAAGAAAACCCCCGAACAAAAGAAGTCCTAATAAACATAATGCAAATTGAACTCTTATTCCGGTTGGAACATTTTTTGAATTAGCTGTTGCAAACATTATGTCAACCATTGACCAAGGCGGGTAAAAAGAAATATGAAATTCATCAAAACTATTAGCTGGTAACCATGTGTTAATTTTTAATGGTTTTTTTGCTGCATCTGCTTCATTTAATTTTGCAAACCAGTCATTAACCGAAATGTTTTTTAAAGAAATAGCATATTTAATTTCTTCTAATGTATATGGCCCATGAATCGTGTATGAATTATCGTCATCCACTATTTTGCAGTAGTACACCATATCTGTGCCTTTATAAATCAGGCCCCAAGGAATAACCTTTGCGGGTCTGCATTAATCGTTAAGCATTATTCAAGAGGCGGTTGATCTTCTGGAACGCTAGTGTTTTCGATAACAACTTCTTTATCAGCTTTAGCTTTGTTCGCAGCTTTGTTTACAGCCTTATTAAGGATTTTTTTTGCTAAATCCGCTTTTTCACCTTCAAGGCAATCCCGTTTTATAACTTCGGTTTGCAAGACTTTTTGAATTTCTTCTGTATCAACTTTAATGCCTGGCGATAGTTTTCGAAGTTCTCGTCTGATGGTTTCTAAAATTGGATCGGATAAAGCAATAGCGCTTAATGTGAACTTGTTTACAACTTGTTTTTGTGCATGAAAATCACCAAGCAATGATTTAGTCCAACTTTCTTTGGCAATCATAAAAAGCATATCTAAATGTTCTTCATCTTTGGGGTTTAATTGTTGGAAATTAAACTCATAAAGTAATTCATGTTCAATCGGCTTTGTAAATAGAATCTTAAAAACTTTCCAAATAATACCATTGGTAAGAATTACCCAATCCACCCCTTGGTTGGTTGCATAATCAACCGCTTGCTTTACAAATGCTTCTTTTAGATCTGTGTTAACAGCTTTTACTTCAATCAAAAGAATTAGCTTTCCGTCATGCTTAATTGCGAGATCAACAAAAGTTCCTCTTATGGCATGTTCTGAGGTTATATCTGTGTATTTATCGTACCCAAAAACATCTTGTAAAATATCTACAAGTATAGTCACCGTATCTGATTCATTAACATCCCTAGTTTTTGCGTTTTCTAAAATGGGTTGAAATTTCTTTAAGCCTGATACTAAGCGTGATAAAACCCTTGATGGAACTGGCATGACAAACCTTCTTCTAAAAATGATAATTAATTAATATTCAATTATTAACAAAATCTAATTTATCGTATTTATACTAATTAAAATAATTAAAATTTTAAAATTATTATCTGCAAGGCAAAGTTAAGTAGCCAAAACCCTATTAATATTTGCGAAGTGCTTCTGGGGGGCACACCCCATCCTAAATTGCGAGACTAATTTTTGGAATCGTCATGTTGGAATTTATTCCCCCTTCGGGGATGCTCTTTAAATACATAAGCAGCAAGCAGTAAAGCAATAAGGGGGCTAAGCAGTAATTACGGAGTCTTCGCCAAACGGATCTTAAAGTTGTGGGTTGGCTTGTTGTCGGTGTTCTCTATAAAAATCGAAGGGATGTTCCCTGTTAAAAAAGAAAGCTAGTGAAGTTTTGATCAAGCAATTTATTGGCGTGATGGTTTTTTTGTTCGGAGTGCAATTGCTGGGGGCAGTTGAGGTTGCAAAACGCCCTAACATTCTATTTGTCTTTTCGGATGATCAATCCTACAAGACTGTCGGGTGTTATCCGGAATCATTTTCGTGGGTGAGGACGCCTAATATAGATCGCCTGGCATCTGAAGGTGTGAGATTTCATTCTGCATATTTCGGTTCATGGTGTATGCCTTCGCGGGCGAGTTTTTTAACAGGCAGGCACCCGTACGGGATTGAGAGTATGCGCATGGAAGGTAAATATCCCGCCAGTGCTTATGATCCTGAGAAGACTCCTTTTTGGCCTGCGGTATTTCGTAAGCAGGGTTACTACACAGGCCAGATTGGAAAATGGCACACGGGTGTGGATTCTGGTTGGGGTCGGGATTGGGATCATCAGATTGTTTGGAATCGCCCGTTGTATCCTGAAAATGCGGGGGCTTATTACGAAAAGCAAAAGTTGGTAATCAATGGAAAGGAGCAATGGGCTGAAGGTTACCCTGCGGATAATTACACACAATGGGCACGAGAATTCATCGAGGGGAAATCCCGAGATAAAGATAAACCTTGGTTTCTTTGGCTTTGCTATGGGAGTATTCATGGCCCATCAAAACCTGCGGCACGGCATAAGGGAATGTATGCTTCTGCAGAGGTGCCCGTCCCCAAAGATATTTTTGGCCCCCGGCCTGGAAAACCCGATTACTTGAATCGTACCCAAGCTTGGTTGAAGAATGATAAGGGCGTTGCGGTGGCTGGAAAAAGTGGCGAAGCATTTGGCGATGAAAGTGGCAAAAAAGAGCAGACCCATGCAGACTTTGTGCGTCAGATGAACGAGTGCGTTCCCGCAGTGGATGAAGGGGTTGGCAAGTTGTTAAAGTCGCTTAAGGACTCTGGTCAGTTGGATAACACATTGGTTATTTATGCTGCAGATCAAGGTTTTGGCATGGGGGAGCATGGCTTTCGGACCAAGCTTGGCCCTTACGATGCGACTTATCGTTCGCCTTTAATTATTTCCATGCCAGGCATAACCCCCAAGGGTAAAGTTTGTAATCAGCCCGTGAATGCCCCGGATATGGTTGCAACTATTGCATCGCTGGCAAATATTAAATTGCCTTGGGAAACGCATGGCAGGGATCTTGTGGGATTGCTGAAAAATCCGGAGGCGAAGTCTATACAGCCTTGCTTGTATCAGCATACCGGTTACAGTTTTGGTTCTGATGTTGCAAAGGTTTTGCACGAAAATTCTAGCAAGGCGGAGCATAGTAATGTGCCTTGGTATAATTCTTTGGTTTACGATGGATGGAAGTTCATTCATTATTTGAAACCCGGTGTAGGGGATGAGTTATATGATTTGAAAACTGATCCCGAGGAATTGGTAAATAGGATTGCTGATCCAATGGCACGACAAAGGTTGCTTGAATTGAGTGCACTGATGAATGCTGAGTTAAATCGCTGTAAGGCCCCCGATGCTTTACGGTTGATTCAAAAGTAGTTGCTATTTTTGCCTTATATATTGGGGCAAAGGTTTTGACCAAATTGTTGCACGAGCTTTGGAAAAGTTCGCGATGGCAGTTTCGGTTTTACCTAATCATTTCAAAACAATACTGCGTATTTAATACTTTGCAGCAAGGTTGGGATTTAATTCTATCGCCTTGGTGTGATATCCAAATGATTTGAAATGTTTTTGCTGATTTAAGTGCGCAAGGTTCTTATGGCGACGCGCGGGTGATTGAATACATGTTATAACCTTGGTGTAAGGTTTTCCTTCTTTAGTGTTTTTTTTCAAAAATAAAGAAGGCGTTTTTGTTTGCAACCACGCCCCGCCTTGCTGCTAAGACAAAACAACATTCAGATTTGCAAAAGCAGCGCAAAAGAGTAATTTATAAGTTCTTGCAGTTAACCACTTGTTGATAATACTTTGTAGCGATATTATCAAATGCCAAGCGTTTTTACTTTCACTGGGCAAGTACATTGGTAAGGCGCACGAGGAGGCTCAACATGCACCAAACAATAAAGATATGGCTGATTGGGGCAGCATTAATAATGCTTTGCTTCAGCTTATTTGCTCTTCCCTCCTTGGCACAGACCAACCATTTGCAACTGATGGTGACGGAAGAGGGTGGAAAGGTTACGAGTTTAAAGGACCTTTCCGCCGGTAAAGAATTGATGGTAGTGCTGATTCTGGGTGCTGACTGCCCCTTGTCAAAAAAGGCGTTAACCGAGGCTGCTGAGGATATTTTGAAAGCCAGTTCAGATGGGCGGGTAGGCATTATGGGTTTGCTGGTTGCACGGGATGATGATGATGATATCAAGCGCCTTAAAAAAGAATTTAATGTAACCTTTCCGCTCTATTTGGATCGGGATAACTCGGTAGCTGCAAAAATGGGCGTGAAGGTTGTCCCAACTGCAATATTGTTAAACAAGGATGGCGAAATTCTTTATCAAGGTCGGATCAACGACCGGGTGGAGCAATTGGGAAAGCGTTCCTCTGCACGCCGCCACGATTTGTTTGAGGCGTTAAAGGATGTACTTGAGGGAAATCCTGTCCGAGTGGCTAAAACCGAGGCGGTAGGCTGCCCCGTGGAAATACGAAGGCCAAAGCCTGATGCCAACAGCAAAGTTGAATACTACCGCGACATCCAGCCATTTCTTTACAGTCATTGCGTGGTGTGTCATCAGGATAAAAGTGTGGCACCCTTTTCGCTGGCCACTTATGAAGATGCAACACTCTGGATGGACACAGCCATCGGCCTAATCGAGAAGAAAACAATGCCCCCAGGTCAGGCGGAATCGGACTTTGCAATGGAAAGTCTTATCCCTAATCCAACATCCATTGAGATAGATATGCTTCGCAAATGGGTGGCTGATGGTATGCCCCGAGGGGCACTTCCAGCTAAACCCCTTGATCTACCTTCCTCCGATCCAGAGGCAGGGGAACTGGGCAAGCCGGATATGGTTCTCAAACAATCCGGCCCGATGACGCTGGCACCGATAGGTGATGATGTGTACCGTTTTTTGGTGTTCAAATTGAACCTAAAGGAGGAATTGAAAATTCGGTCGATACGACTTGTCCCTAGTAACATAAAAGTGGTGCACCATGCCTTGATGTTTTTCGGAGATTCCGCCAACCTCGCTGAGACCTCTGTTGACAAGAACCTTATTAATTTTGGTTTATTTCCTGGTGATAAAGGGCCTGGTTATGGCCAGGGGCCAATGCTGGCAAAATACTTGAAGCTTGATAACAAATCCAAAAAGTATACATTTGAAATGATTGGAGGCTATGCACCAGGCAGCGGTTCTTACAGGGCTCCCAAAGGATTCTCCTGGACCATTCCCCCAAACTCCGACTTGGTGGTGCAAATGCACTATCACCGTACTGGTAAAGTGGAGACAGACCTTTCAACAATAGAACTGCACTTTGCCAAGGGGGATATCAATCCGACCATGGAGTACCGTGCCTCCAATATAAATGACGAGGGTTTTCTGGTCATGCCTCCGAATCAACGCAAGCATACTAGTTTTGATTGGCCGGTGGAGGAAGACTGCCAGATAGTAAGTATTTCACCCCATGGCCATTATACTACCCTTTCACAAACACTCACGCTGAAGCGCCCCGATGGTACCCGCCAGACCTTAGTTCATGTGCCTGTGTATGACTTTAACTGGCAAAAGTTGTACACATTTCGCGAGCCTGTACCCGTTCCTAAAGGCAGCAAGATCAATGTTTCATCTTTTATGGACAACACCAGCAGCAACCCACACAACCCGAACAAGCCACCAAAGGCTATTTTCATGGGCGAAAAAACCACAGATGAAATGGTTTTTCCATTCATAGCACTGACTGTCCATAAAAACTCCCAATGGAATCTGAAAAGGGCTTTACACAGTGGTTACAAGAATGGCAGCATCGCCGATTACTTGCGTCATGGATTTGGCTTTGAAAGCCCTAGCGACCAAACTACCCCAGAGAAAATGAAAAAGTAAATTAACCATGATAGAAAAAACAAGCAACATTATAGTCCCTTGGGCCTTGGGAAATGGGATGCTCGATATGCCTTCAAGCTTTGAGCTTGTGCATTTATTTGCGGGCAAGGAGGAAATCTTTATTGGCCGCAGTCCCGAAAACGATATCTGGTTAAATCATCCGGCTGTATCCAGAATTCATGCATCTCTGCTCCAAAAATCCGATGGTAGCCTGTTGGTAAGAGACTTGGGAAGTACCCACGGTGTAACAATAAATGGGAAGCATGTGGATGGTGAAGCCGTATGGAGCCCACAAACAACCCTAAATCTGGGTCCTCAATCATTATGGCTGGATAACGACAAAGTTATTACTGTGATAACCAGGCATGGATCCCCAAACCTAGAAGCAAAAGACCTTACGGTAATAGTTCCCAACCGTAAAAAACCGATTCTGGATCATGTATCCTTCACTTTTAAACCCGGCCAATTCGTATGCGTACTAGGCCCAAGCGGGGCGGGGAAGACAACCCTCGTGCGGTGCATGCAAGGCCACCAACTCACGAGCGGGGGAAGTTTGCTTTTTGGTGGGCACCCAATTTTATCGAATCCAACCATTTTGAACGGACTCGTTGGTTACGCACCCCAAAAAATGTCGCTCCACGAAACTTTGACAGTGCGTCAAGTCGTATGGTTTGCTGCAAAACTCCGGCTACCCACTGACACTTCTTCTGCCGAAATCGAAAATTATGTCGATACCGCCCTGAAGTCCATGGCTATAGAGTCTCTTGCTGATCAACGGGTATCCTCAATTTCTGGAGGGGAACTCAAGCGAGTTGAACTGGCTTCGGAACTTGTTGTCGACCCATCCATCCTTCTGGTAGACGAAGCGACCAGCAGCTTGGACCCTGCCTCGGAGGCCCGGGTCATGGATGTTCTTGCCAATACAGCTAAACAAGGCAAACTCGTTCTGTGTATCACCCATCATCTGGACAACATATACAAGGCCGATGCGATTATTATCCTTGCAGACGGAAAAGTGGTTTACCATGGTCCACCCGGAGGAGCCTGCGCACACTTTGGGGTGGAACACTTGGCCGATGCTTTTGTTCGACTGGAAGACGAGGGGGCCGAAAAGTGGGCTCTTTTGGACTCCCAATCGCCTGTAGAAACCGTCTTTGCTGTTAGGGAACTTCCACCCAAGCGTAGCATTACGGCACGGTTTTGGGAAACCATGCGACAAGCCGGCATACTAACTAAGCGGGAATTTGCCGCCACTTTAAGCGACCGCCGTTACCTTTTTTTGGCAATGCTTATGCCTGCACTTTTTGCCTTGATATTGATTGGGTGCCATTGGAATGTAAATTTTTCGTCAACCATTATGCTGACCCGTGACCTCAACGATGATGAGAAAAGCTCATTCAAGTTTTTCTGGCCGGTATTATTTGATGCAGCAAAAAGCGATGGCCTCGATGAAGAAAGCCTTAACTTTCAGGCTCAACTGGGTTTCCTGCTGGGAAAAAAACCTGCCATGCGCAAAAGTTTAGCCAGCGAAGACCTTAACCAGATCATTCAAGGTGCCATAGACGGTACAAAAACTATTTTCCCAGACAAAATCATCAAGAATCCCCTTATTACTTTCAAGTATCTTTCCGTCCAAGTAATGGGCATTTCGTTTATGGGTATGCTGTTGGGTTTAACTTTGATGGTTCGAGATGGAGCCATCTTTCCAAGGGAAAAGGCCGCAGGTGTGTTGCCTCTTGCATACCTTGCTTCAAAGATGACAATTATCATTCTGGCTACCGGATTCCAAACACTCATTTTCGACGGAATTCTTGAATCACTTTTTCATGTCAGGCAAATGGTCAACGGACTCGAGCTAACCCCGGCGGAATATCGAATCAGCTTTATCTCTATGTTAATCGTCCACTGGTTCGCTGCACTTGGCTGTGCATGTCTAGGAGTGGTGCTTGGGGCTTTGACCTTCAAGCCTGACCGCGCGATTATCCTATTAGGAGCCATGATGCTGCCCCAGTTAACCCTTGGCACCGCTATGTCACTTGCAACAACCTCCATTCCCAGAACGATTGCCTACTTTATATCACCCACTTATTGGGGACTTCGCGCCAGCCAGATCTCACCCATGGAAAACGGGATGGTAGCTTTACCGACCTACATGAGAATTTTTGGCGATAGTTTCATCCAGTCGGTGCCCCTAGCGCTGGCGGGAATGACTGCGCAAATCATTCTTTACCTGTTTCTAGCATGGTGGATGCTTCGCTTCAGGCGACCAGAATCGGCGTGAGGCTTCACAGGAAAAAGCACTATCATGGAAGCAGGAAATCCCAACGAAAACGGTGACTCTACTTCGCCTCAGAGAATCAATGTCGACAAAACAAGAAGGCACGACCTAGATGCGCTACGGGCCGGGGCCATGCTTCTAGGGGTCTGCTTACACGCCATGATGGCCTATTCGGGAATAGCATGGATTGTCATGGACAACCGGCAAAACCATATTTTTCAACTAGTAATAGAGCTTATTCATGGTTTTCGGATGCCGTTGTTTTTTTTGATCAGTGGTTTTTTTACTGCCATGCTTGCCTGTCGCCAAGGCTCTGGCGGTATGCTTAAAAATCGGGCTGCGCGAATTCTGATACCTTTTGTAATCAGTATTGTAACTATTATTCCTTTGGAAAAAGTGGTCGGAATATTTGCGTTAACTGCCAACACCAGCCATCCGCAAGATCCGATATTCAAGGCAATCCATCAGGGTGACAGTAAGCAGGTGCTGAATCTTTTGGAAAAAGGCCCAAATGCATTATTGGAGGAACCTGAAAAACGCATGCGTTTTACTCCTCTGAACTATGCGGTCCTTTGTGAATCGGAACCGATCACGAAGTTGCTGCTACAGCGTGGCGCAAACCCAATGGCGAGCAACCGAAACGGTTATAACTCGCTTTACATGGCGGTATTACTCGGCCGAGAGGACTTGCTAAAGCTTCTGATAGAAAACGGAGGCGACCCATTCCTTGCCACTGGTTCATCTAAATCTGCTTGGATGGCTACCCAACAACCTTACGATGAAACTCGTACGATTATTTTTATTTCCAAAGGTAAGTTTCCAGAAGACATGACTGTTCTCGAGAATGGCCGCCAGGCTGTGATTGAGTACCTGAAAAGATTTTCCATAGACCAATACGGAACCCCAATCCCACCGGAGCAAACCTCCCGACCCAAACATATTCAAGGTATGCCAAGTTGGGTGCAATGGTATTTTGATTGGCTCTCGTCTGACCAAATCGCGGTGGATATCGCAGGCCAGAAAATCAACCTCCTTCAAGATGCATCCCTTGACCACTTATGGTTTCTTTGGTTTCTTTGGTGGTTATGCGTGCTGCATTACATTCTAGATTGTTTATCCCGTCCTATCGGCCCGGGAGCAACAGAAAAAACAAATCTTATTTACCCTGGGTTGATGGTAGCCTTTGTACTGACCTGTTGCATGCAGGCATGGATGGGCCTGGATTATTCCCCGAAGCTTTTAAACTTTCCAGTGGGCCCAGACTTTTCTCCAGGGCTAATCCCCAAACCCCATGTTTTTTTGTACTACTCAGTGTTCTTCTTTTTCGGAAGCTGGTACTTCCGGTTGGGGGATAACCAATGTTTTCTTGGCAGACATTGGCGCTTGGCGTTACCAATAGCGATGCTGGTTTTGTTTCCATTGGTATTGGCGACAAAGGATGAGAGGTTACCAAATATCCTGCTTCAATCGCTTTACACCTGGCTGATGGTGCTTGGTTCTATCGGTCTGGCACACTGTTTGTTTCAAAGGGAAAGCAAGGTTTTCCGTTATGTGGCTGATTCTTCATACTGGCTTTATCTGACCCATATTCCACCGGTATTGTTAATGCAGTGGCTATTACTTTTTCTGCCAGTACCGGCATTGGTGAAATTCACTGTAGGGTTTCTAATCACCATGATGATTCTATTTGCTAGCTACGAATTATTGGTTAGGCGCACTGTGATTGGTAGAATCCTAAATGGCAAAAAAAAGTAAATCTTTTTTCTGATTCGAGCTATGTTGATGGAGCCTATATTAATTTACCGGATTGATTGGAATAACAATCATTTATCAGCGGATGCTTAAGCACTTTGGTTTAGGGTTGTATCCTTTTTCTGGCTGGGTTCGTTGGCAGAATCACTTGCTTGCACGAAAAATCGTTTTGCCTTCCTTAATCGTTTCAATGACCTTGATATCTTTGATCTCCATGGGGTTGATGGTCAACGGGTTTCTGTCAAGAATAACCAAGTCAGCGAGTTTTCCAATTTCGAGCGAGCCTTTGCTTGTTTCTTCCTTGTACATGTAAGCGCAGTCGATCGTGATTGCCTTAAGAGCCTGTAGCGGGCTGATCCGTTCATCGGGGCCGATAACTTCGCCACCACGAGAGATGCGATTCACCGCCGACCAAATCACGAACATCTGGTCGATGGGGGATACATTAAAATCGGTATGGTTTTGGCATCGGATACCCATGGCGAGAGCAGATTTCATTGGGCTTAGGAAATACGCCTGTGTTTTGCCGCGGTTCTTGATGTGTGCTTCACCGAAGTAGTAGCAGTGTTCGGTGAAGAAGGATGCCATGATGTTGTAATCTACGTACTTCTGAAGCTGGTCTTTGCGAACAAACTGAGAATGGATGATGGTGGTCCGGAGGTCTGCGGTGCGCTCTTTCGCATTGCTTTGGTGGGCGTCCAAAAACATGTCTATCGCTGCATCTCCGTTGCAATGAATAAGCAGTTGCAACTTGTTGTTGTAAATTAACCTGACGAAGTCGTGGAGTTGTGCCTTCGAGAACATTGGTTCGCCCGCCCAGTTTTTTTCGCCACCCGGTCCTCCGGTAAGGTATGGCTTAGTGAAATAGGCCGTTCTGCCTTGGGGTGATCCATCGGAGGTGATCTTGATGCCTGCGAGTTTTAGCCGGCTTGTATATTTCCCAAATGTTTCTGGCGGATTGGTTTTCAAAATCGCCTTGGCCTCAGTGATGAAGGGGTAGGCGGCAATATCGATAAATAATAACCCGTTCTTGGCGGCCTTCTGAAGAAGTGCGATATCGCTTGCAGAAGTAGCGCCTTCCTGTGCGGTGGTAAGCCCTGCTGCAGCATAGATCATCTGCCCTTCTTTGAATTGAGACAATAATTCTTCTTCCTTAGGTATCGGCATGTTCGTGAAAATTGGCACCCAAGCGGCTTCCATGAGCAGGCCTTCAGGCTCCATGGTACCCGGTTTGCGGTTGATCACCCCACCTTTTGGAGTTGGGGTGTCTTTAGTTATCTTAAATTTTTTGAGAGCAGCGGAATTGCAGACTGCCCCATGAAGCGATACATGCTGGACAAAAACTGGATGATTTGGAAAAGCAATATCGAGATCAGCAGCGGTCATTTCGCGTTTGCCTTCGATCTCGTCGCCATCGTAGCCATAGCCAATGATAAAATCGCCTTTTGGTATCTTGAATTGTTGCTGGCATTTTTTTAGAGCTGCGATAATATCCTTGATCGATTTCCCTGGGCCAGCGGGTGGGGCGAAACAGTTTGCCTGCTTTGATAATTGAAGGCTGTTGATGAAATGACTATGTCCATCTAGGAACCCCGGCACAAGCGTTTTACCATTGAGGTCGATCATCTTTGTGGACTGGCCCTTAAGTTTTAGTACATCTGCCTTAGTGCTGACAGCAATGATCTTGCCATCTTTTATTGCCAGTGCTTCGGCTCTTGGGTTTTTGTCGTCTACGGTGATGATGTGCCCGCTGTGATAAATGGCATCTGCAGGGGTTTGAGCGGTTGCGGCCGTTGCGAAGAATGTCGCGGCGACCAAGTTGAGGATGAGTGTAGTCAATCGCATGAGTTTACCTTTGAAATGAAACATTATGTATACTCGCCATGTCGGGATAAAGGCTTCATTAAGCTGAATCCTTTGTGGCAAAAACTGTAAAAGCTGATGACCGATCTTAGGGGAACCTTGAATCCCAATCAAAACTATTTTTTGGAAGAGAATACGATCATCCCGAGATTTTTGAAATAGGTGCCCAGCAGGACTTTTTCAGGGCTCAGGCAGAATTTAAAATAGCTTTGGGGTTTTCTGCCAAAGAGGAAATAGTTTTGGAGCAAAATAAAAAACCGCCACAATAACGCCAGCCTCAACATTTGAAGCTTCTGATTCACTCAAAGGAGGGCATACAATTTTTCTGAACACTCCCCCTCGCCGCGGGTTCACTCTGATCGAACTGCTCGTTGTCATCGCGATCATCGCAATCCTCATTGGCCTTCTCCTTCCTGCTGTACAGAAGGTCCGTGAAGCCGCGGCCCGCATGACCTGTCAAAACAACTTGAAGCAAATAGCACTTGCCGGTCACAACTATCACTCGGTTCAAGGGAGTTTCCCGTCTGGGTTCCTTACCGCTAGCAGTCCAGGTACAGTTTCCGGGTGGCGAGCTCTCACTCCACACAATCCATCCCATTTCGCTCCCGGGTGGAGCGTGTTCACCCTGCTGCTGCCCTACCTTGAGCACGATAGTTTGTTTCGACAAATCAACCTGACTCAGCCGATCCTTGCCCCGGCGAACGCTCAAGCACTGGCGGCGGTTAGAAACGGGCGGTTCAGCGTGTTCGTCTGCCCCTCCGATACAAATCAGCGGAACGTGGACATCTTTGACTTCGGCGAGGTCGGGTCGCACACCGCTTTTGGTGGGACCGGAACGGTGTTGGCTAACCTGCCGGTGTCGTCATATGTGGCGTGCATTGGCTCCGGCGACCACGAGTTGACCGCGGCCGACAACCAATTCAACGGGGTGTTCTTCCGCAACAGCCAAGTGCGGGTAGAGGACATCACTGATGGTACGAGTAACACGGTCGGGTTCGGCGAGCGGATGAGCCGGGTATGCGAGTCGACTTGGTTGGGGGTCATTCCGGGAGCGGAGGCCGTTCATTCGGCCGAGTGGGTGAATCGTATGGGGCTGCCTCACCGGAGCCACAATTATCGCCCGGCGAACGTTCTGGTGACTGGGCACCTCCGAGGGAGCCAGCCTAACCTGGCGTCCGGGGCTAGCCCAAGTGCCTTCATGTCCGCTCACACGGAAGGAGTGGTTTTTGCCAACATGGATGGGTCGGTTCGGCTAATCAATAGCAACATCCCGATCACCACCTTCCGTGCGCTTGCCACCCGCGCTGGCGGCGAGGTTATGGCGGACTGGTAAGGTTGGTAGAAATGCAATTGTGTCGGCTCTGTTCTTACCGGGCCTGCTCAAACTCTGCGAGGCAGCCGGTCGGTCGTTTGGGGGGTGAACAACCTGCGGAAGATCGAGGAATGGCATCGCGTTTTGAAGGATGTGGAGTAGAAAAAGCTAATTTTGATGATCCGGAAAACTACTTGCGTCGTGCTGCGGTGTTGGCCGTTGTTGCAGTTCGACTAATGCAACTTCGAGATCTTGCAGACACCGGCAAACCCATTGCACAAGACCCGAAGGCCTTATGTAAATGGCTCCCAAAATTATGGCGCACGGTTGCTGCAAAATTATTGAAAATACCCTTGGCGGAACTTACTCCCAGACAGTTCTTATTGCTGGTCGCTAAACGAGGCGGCTACATCGGACGCAATAGTGATCCTAGACCAGGAATGAAAGTCCTTTGGAGGGGATGGTTTGCTTTTCATCTGCTCGTTCAGGGCGCAAGCCTCTTCAGCCCTAACAACTCCTCCGGATAATTGTGGGTAAGAGTGAGGACTGCGCTCCATGGGTCTCTTCTTTTTGCATGATGAGAAATAAAAAAGCAGACCCACCCAGCACAGTGGGTGGGCTTGAAGGCATTGATAAGAGGGTTGGGAGTTGGGGGAAGAAAAAGAAAAAAAGAAAAAAAGAAAAAAAGAAAGTAAAGCCCATGGACTGCGTTCCATGGGGCATTTTTGGTATCTTGTAACCCTGCTGCTGTTAGCCCACGAATACACCGCCGGTGTTAGCTGGGTCGCCGCTGTAGAATGAGAACAGCAGATCCAAGGCTGGGAAGTTAAAGACATTAACTTGTGGGCCACCGCCTGGGCCTGCGCCGGTGAGGATGTCCGCAATGCCATCAGTGTTGCCATCGTTGATGCCAACGCGAACGCCGCCTGTGAAGTCTTCTGCGTAGGCCATGAACTGGGCAAGTAATGCACCGGTATTAGGATCCCATACTGCAACAACGGGTGAACCGCCAGCGCCAGCGCCGGTAACGACTTCGAAGGTTCCATCGTTACCGGTATCGCCTACTGCGACGAATACACCACCGGTGAAATCAGTAGCGTAGGCATACCATTGGCTGATGATTGCGTTGGTAGCGCCGTCATAGACTTTAACATGAGGTGCGCCACTAGGGCCTGCGCCGGTAACTAGATCAAGGATGCCATCGTTGTTGAAGTCGATGGATGCAACGCTAACCCCGCCTGTGAAATCTACTGCATAGGCGTAGAAGGATCGAAGAACGGTAAGGCCATTGCCATCGAAGATACGAACTTCTGGGCCGCCGCCAGGGCCAGCGGATGCGATGATATCTAAGATGCCATCGTTGTTTACATCTTGAACTGCGACGAATACGCCACCGGTAAAGGCTTGATCGAAGGCAAAGAAAGCTTCCATGACTTCGCCGGTTTGGGAATTAAGGACAGCGATAGCTGGGCCGCCGCCGAAGCCTGCGCCTGCGATGAGTTCTGCAACACCATCGCCATTGAAGTCGCCTGAGACAACTTTAACTGGGCCACTGAATCCGGGGAAAGGTACTGCTGTGCCTGCTTCTGCACCGGTGACAGGATCGTAAAGGGTGACCGTGCTAGAACCACCAGAGGAAGTTGAGGCGGGCGTTCCTACCACCAACGGCGCTGTAGGTGCCAAAGAAGTTGCAGTCACTTGGCCAGAACCAGATACAAAGTTGGTTTGGGTGGTTGTAATTGTAGCAGTGGAAGAGGTGTTTGGAGATACCCCGGTTACTGTTACCAAACCGGTTCCACTAATGGATACTGAACCTACGGTAGCAGTTCCAGCATAAGTGAAGTTAGCATCGTAGTTACTAATCTGCACGGTGAAGCCATCTGGGGTTGAAGTTGGCGCGCCAAAGGTTGGCGTATTCGCTGCACCAAGAGGCGTAATACTCTGGGTGGCAGAGGTTAAACCTGCAGAGGCAAACGTAAGGGTATAAGCAGTTCCAGCAGTGCCGCTGATGCCAACATCAGTGAAGGTTGCTATACCATTTACCGCATTAACGGTGGTGGTTCCAACCGTAGTTCCATTACCGCTAACGGTCATGGCGACTGAAGCCGTACTATTAGTAACGTTGTTACCAAAAGCATCCTTGATGGTGATAACAGGTTGGGTGGTGAATGCTGAACCGCTTACAGAACCAGCAGCATTAGTGCTAAGTGTTGCCTGGGTCGCGGTGCCAAAGGTTGGCGTAATACTCTGGGTGGCAGAGGTTAAACCTGCAGAGGCAAACGTAAGGGTATATGAAGTTCCAGCAGTGCCGCTAATGCCAACATCAGTGAAGGTTGCTATACCATTTACCGCATTAACGGTAGTGGTTCCAACCGTAGTTCCATTACCGCTCACGGTCATGGTAACGGAGGCAGAACTATTAGTAACGGTGTTACCAAAGGCATCCTTGATGGTGATAACAGGTTGGGTGGTGAATGCTGAACCGCTTACAGAACCAGCAGCATTAGTGCTAAGCGTTGCTTGGGTTGCAAGGCCAAAGGTTGGTGTTATGCTCTGGGTGGCAGAGGTTAAACCTGCAGAGGCAAAGGTAAGTGTGTACGCAGTTCCAGCAGTGCCGCTGATGCCAACATTGGTAAAGGTTGCGACACCAGCAACTGCATTAACCGTGGTGGTTCCAACCGTGGTTCCATTACCGCTTACTGTCATGGTAACGGGGGCAGTGCTATTGGTAACAGTGTTACCAAAGGCATCTTTAATAGTGATTACAGGTTGAGTTGTGAATGCTGAACCGCTTGCGCTGCCAGCAGCATTAGTGCTAAGCGTTGCCTGGGTTGCGGTGCCAAAGGTTGGCGTAATGCTCTGGGTTGCAGAGGTTAAACCTGCAGAGGTAAAGGTAAGGGTGTAGGCAGTTCCTGCAGTGCCGCTGATGCCAACATTAGTGAAGGTCGCGACACCATTGACAGCCTTGACCGTGGTGGTTCCCACCGTGGTTCCATTACCACTAACGGTCATGGTAACGGAAGCGGTGGTATTAACGGGATTACCAAGTGAATCCCTGATGGTGATGACAGGTTGAGTTGTGAATGCTGAACCGCTTGCGCTACCCGCTGCGGAGGTGGTAAGGGTAACTTGCGTGGCGGGGTAAAACTCAAAGGCACCAATGCTGGGTGCGGTGGTAGATCGGGTAACGCCGCGCTGGTCTAAACCATTTACAGGTGCTGCATTACTGATGGTTGCATCGCCCGCACCAATGGCAACACTGCCAGTACCGAGGGCTATAGTTTTGGTGGGGCCACCATTGTTAGATAGGGGGCCTAGGTTAATTTCTGCGGAAGTTTTTGTGGTAGCCCAAGAAAAGGATCCTGAGGATACAAGATTGTTGGCTGCAGTCGAAGAAGAAATAAGGTTTACGGTGCCGCCAACACCACCATTGTAATCACCACCTTTTGTGCTATTGGCAATGATGGTGTTAGCAATATTAAGGGTAGCATCGTTATAAATACCGCCACCACCTCCGGGTCTTGTAGCAGTATTACCCGAGAAGGTGGAATTGGTGATAGTAGCGATGCTGCCGCCTCGGTTGTAGAGAGCGCCGCCTTTGTATACAGAATTACCCGTGAGTGTGGAATTGGATAAGGTGAGGATGCCGCTGTTGTTGTAGATACCACCACCGGCAAAGCCTGCAGAATTGCCCGAGATGGTGGAATTGGTGACGGTGAGTGAAGCATTATTGTTGTTGTAGATGCCGCCGCCCTGATTGGATATAGAATTGCCCGAGATGGTGGAATTGTTGACCGTGAGGGTGCCGGAGTTATTGATTCCACCACCGTATCTGCCGGAATTGCTCGAGATGGTGGAATTGGTGATAGTGGCGGTGCCGCTTGCGTTATTGAAAATTCCGCCGCCATTGGATGCAGAATTGCCCGAGATGGTGGAATTGGAGACGGTGAGGCTGCCAGAGTTATTAAAGGCACCTCCATTACCAGAAGTAATTTTTGCCCCGGAAAAAGTCACGCCAGAGATGGTTAAATTAGCACCTGTATTGATGGTGAAAATACTAAAGTTGCCTTTGTTAGCATCAATGGTAAGCGAGGAAGCGCCTAGGCCGGTAATGGTTAGGGTGCCAGAGGTTGATGCATCTAAGATGTTTGGTAATGCTGTGGCTAAGGTAATGGTGTAAGGGCTAGAGCCGGAGGCGAAATTAAAATCAATGATGTCATCGCCTGCGGTGGTGTTAGCTAGAGTGATAGCTTCTCTTAGGGAAGTTACGGTAGGGTCAGAATCAACCGTATCCGCATTTGTGTTAACTTGAATACCGAAGGAATAGGCACCGATATCGGAGGTGGTGCGATTGATACCGCGTTGATCTAGGCCGTTAACAGGTGCGGCATTACTTATGGTTGCATCGCCCGCGCCGATGGCGACACTGCCAGTCAGCAGGGCTAGAGTTTGGGTAGGGCCACCGTTGTTAGCTAGAGTGCCAAGGTTGATTTCTGCGGAAGTTTTTGTGGTAGCCCAAGAAAAGGTTCCTTGGGATACAAGGTTGTTGGCTGCAGTCGAAGGGGAAGTAACATTCACGGTGCCGCCACCAGCGTAATCACCACCGCTAGTGCTGTTGGCAATGATGGTGTTGGCAATGTTGAGGGTGTTACTGTTGTAAATGCCGCCACCAGTTACAGCAGAATTGCCAGAGAATGTGCAATTAATGACGCTGCCCGTGCCCTGGTTGTAGATGCCACCGCTGTACATTGTTGCAATATTTCCAGAGAGTGTGGAATTGGAGATTGTGAGGGTGCCTTGGTTGCTGATGCCGCCGCCATAGCGTCCAGTATTATTATCAAAGGTAGAATTGGAGACGGTGAGGGTGCCCCCGGTGCTGTTGAAGATGCCACCGCCGTAGAAGCTTGAAATATTGCCAGATATCGTGGAATTGAAGATGTTGAGGGTTGCGCTGCCGTGGTTAAGGATGCCGCCGCCATTGTTGGATGCAGAATTGCCAGAGAGGGTGGAATTGGTGACGGTGAGGGTGCCATTGTTCTTAAAGGCGCCGCCACTACCTAAGGTATTTGCCCCGGTAACGGTCACGCCAGAGACTGAGAGATTACTACCGGTATTGATGGTGAAAATACTAAAGTTGCCTTGGTTAGCATCAATGGTAAGCGAGGAAGCGCGAAGGCCTGTGATTGTAAGTGTGCCTGCGGTACTGGTAGTTTCAATGCTGGGCAGAGCGGCAGCTAGGGTAATGGTGTAAGGGCTAGTGCCGGTAGCGAAATTGAAATCAATGATGTCATCAGCTACGGTGGCGTTGGCATCGATAATAGCTTGCCTAAGTGAACCAGCACCAGAATCTGAATTGTTTATAACCGTGAAGGTAGCAGGTACAACTCGTTCTTCTAGTCCAAGGAGTTCGAGTTTACGGCGAATACCTTTACGAGTAGTTTTTTTAGAAAGATCAAGATTGAAAATCTTACGGAAAAAATTTAATGACATAGCGCGAGAACCTTTCAAAATTTACTAATTAACAATAACTACCCAAAGCAATAATTAGGTTGGATTCATTATTAAAATAGAGGGCAACTAATTAATAGCGAGCGAGCTTACATATTTTAAATTATATTCGGCATAAGAGTCGGTAATCAATATCAAAAAAAGATGAAAATTAGAATAAAATGAAGTTTCGGAAATCTTAATGTTCCCTTAATGTTGGCGTTTGAAAAAACTCAAAAAATAAGGGGTTTTGCGAGTATAAAGCGAATTTGTTAACGAAAAGTAAAACTTTATTTATTTTGGTAAATATTTATTAAAGTCGCATTGTAAGCATTGGCAACCAGAAATTTACCCACGGAAATAAGAACAAGCAGAAGATTAACCACGGAAGGAAGCAGAAGAATAACAACGTAAGGTTGAACAAAAGGGGGTAGGTCTCTTTTCAGCACTTACCATTTTCTATTCTTGGTTCAGACTCACTGCCGAAAAAGAGACCTGACCCTTTCTGTTTTTCCCCAGCAGTCAGATGTGCAGCACTTGATAAGGCAAATTTATTACTTTTTCTTAACCGGGGTAATCTGTAACTTTGCGAGATCATTAAATAAAGTCGTTCTATTCTTAACAAACAAGCTGGGATCGCTTTTACCTCCCGAAATAAAAACTTTCTGAGCAAATTGATAGGCCTTAACGCCATCTGACCCTTTCTCTTTCACGAATCGATGTAAATTTATCTCGATGTAGGAGCGGTCGGGAGCGGCAAGCAATGCTTCAAAAACAACATCATTGTCCTCCTTCCCGCTATCGGGTTTCCTAAATACTTTGACATCTTTAGTTAACAGCGGCCGGATCATTTTCAACCAAGGCTTAACAGCATCCCCAATGTCCGTGGCATTTGTCCATTGACGGACCGCTACAAGAGTAGTCCATGAATCAAGGGTCTGGCCTTCTGGAACATACTCGTTTGTGATAGAGCCGTCTTTACCTATCTCCACGGAAGCAAGCTGGTACTTCACACCGCCAAACTGCAAGTTTGCTGGCTCATCTCCGCGGGTGATCATGTGGAGGCCAAGGAATAAAATAGTGATAATACTGATTGTCTTCATTGAACTTCCCCTACCCAAGTTTATGTAGATCTGGTTTACATGGCCTGCACGTTGAAATCCTGCCAGTACCTTCGGGATATCAAGAATCATCCTAAGGAAACTCATAAAAGATTAACTGAAGGAATGGGGTAGTCAAGTATTTTTGCAATTATCTATCTCCGTGTTCTACCCACCGCTGCCTAAGAACCAATTATTCAGGTAGAAGAAAAGGGTTGTCATGGGAGTGTGGTCAATCTAATTGGTTTTATTCACTAAGCCATCGAATCTTAGAAGGAGCATTTCATTACTTGCGCTAGCAAAAACCTAGCCGATCAAAATCAAAACTTAACCAGTTCACAGCCCCAACCTTTGTTCCACTGCCTTTACCTTAGGCAGAAACCCTGACTCTTTGTTTGTTCCGAATCAAGGTAAAAGTCCGTAGTAAGTTATTAAAAGTCTTTAATATCTAAATTTTGTATTATTCCTCGTTGCCAAACAATGGTGGTTGTCCGGTGCTTTCCAAAACACTGAACCATAAGTCACCATATGGATCGACCTGATGCCGGTTCCTTACAGCAAGGGGGATGGGCAGTAAAACAAATCTGCCGTGCCATCGGCTAACAACCACATCGGTGAACCCTGCCATGGCTGCATGAACCGCATTGTGAGCAAGCCGAAGGCAATAAACATACAAAAAGCAAAGCCGACTGCCTTTAAAATAGGCAATCGGCTAATGAATTGATTGAACTGGGAAAACCCTTTTTTAATTAGCTTTGTTGATTTTTAAATCACGAGCTTTGGTAAAGTCCGCGATGGCAGCTTCGGTTTTACCCAATGACTTTAAAACAATACCACGGTTGTAATATGCCGTAGCTAGGTTGGGATTTAATTCTATCGCTTTGGTGTAATCTGCGATTGCTTCGGGATATTTTTTCTGTTCATCATAACCAAGTCCGCGATTGCCAAAGGCCGTTGCATGCTTGGGGTTTATCTCTATTGCCTTGGTGAAATCTGCAATAGCTTCTGCGATTTTGTTTTGTTTGTGTAGAGCGGAACCCCGGTTGATTAGTGCATCGATATCCTTGGGGTCTAATTCTATTGCTTTGGTGTAGTCTGCAGCAGCTTCAGCATATTTGTTTATGTCATCATTAGCGACCCCACGATTGAAGTAAGCTTTGGATGATTTTGGGTCTGCAGCGATTGCCTTGGTGAAGTCAGCAATAGCTTCAGGAAGTTTGTTTTGGTTGTAAGCAACAATACCCCTGCCGCTGAATGCGTCGGTCATTTTAGAATCAAGTTCGATAGCTTTGGTAAAATCTGCGATTGCCTCGGGATACTTTTTGAGTTCGCTTTGTACGACTCCGCGTTGATTATATGCAATTGCATCTTTAGGATCTGCAGCGATAGCTTTGGTGAAATCTGCAAGTGCTTCGGGAAATTTATTCTGCCCGTAGGATAGAATGCCTCGATTAACCAAGGGTGCAGACATCTTGGGATCTAATTCGATCGCTTTGTTAAAATCTGCAAGTGCTTCGGGGGATTTATTTAATTTAAGTGAAGAAATTCCACGGTTGGAATAGGCATCTGCAAGCTTAGGATCTAGGGTTATGGCTTTGGTAAAGTCTGCAATTGCTTCGGGGTATTTGTTTTGGTTGTTTGCGACGATGCCTCTGCCGATGTATGCGGTTGCCATCTTAGCATCAAGTTCGATCGCTTTATTATAATTGATGATCGCATTGGGGAAGTCTTTCTTTTTGAAGGCTTCAGCGCCTTTGGTGAAAGCATCGATTGCAGCTTTATTGGCTGCAGGGGCTTGAGCCATTACCGAGAAAGATGCAACCATAAAAACTGAGAAACAAATGCTGAAAACTCTTTTCATAAATCACCATTAATTAGCAAAGGGTTATTAATCTAAATGTAGATTAGGGCAGATTGAGAGTGAAATAAAGGAAAAAATAATCATAAGGATGCTTCGATAGGTATCAGGATGTTTCCCAGTTTTACTTGACGATACGGAAACCCCGTACGCTGGAGCCAACCGAGGCCAGATCCAGATTGCGATTAGAAGACCGTGAGTTGGAAGAATTAAGAACGCAGGTTCCACCTCTTACAATCCGGTATTCGCCATTGGCTGGCCCTATTGGATCGGTAACAGAATTTGTTGGGTAGGCTTTAAACCAATCATTGCACCACTCGTTCACATTCCCATGCATGTCGTAAAGGCCAAAAGCATTGGGTTTATAAGTGCCAACTTTTACCGGGGTATAAATTTTTGATGCGGCATGATTTGCTTCGGTTGGTTTAAGTTCATTACCAAAGGAGAAGGCTGTTGTTGTGCCTGCCCTGCACGCATATTCCCACTCGGCTTCGGAAGGCAACCGGAATTCACTCTTGGTTTTTTCGTTTAACTTTTTGAGAAACTTTTGGCAATCATTCCAAGAAACATCGATGACAGGGAGCATTGGGCCTTTATCGCCTGAACTGGGATTATTAACCATGATTGCTTCCCATTGGGATTGAGTAACTTCGTATTTGCCCATAAAAAAAGGTTTGGTGAGGGTCACTTCGTGTTGGATTTCGTTGGGTGAATGGCCTGGTTCAGAGGGGGCAGACCCCATGATGAATTTACCCGCTGGGATTAGAACCAATTCGATTTTCACCCCAGCGCCTAGATCGATAACTTCTTCCTTGGGCGTTTGTGCCAATCCTATGAAAGGTGAAACTAAACATAGGGTAATACAGAAAAAAGAAAGAGTTCGCATGCTGCACCAGTAATGGAGGGTTTCAATCAATAGCCTAAGATTTAGATTAAAGCAGTTCGATAAGGGAAGGAAGTAAAAAAGAGCCTTGATCTGTTGAATGTTGTTTATGGTAAGGTTAATACCTGAACGATCTTTAAATTAAAGGATATAAGATTATGACAGTAATGCGGAAAATGTTTCTAGCTGCGATCGCTTTTTTTCTTTTTGGTGGAATCTTATTTGCCGAAGAGAAGTTCGGTGTGAAAGTTGATTTTGAAGGCGCATCGGTAACTGTTCTGGAAATCAACGATAAGAAAAGAAGCATCAGTTTTATGCCAGGGGGTGACCCGATGCGAGGTTGGCCCTGCTGGTGGTACTTCCGCGTAACCGGGGTTATGCCCGGTGAAACAATAATTTTGAAACTTAAAGGTTCAACTGCAACGGTAATGAAACCGGGTTCCCCATTAAGTAAACCATTGGCATCTTTATGGGCTATGCCAATGCGGGCGACTTATTCGGTTGATAACGCTGCATGGAAGCATACCGAAAAAGGTGTGCGAGATAATGAGTGGATGATTTACAAGATCAAACCTGAGGCTGAAACATTTATGGTTGCATGGGGCCCTCCTTATACCCCTAAAGATGCTGAGAAATTCATGCACAATCTTAGCCAGAAGTGTCCACAGGCTAAAGCAACGGAGCTTTGTCGTTCTTTGGGAAATCGAACGGTACCGATGTTGCATGTGAAAGAGGGCGATCTTGTTGAGAAGAAAAGATTTGGCGTCTGGGTTCAGGCTAGGCAACATGCTTGGGAAAGTGGATCGAGTTGGGTGGCACAAGGGTTTGCTGAATGGGTTGCAAGCGATCACCCTGATGCTATCTGGCTTAGGAATCATGCTGAGATTTTTATTGTACCGATCATGGATATAGACAACACCGCCACTGGTAATGGTGGCAAAGATGCGTTTCCGCAGGATCATAATCGTGATTGGTCGCGGGAGCCGCATTGGAAAGAAACAGCGGCAGCACAGCGCATGATCGAGAAGTTAGTAAAAGAAGATCGCATGGATATCTTTCTGGATCTTCATAACCCAGGCCCAGGGGATCCGACTTTTTTCTTCACCCTGCCTGATGATCAATTAAACAAGATAGCGATACCGCTGCGCAATCGGTTTATTGAATTGACTTATTCGAGAGTTAGTAAGATCAACCCGCCTTTTCTGATGAACGATAAACCTAAGCCAGCAGGGATTGGATATACACCTAAATGGCAAGAGATGAGTGCCAATTGGGTCAGCATGAAAGGCAACCCGCATACGGTTGGTTTATGTTTGGAGACAAGCTGGGATACGCCTAGTAGTACAACCGAGGGGTATCGGAAAGTTGGAGCAAGCCTAGGCGCAGGCCTTAAGGATTATCTTAATGAACGCCCTTTGAAGCCGTAATTACTCTAGCAACGTATGAGTGCTGATTGTTTTGTTGCCATCGCAATTGTTTGTGATGATAATGGCGGAGACAAAACACCCGCAAAGTTGCACGCCATTAGGGGTAATCATGAAGCATAATAAATCAACGAGCTCGCTTTTATCGGGAACCAAAGTTGAATCCACAACATCATTTGTTGGATGGTTAAAGGGGTTAACGCTTGCATTTGGATTGTTTTTTTTATTAGTAGAACCTATTCGGGCGTTGGAATTGGTTAAAGATGGCAAGCCAATTGCAGTGATTATTACCAGTGTTCCGCGTGAAATTTTTAATCCTGCGCCTGCCAAGGGCAAGAATGCGAAACAAAATGCAGCTCTAAAAAGTGATGAAGCTTTGGCGGTACACACATTGATTGACTGGGTTAAGAAAATCACTGATGTGGAATTACAAATTGCTGATAAGGGTGTGGAAGGTGTTCCAGCTATTTACATTGGTCAGGCAGCAATCAAGGCGGGATTGGATTTGGATAAAGTTGTCAGCCCCAGCAAGGAAGGCCTTCGCATTGTTGCAGATGGGAAAAGATTGTTGATTGCAGGTCAAAACGAAGCGGCGACATTAAAAGCTGTGTGCAGGTTTTTGGAGGAATTGGGGTGCAGGTATCTGATGGATGGGCCTTTGGGTGAGGTTTTTCCTCGTTCGAATAGTCTTAATATTGGATTGATGGATATCACCGAGAAGCCTGGTTTACGATGGCGTAACCCCAAGGGGCCTTCTTGGAATGCACGATTATGGAAGGCTTGGAATGGTGCGGGCGGAGAACCTTTCGGGCATTCGCATTCATGGAACAATTATGTTTCTCCTAAGGAATTTTCTAAGAACCCGGAATTCTTTGCTATGGGGACTGATGGCCAAAGGAAGGCAGGTGGCTGGATATGCACCTCAAACCCTGAATTGCGCGAGCATTTTGCATTGAATGTTTTGGCAGCGATCGAGCGCGGTTCACGCAACCCATCGCTTTCGCCAACCGATGGGCGGGGTTATTGCCAATGCACAACCTGTAAGGCGCAGGATGATCCTAAATCATTGGAGCCTTCAAGTGGGACTATTTCTGTTTCCAATCGCTATGTTGATTTTTTTGATTGGGTAGGTCGAAGAGTTGCGAAGACCCACCCCGAATCTGTGCTAAGTTTTTATTGTTATGCAGACTACACGCAACCTCCAACTGTACAGCGCAAGCTTTCTCCGAATTTATGTGCAATGGTTGCCCCCATTCGATATTGCAGGCTTCATCCCCTCGGGCATCCGGGTTGTACCACACGCGAACAGCAGGTAACGATGATGAATGGTTGGGCCGGGGTTGCAAGCAAGATAGGTTATTACAACTACATGTATAACCTTGCAGATGGCACTCTTCCTTTCTTTAAATTTAGCGCATGTAAGAAAGAGTTTCCCTACCTTGCAGACAAGGGCCTTTCGTACATGACGATCGAAGTGCTTTCGAACTGGCACATTTATGGGCCGCAGATTTACCTTAGTTTGCGCCTTGCTTACGATCCCCATGCTGATGCCAACGCGATCATGAATGATTATTGGGTTAAGTTTTATGGTGTGAAGGCTGCGCCTGCGATGAAGGAATATTGGATGGGTTTGGATGAGGCGCAGCAAAAGTTGAAGACCCACGCAGGAAGCTTTTTTGGATTGGCTCAAATATACACGCCCGAGTTTTTGACACAGTGTGAAGCCTTGGTTGCAAAGGCTGCAAATGCTGCTAAGGGTGATGCAGTTTATGAACAGCGTGTTGCACTTCATGCAGAGGGGCTTCGTAGCGCACGTTCCTATAGGGTGATGAATGATGCCATGAATCTCGGAGACTTTGCCTCTGCGCTGATAGAATTCGACAAAACCATCGAGCGTCTTAAGGTTGCGGTTTCGAAGGGTTGGGCCAATCCCGAGTATGGCACCGCTTATCTTGAGCGATTCTTTAGCAAAACGGTGCGCATGGGTGCCCAGATAACTGCTGCTCCTAATCGTGTGTTACAAGTATTGCCCGACCGCTGGAGATTTAGTTTTGATGAATCCGATACTGGTAATGAGAAGGGCTTTTATACTGCAAATTTTAATGATCAGGCATGGCCCTTAGTTGCTACTCAAAATATTACTCTTGATGCTCAGGGGTTTGATAAGAATGCGGTGATGTGGTATCGCACTAGTTTTAATGTACCTGCAAAGCATGAAAAACTGATTCTTTTTTTTGGTGAGGTGGATGGTGCAAGTGAGGTGTATGTAAATGGTAAAAAGATATTGATTACGATGCCTCCAGTAGAAGGTAAGAAGCCCGCACCTACATCAACAAAGCCTAATATTGCTGTGGTTCCTGCTGGTAAACCTGTGCGCGAAGGGATGGCCAAGGCCCGTACTCCTTTTGAAGTCGATATAACTTCCGTGGTCAAACCAGGCGAAAACATTATCGCTCTGCGGGTTGATCATACGAAAATTACTGATCTTGCATTGGGTGGCATACTTCGCCCAGTCCTTCTTATCAACAAGCCTGAGTGAGTTTAAAATTCAATCGTTCTTTAGGTGGTTGTATCTATGAAGCCTTCGCTGTTCGTTTTAATGTTGTTTCTGGTTACGCCTTTACTTTCTCAAGAGCAGGTCGATAAATCCGATCCTACAGGGAAAGGTTCTGCTGTTATTGGGAAACTTTCAATGAGGGTGCGTGTTGCTAAATCGCTGCCCGATCAAAAAAGTGTCAGGGTGGTTTGGCGCAGAGGTGGAGAAGGTTTGGGCGGCTTGGTTGTGCGTGGCGAGTTTGTCAGTTCTGATAAAACCGTGCAGATTCCCATGGGAACTTGGTCTTCATGGATGCCCATGAAGGATGTTGTTGCTAACACCAAAGGTTGGGATTTTCCAAGTGTTGTCGTGACCAGTGAGCCAGTCGTGAAAGGTAAAAATACTTCGCCCGGCATTCCCCTGACCGATGTCCGAGTTGATTTTGAGTTTGCAGAGAATGGTAAAGTGCTTAAGCAGTTCACTGAGATTGCTCCGAAAGGTGCCACGGTTGGGTTTGCCTTTCCTGGGGCAGCCTTGGCGATAAAAACTAAAGATGGCGCTGTTTCAGATGAGTTTATTTCGCAGCTTAATGGTTTAAGTGTTCATGCGAAGAATAGGCGAGAGCGACTCGAAAAGTCTTTTTCTGATGTTGTTCCCCTGCCTAAACAGTTTGGCATCATCGGGCATATGGGTGGCTATGGAGAAGGCCCGCCCGGCTTACGCGGAGGGTCAGGTTATGGCACACGCCATTGTAACCCTGCAATTCTTGCGGATGAATTTCGCACCCTTGAATTACTCGGGGTGAATGGCATGGTGGATTCTTTGAAGCTTGCAGATGCAGCGGGAATAGGCAAGAAATTTCGCAATATCTATTGGGGAGGCCCGGGCTCGGGAGACCCGATGGCGTTCTTTCAAAAGCCTGGCAAAGTTGTTGATATGCCCGATGGGTGCCCTTATGACCCGGAGTTAAAAACTTATGTGATGAAGCGTGTCGCATCCGCAATTGAAGAACATCAGAAAGTTGGTGCTAAAGATTCTTGGGCACTTTGGGACGATGAAATGGGCGTTTATGCCAAGGATCACATAGTGCGTTGTGACCGTTGCAGGGAAGTTTTTCGCACTTACCTCAAGGCCCAAAAAGTCTCTCTCGAGGAACTAGGCAAAAAATCTTGGGATGAGGTTGTACCTTACAATGTTTGGCTTCCTGCTAGCACCGCGGTCAAGGGAGTTAAAGTTGCACCAAGCACAGGCATGGCGCCCATTCCCGATAATCCCGGTGATGGTCTGCGTTATTATTACACTTATCGGATGATGTCGCATGCCAATGCTCAGGTTTTTCCCGAGGCAGCTCTGAAGTTTAAAGAATCGAATATTAATCTTTACGCAATGCAGGGGCCGACACCCAGTTGGAATGGGGCGAGCCTTGACTGGCATGAGTTTTACGATCTTAAACCTAACACCGCATTTGTTTTTGAAACCTCGAATCGAGATGCCCGTACCTGGCAGTGGGAATCGTATCTTTCAGACATAGGCCGGGGTATTGCAAACCGGCATGAGATGGTGATGGGATGCTTGGTGAAACCGCATCGAGGCGCAGTTGCGCAGCGTATGTTGACAGTGATTGGTAGAGGAACCAAAGCGTTGGAATGGTACACATATGGGCCTGATTATTCAAAGGGTGATAGTTTTTCGCAATCCCCCGAACTGCTGGAACAAGTTGCTCGGGCAGCACGTTTTCTTGGATTGGCAGAGCCTTTACTCTATGATGCAAAATTCCTCAAACAGCCTGAAGTTGCTTTTGTGTCGCCACGATCTTCTGAAATCTGGAGCAGAGCTACAGACACCAGCCTTACTACTTTTGAGAATGCCAAGTGGGTTTATCTTGCACTAATGCATGCGCATATCCCGGTTGATATTCTTAGTGAGCAACAACTTGCTGAAGGAAAGCTTGAAAGATATAGGGTCATTTACATTCCCGGAACACACTTAAGGCGGGATGCAGGCAAGGTGGTTCGGGATTGGGTGCAGGCGGGTGGAACGATTTTTACCGATGCATTTGGGTTGGCTCGAGATGAGGCAAATCAAAAGTCGCCTGAGATGAACGAAATGTTAGGCCTCGCAGATCGTTCCCTAAAGACTTGGGGAAGTGTTGAGCAATATCGTGCTTCCGATCTTAAGCCATTAAGTGAAATTGCTGTTCCTGCGAAGGAAGCCGAATTTAGCTGGGATAACACAGAGCTACAAGCCAGGGTTGGGCGTGAAGCATTGAATGTAAAAACCGCTGAGGTGGTTGCAACTTTTGCTGATGGTAAACCTGCGGTGATCCGCAATCGATTTGGCAAGGGTGAAGCTATTGTTGCGGGATTATGGACTGGCATCACTTATTCTGCAACAGTGCGTAGAAATGATTTTAACATGCAAACCGATTTTGATTCTGTATTGCGAAAGTTGATAGCTGCACCTGCAATTGATCGCAAAGTTTATCGCCCTGCGATTGCTGATAATCCCATGGTGGAAACAATTGTACTTGCCAAGGAAGGCAGGCGATCAGTTTCGCTGTTAAATTGGAGTTATCACAGGCCTTCAGGGGAGACCAGTAAAGGTATCCTGCAAACGATCGAAAACCTACGGGTGGATTTATCTGGCATGGGCCCCATGAAATCTGTGCGCTCGATCATCCATGGCCCGCTGGTGGTTACCAATAACTTTGTGATTGTTCCCAAGATGGCGGAAATCGATCTGCTTATTATCGATTGAAACCGGGCTAAGGGCCAATGGTTTGGGCGATACGAAAACCCAGATCGTGGCTCTGAAAATTGGGCGCACCACTATTGCGTAGCGCAGATCGAACGCTGGAAGCTTTGACGCAGAAGGAACCTCCACGCATCACATGGTCTTGCCCATTGGCCGGCCCCTTTGGATCTGTTGTTGGCCCTTTGGGATAAACGTCATACCAATCATTGCACCATTCGGAAACATTGCCATGCATATCATATAGGCCAAAAGCATTGGGTTCATAACTTCCCACAGCGACAGGCTTGCGAATTTTATAATCGCAATTGGCATCTACGGTGGTGATTCTGTCTCCAAAGGAGAAGGGGGTATTCGTTCCGGCTCTGCACGAAAATTCCCACTCCGCTTCGGTGGGCAGGCGGAAACAATCTTCGGAATCTGCGTTTAGGTTGTTAATAAACTTTTGGCAATCATCCCATGAAACATTCGTAACAGGTAGGTCGTGCCCTTTAATTTTGCTTGGGTTGTACCCCATCACCACTTCCCATTGTGCTTGTGTAATCTGGTGCTTACCGAGATAGAAAGGTTTGGAGATGGTTGCTTCGTATTGGGTTTCATCATCGTTGTGATCTTCATCAGAGGGATCGGAACCCATTTGGAACTTACCTGCGAGGATTAATACGAGTTGAAGCGTAATGCCTTTTCCTAGATCGATCGATTCTTCCTTGGCCCCTTTGGTTTTTCTTTTTTTTACTGGTGCTGTTTTTTGTGCCATTGCAAGATCTTTATCACTTAGAGCTTTGTAAGCTGCAGCACGGTTGATGTAGGCCTTTGTGTCGTTTGGGTTTAAATTTATGGCTTTTGTAAATGCAGCAATCGCTTCGTGCAAATCTTTTGTTTGCATCGGTTCCGCTTGTTCATTAGCAGTCGTTGTTCCATTGGCTTTTGGGGGCGTATTTGGTTTGTTTTTAAACAGGTATTCATCGTGGTCTTTTCGTAGCGCAGTGTCTGAAAGTATGCGAAGAGCTTGATTTAGCTTTTTCATCATTTCTTCTGCGATGGGATCACCTAAGTTCCGGTCCGGATGATATCGCATTGCAAGTTTGTTGAACGCAGACTTGATGGCTGAAAGATCTGCATTGGCTTCGATACCAAGTATTTCGTAATGGTTGATGAATGTCATGAATGTTTGGATGTCTCGTTATATTGCAAATCAATGAATATGTTTTAGCGGAAGTGAGGGTAATAAGCAAAGAACAAAACCCGAAGCATATTGAAGCCTTTGCCTACCATTGAAAGCATTCCAAATTGAATCATGATAGTTAAAAAAACAAAGGGTTTTGTAGGTGATTTGCAAACATTTGTTTGAGATAATCACTTTCAATGTGTGGTAATTACCCTCCGGCTTGTGCAGGTTGCATCTAAGTTCGATCTCTTTTGCGGAACCATGATAATGAATCCCAGATTACTTCTTTTGTTATTGTCGTGTTTGATTATATCTCCTAATGCTTTTGCCCAGTATCCAGCCTGGCAGCAATCAGGTTCATTATATATTTTAACCACGCCCGAAGGTGCCAACCTTCCTGAATCCACCAAGCTTTCAGATTTCCCCCTGCTTGTCAGGTTGCACAAAGATTTTTTCAACTTCAGTAAATCCCGGCCTATGGGAGAGGATTTGCGGTTTTCTTCTGCAGGGGGCAAGCCCCTTAAATATCAGATTGAGCAATGGGATGTGGCCAACGGTTTTGCAAGCATTTGGGTTCGTGTGCCTCTCATTCAAGGCAATCAAAGGCAACGCATCAACCTTCATTGGGGAAATCCTAATTGCGAAAGTGAATCAGATGGCAAGGCAGTGTTCAATGAATCGAATGGTTATGCTGCTGTGATGCATATGAGCGAAAAGATGGAAGATTCTACTGGTTTCTTAACGGTTAAAGACCAGGGAACATCTGATGCTTTAGGAATGATTGGAAGGGGAAGACATTTTGCCGGTAAACAGGGTTTGTTCCTAGGGGAGAATATCTCTTCGTTTCCAGTGGGGGCCAATGGTAGTAGTACCGAGGCTTGGTTCAGGGCAGAAAAACCCAATAGTACTGTTGTTGCATGGGGCAAAGAGCAAAGGCCGGGCAAAGTGATGATGAATGTTTTAAGCCCGCCGCGTGTAGCTATTCAGTGTTACTTTGCAGATGTTGATGCCAAGAGTGGTATTGCAATGGAGCGCTGGGTACATGTGGCTCATACTTATGAAAAAGGTGATTCCCGGGTTTATGTAGATGGCGTTTTAGATGGGAATACCAAGCCTATATTAGATATTCCTACGCCTGCACGCATGTGGATTGGTGGGTGGTACAACAACTATAACTTTGTGGGCGATGTGGATGAAGTAAGGATTTCTAAAGTTGCTCGCTCCGCAGACTGGATCAAATTGCAGTACGAGAATCAAAAACCCATGCAAACTGTAACAGGATTACTTGTGGAGAAGGGCGAGGCTTTTTCAGTTTCGAAGAAAGACCTCGCAATCAACGAAGGAAAAAGCGAAGTTATTACTGCTGTGGTAAAAGGAGCTCAAAAGCTGTATTGGATTTTGAAGCGAGATGGGATTGATACTATTGTTGCTGTTGATAGGATTGGATTTAACTTTGAAGCCCCAAGAGTAACTCAAGATACTAAGCAGATGCTTCAATTAAAAGCGGTGTTTCCGAATGACGTGAAAACGATCGATATTCCGATTACGATTGCAGAAAATATTCCAGAACCTCTTTTTACGCTGAAGGCCCCTTTGCAATGGAATGGCAGAGAAACCATCGAGGTTGTTCCAACTATTTTAAATCAATCTGAAATGACTGCCAAGGGTGCGGGCAAAGCTAGCTTCCTTTGGAGTGTTTCAGGCCTTGCAGTAATCAAGGAAGTAGCTGGCGACAAATTAATCCTCAAGCGTTCGCAGAACAGTGGAAAAATGACGGTAACATTATCAATGAATAATGGCGGTGTGCAGACAACCAAGTCGGTTGCCATGGAAGTGAGTGAGCCTAAAAAAGATCCTTGGGTTCAGCGAGTTTCTTCAAAAGAAGAGCGGCCCATGGATAATCAATTCTATGGTAGGGATGACAAAAACGAAGGAACGCTATTTTGTAATGGAACGATTTCCGGGCCCTCTGGAGAACTCGTTCTGAAAGTTTTTGCTGATGAAAAAGTTTATAAGACTGAAACTCAAAAGCCAGGTGCTGGAGGGACTTATGCCTTTACCGTAAAGTTAAAACCCGGCTTAATTAAATATCGCATGGAACTTATAACCAAAAAAGATGGTAAAGAGGTTGTCGTGCATAAGGCAGATAATCTTATTTGTGGTGATGCCTACTTGATCCAGGGTCAATCCAATGCTGTTGCTACGGATATTGGTAAGGAAGACCCTGAATTTAGCAGCGAATGGATTCGAAGCTTTGGAAGTACCTCTACGAGCCCTGATGGCTCCAGATTGAAATATTGGGGCAATGCGATTCATCGTGGTCGCAAAAACGAAAATGCCCAGATTGGATATTGGGGCATGGAGCTTGGCAGAAGATTGGTGGAAGCTCACAAAGTCCCCATCTGCTTTATTAATGGCGCAGTGGGTGGCACCCGCATTGATATGCACCAGCGCAACCAAATGAATCCCGAAGATAGTACCACCATTTATGGCAGATTGCTTTGGCGTGTGAAAGAAGCTGGGCTTACCCATGCGATCAAGGCTGTGATATGGCATCAGGGCGAAAACGATCAGGGCGCGGATGGCCCGACAGGTGGGTATGGTTGGGAAACTTATCTTCAATACTTTGTTGATCTTTCCGCTTCCTGGAAAAGTGACTTTCCCAATATCCAAAATTATTATCTGTTTCAGATTTGGCCCAAGTCTTGTTCGATGGGGGTTGCGGGTTCGGATAATATGCTTCGGGAAATTCAGCGAACTCTTCCCAGATATTTTTCTAACATGGGTGTTATGTCTACCTTGGGAATCAATCCTCCGGGTGGTTGTCATTTCCCTCCTGCTGGCTACGCAGAGTTTGCCCGCATGATTTGCCCTTTGCTTGAAAGAGATCTTTATGGGAAGAATTCCTTGGTTTCAATCACGCCTCCTAATCTTGAAAATGCAAGTTATTCTAATGCAGAGAAGACTGAAATTACTTTGAAGTTTGATCAAGCTGTTGTTTGGTCAGATTCGTTAGTGAGTGAATTTTATCTTGATGGGGTAGCAGGCAATATTGCGTCTGGAAGTGTTTCGAATAATGTACTAACGCTTAAGTTGAAAAACCCATCTCAAGCAAAGAAGATCATGTACCTTGATAGCAAGGCTTGGAGCGGGAAGAATCTTTTGTTGGGTGCGAATGGTGTTGCAGCACTTACTTTTTGTGATGTGCCTTTATCGTCTAAACCATAAGTTTTTATAGAGGTTTGTAAAATGCGAACACCTTTGCTTGCTCTGTTTGGATGCATAATGATTGCTGGCGCTCTTGTTGCCAAGACTGACGCTTTGCCTCAACCGGTGCGGATTGATTCGGGGGTCAGCGGGCATATTCATCCCGCACTTTGTATTTCCAAAAAAGGAACTCTTGTAGCGGTTTATTGTAAAAGTGAATACAAACCTTATTTGATCACGCGTTCTTTAGACATGGGGAAAACCTGGTCGAAGCCCGTACTTTTTCCACATACTACTGAGACTCAGGTTTATCCCGGTTCCCTTACCACACTTTCCGATGGCAGGCTCGTTCATGCCTGGAATGTTTGGTTTAATGTGGATGATAAAAAGAAATCGAGGCATGTTGCTTTTTCTATCAGCGATGATGATGGCATCACTTGGAGCCAACCAAAAAACATCAACAAGAACAAAGATGTGAAAATTGAAAGTGTGATTCGCCATCCCATTGTGGAGATTGCCAAGGATAAATGGTTGCTCCCCTTGATGGATAGAACGGTTTTGTACAACCCAACCACAGGGGAAGAAAGTACCTTTGGCGATGGCAGGAATCATGGGTTGGTTCCCATAGTTAAAACCCCTAAAAGCACACTAATCAGCGGCAAGGGGATGCGTTCAACCGATGAAGGTAAAACCTGGATTGAGGTAAAACCTTTTCCAGATGTTTCTACTCAAGGTTGGCGCCATCAGATGATCTGCTTAGAGAATGGGTTATTGATATCATCTCAAATTGTTGGCCCCGGTGTGGGGGGCGATGTGATTAATTACCTTGTTTCAAAGGATGATGGTAAAACTTGGCACATGGATAAACCCATTGAGTTTTACAACCCCAGCAGGCCTATTGGTGGCAGAGCGTGCCCAAGATCTGTGATGCTTGATGCACAAACCCTCGGTACAATTTTTTACGATACTGATGCAAAACAAGCAGGCGGTTCAGGTGTGTTTTTTCGAACCATGCCCATCTCGCTATTAATAAATTAAAGAGTTTCTGCTTTTGCAATTCAGTTTCGTCGATAGCTTTAATTTGAGGACACTTATGTTTAGTAATTCATATTTCAGGAATGTATTCGTTGGCGTGTCTTTCTTGGTTTTTGTAGCTGAATCTTGTTTTGGTGTAGAGCCTTTGCCTAACTTGCAGCAACAGTTGGTAAAGGAAAACATTTCGAATCTGTCGCGCGATGCTAGGGAAAAAGGCGACGCTTCTCGAGGAGCTTTGGTTTTTTATAGGCAGGATATGGCTTGTATTCGTTGCCATTCGGTTGGGGATGATAACAATAAGTATGGCCCAGATCTTACCAAATTAGGGAAGGATGCTACGGATACTTATCTTGTGGAATCTATGATTCTGCCCTCCAAGGTAATTAAGAAAGGTTTTGAAACGGTGGTTATCACTACCAAGGCCGGGAAAATCATATCAGGGCTTTTGGCAGAAGATAAAAGTGATGCGGTTGTCATCCGTGATAATGCAATCGATGGCAAACTCATCACCATTTCGAAAAAAGAAATTGAAGATCGAAGTGATAAAGGGCCATCATTGATGCCCGATGGTTTAATTAATGTTCTTAGTGGTAGACAAGAGTTCTTGGACATTGCTCGGTTTTTGATGGAGGTGGCTGAAAAGGGGCCTGAGTATGCAAAACAAATGCGCCCAGCCTCTTCTCTCTTTGCAGCCCTTCCCCTGCCTGAATATGAAAAAGATATTGATCATGCTGGCTTCTTGAAATTCATTGATGCGAAAAGTTTCAAAAGGGGAGAAGCCATTTATTTGCGAGTTTGCGCCAACTGTCATGGTACCAAAGATCAAGTCGGTTCCATGCCTACTTCATTAAGGTTTGCAGAGGGTAAGTTTAAAAACGGTTCAGATCCTTTTCGCATGTATCAAACTTTGACACATGGTTATGCGGTTATGACTCCTCAGGCTTGGATGGTCCCCGAGCAGAAATACGATGTGATTCATTACATCCGCGAAGCTTTTTTAAAGCCTTATAACCAAGAACAGTATGCAAAGGTGGATGATACTTACATTGCAGCGTTACCCAAGGGATCTACACGCGGGCCAAAACCTTCCAACATTGAACCATGGGTGATGATGAATTATGGCCCTAGTTTAATGTTAACTTTAGAGGTGGGTGATAAAGGTAATTTTGCCTACAAGGGGATTGCATTGCGGTTGGATAATGGCCCGGGCGGAATCAGCCGAGGCAGGCATTGGATGATGTTTGATCACGATACCATGCGCATGGCTGCAGCATGGGAGGGTGAAGGGTTCATGGATTACAATGGCATCAATTTCAATGGTAGGCATCAGGTGCATCCAAGGGTAGTTGGGAATGTGAAGTTCGCAAACCCCGTAGGGCCTGGTTGGGCTAATCCAGAAACTGGATCTTTTGAAGATCCAAGGTTTAAAGGTCGTGATGGCAAACCTTATGGCCCGCTGCCTAATTCATGGTCGAAGTATTTGGGCATGTACCATTATGGTAGTCAATCCATTATTTCTTATAGCGTGGGCGACGCCAAAATTCTGGAGATGCCGGCTTACGAAATCGCTTCATCAGGCAAGGTTGTTTACACCCGCAATTTAAATGTGGGCAAGTCCTCCCGCGATTTAACCATGAGAGTGGCACCTGTGGGAACACCTTGTGCGGTCGTAGCAGCGAATGCCAAGCTTGTGGAAAAAGAGGGGTATACGGTGCTTCAAATTCCTGCATCGAATACACCTCAACTTATTAAAGTCTTACAATCGGATGGCCCTTTGGATCTCTTACAAGCGTTTGCCAAGGGTGCTACTAGCTCAGCTTCTTTGGAACCTTTTATGCAAGGTGGGCCGAAGCGTTGGCCCGATTTGATTAAGACTCAAGCGGTTGTTGGATCTAATAATCAAGCTTTTGCAATCGATGTGTTGAACCACCCGACGAACAACCCTTGGAATTGCCAAATGAGGCTGACGGGTTTTGATTTTTATGCAGATGCAAAGAGGGCCGCGGTTTGCACATGGGATGGCGATGTATGGCTCGTAGATGGATTGAATGCAATTGATAAAGGCCTTACTTGGAGAAGGATTGCATCAGGATTATTTCAGCCTCTTGGGCTTAAGTTGGTGAAAGATATTGTTCATGTGACTTGTAGGGATCAACTTGTAATCTTGCGCGATCTCAATGGCGATGGCGAAACAGATTTCTACGAATGCTTTAATAATGATCATCAGGTGACCCAGCATTTTCATGAGTTTGCGATGGGACTGCAAGTTGATGCAGAGGGCAATTTCTATTATGCCAAGGCCGCCTGCCATGCGCTTAAAGCTGTGGTTCCTCATCATGGAACACTCTTGAAGGTTAGCAAGGATGGTTCGAAGACAGAAATTCTGGCCACTGGTTTTAGAGCGCCCAACGGCGTGTGCCTAAACCCCGATGGCACTTTCTTCCTGACGGATCAAGAGGGCTTTTGGATGCCCAAGAACCGCATCAATCTTGTAGAGAAGGGTAGTTACCATGGAAATTTCTGGGGCTATCACGATGTTATAGATTCATCCGATGCAGCAATGAAAAATCCACTCTGCTGGATCACCAATGAGTTTGATCGATCGCCTTCTGAATTGCTTTGGGTTACTGGAAATGGTTGGGGGCCGCTTAAAGGGTCACTTTTGAATTTCTCCTATGGTTACGGTAAAGTGTATGTTGTGCCTCATGAAAAAGTTAATGGCGAATGGCAGGGCGGAATGTGCGCATTGCCTTTGCCTCAATTCCCGACGGGTGTTTCGCGGGGTAGATTCAATCCGGAAGATGGTCAGCTTTATTGTTGTGGTATGTTTGCTTGGGCTGGTAATCAAACTGCTCCTGGTGGGTTCTACCGCATTCGTTATACTGGTAAACCTGTAGAAGTCCCTGTTGAATTACATGCAATGAAGAAAGGGGTTTCGATTAAGTTAAGTGGAGAAGTTGAATCTAAGTCTGCCACTAACCCAGAGAATTATGCTGTCAAGATCTGGGGGCTTAAACGCAGCGAGAAATACGGTTCCAAACATATTGATGAGAGAACACTCAAAGTTACCTCAGCAAAGTTGTCTTCAGATAATAAGACTGTTGAATTGCATATCGAAGGCATCGAACCCACTTGGGGAATGGAAATCAAGTATTCTTTGCTTGCAGCAGATGGGAAGAAGTTTAGCAGTGTGATACACAATTCGATTTTCCGCCTTGCTGATTAAAGTATTAACAGCAAGACGGGGTTTGAAAGCAGTGAAGCTTAAACTAGTTCGGGCATGGGTTGCGCATTATCTTCGACGAGGAATTGCGGCCTGCCGTTGATATCGGTCAAAGTTACTTCATTCGTGTTGATGCCAAGGTTGTGGTAAAGAGTGGAGTAAAGTTCGCCAAACTTGACGGGGCGCTGTGATGCTTCTCCGCCGATGCGATCGGTTGCACCGATTACTTGTCCCATTTTCATACCGCCCCCTGCAACTAATGCGCAGTTGACTTGAGGCCAGTGATCGCGGCCTACGATATTGCTAATTTTGGGGGTACGGCCAAATTCGCCCATGATGACAACACTACAATCTTTATCCATGCCGCGTTGGTGAAGATCTTCAATCAGTGCACTGACGCATTTATCAAAGATCGGGAAGTCTTCTTTTTCTCGAACGAAGATCGAGTTGTTGTCTCGGCCTTCTGCTTTCATGCCGCCATGCCAATCCCATTTGCTGTAGTTAAGTGTAACAACTCGAGCGCCAGCTTCGATAAGCCTGCGTGCGATTAACATGCTTTGTGGAACTCGGGGTGCGCCATTACCATCGATGAACTTAGTTGGGTCGCCTGTGCCATAGCGTTCGACGGTGTGTGGGTGTTCCTTCGATAAATCTAGCGCATCTGCAAGACGCGAGGATGTCAGTAGACCAAAAGCTTGTTCGTTGAAAGTATCCATGCCTTTGAGCATACCCTTGGCATCGACATCACGGCGCATGTGATCAAAGCTGCGCAATAGGTTTTTTCTTTCCGAAAGGCCGTCGAGGGTAACCCCTTGAAGGATCATATCTTTTCGGGAAGGGCCCATTGGGCGAAAAGGTGTGTAGGAAGATCCGAGGAAGCCTGGGCCTGGTTCGTTGTAAGGGCCGTGGGTGCAGGTGTAGCACATGCTGATGAAGGGAGGAGTTGCCTGATCAACAGGGCCCTGAATTTTTGCTACGGTGGATCCAAATTGGGGCCATCCACCTGCAGGGGTCATCTTTTTTGGATGGTGCCCGTTGAAAACTTGAATCGCATCATGCCCATCTTGATTGCCGACGATGGATCTGATGATGGTTAATTTATCCATCATCCCAGCAAGCAGAGGGAATGCTTCGCAGATTTTGATGCCGTTGACATTGGTTGCGATTGGTTTCCAGGGCCCTGCGATTTCTTTTGGGGCATCAGGTTTAAGATCGAACATATCTTGGTGGGGCGGGCCACCTACAAGGTAAATCAGAATGACTGACTTTTGCGAAGACTTGATTCCTGCCTTAGCTTCGGCTTGCAAAAGTTGGGGTAATGTAAACCCCGCAGCCCCAAATGCACCTATTTTAAGGAAACTTCTTCTTGCGAGCTTTTTGTTGGCTTGATTTGACATTATAAGTCTGCTCCAGAAAACTAAAAGAATCATATAGGCGGGATTAACAACTTATCTCATAAATATATCGTATGTTGAAGGCCGAAAGAATTAAAAATCATCAAAGATACGGTCTTTTTTTTATCTTTGGCCCAGATCTTAGTCAAACAATGTATATTTATTTGAAAATAACCACCCTTTTTGCTTTTGTTCGATCCTTATTGCCATTAATCTAAATGTTCCTTCCCTTGTATTAAGAGATCCTCATCATGCTTAGTTTTCATCCCGTTCGCTTCACTGCTTTCCTTGTTTTGGTCCTTTCCTTTGGAACTCTTTTGGCACAGGAATCGAAACCGGTTCGGGTAGGTATCCTTGGAATTGATAACTATCAGTCTGTTGCTTACACCCAGTTGTTTAATGACCCCAAGGCGACAGGCGACCTCGGTGGCCTGAAAGTCGTTGCGGCATTTCCATCGACCCCAAGCATTGATATCCCCGAGAGCGTTGATAGCTTGCCCAAATGGAAAGATGCACTGACTAAATACGGTGTTAAAATGGTTGCTTCTGTAGATGAGTTACTTGCAAATTGTGATGTGGTAATGATCATGAGTTTGGATGGGCGCAGGCATCTTGTAGAAGCATCTTTGGTTTTAAAAGCTGGGAAACGACTTTACATTGGCCGGCCTATTGCTGCCAATTTTAGTGATGCAGTTTCAATTATCCGCCTTTCTGAACAAACCAAAACCCCTTGCTGGACCAGTTCCCAACATCGTTTCAGTCCAGGCTTTATAGGCATGAAAAATCACCCAGAGGTTGGTAATGTTCTGGGTTGCGAAATGTATGGCGGTTGCCCCACGGTACCGCACCATTCAGAACTTTACTGGCATGCCTTGCATAGTATCGAAACAATTTACAGCATCATGGGGGCGGGATGTGTTTCAGTATCTTGTACATCAACACCAATCGCTGAATCGATTACCGGCACCTGGGCGGATGGCAGAGTTGCAACTTATAGGGGTATTAAAAAAGGCGCTATCAAATATAGTGGTACCGTGTTTGGGGAAAAAGGCGTTTCGGTTACCGGAGTATATGGCCATGGCGTTCCTGTTAAAGGAATTGTTCCCACCAATGATAAATACATGGGTTATGAAGGGATAGCGATCGAGATAGCCAAGTTTTTCAAGGGCGGCCCAGTTCCCGTTAGCGCCAATGAGACCATGGAAATACTTGCGTTTATGGAGGCTGCCCATGAAAGCAAAAGCAAGAACGGCGTCAATGTTCAAATTGCAGACATGATGAAAAAGGCGCAGAAGTAAGTTGTCATGAAAGTATCAGACGCCGATATCTTCGTTCCATAATGTTGGTTTTTCCAGAATGAATTGCTCCATCATTTCGATGCAGCGGTGATCCTGTAGAACCATAGTTTTAACATTTCGGCTCTCGAGAAGTTTCTCGTCACCCATGAAGGTTTTGTTTTCCCCGATGATGACCCTTGGACTTTGATAAAGCAGTATCGCCCCGGTGCACATGGGGCAGGGGGAAAGCGTGGTGTATAAGGTGCATTCGCGATAAACATCCGCAGGCAATCGGCCTGCATTTTCCAATGCATCCATTTCGCCATGCAGGATAGCACTGCCATTTTGTACCCTGCGATTGTGCCCACGCCCAATGATTTTTCCTTTGTGCTCGATTACAGAACCTATCGGGATGCCGCCTTCAGTTAGGCCTTTTTTTGCTTCATCAATTGCTGCCGCCATGCAGCTTTCTTCAAAGTGCGTAAGTTTCATGATCGTTTCCTCAGGGCTTTTTATTAGTTGCATCCCGCTACCACTACTTTATAATCTGTTTGGTTTGATTGAGTAATTATCTCCCCTTTTTACAGGACAAAACATGAATCGTAGAGAGTTTGTTGCTAGCCTTGCTGCGGCAGGCATTGGTTCCAGCTTTGCATTTGCCTCACAAAAAAAAGAACTGTTTGAAATCTCCCTTGCGCAATGGTCGCTTCATAAGGCGATCTTTGGCAAGAAAATGGATGCAGGCGATTTCCCTAAAGTATCCAAGGAAGAGTTTGGCATCAACGCAGTTGAGTATGTCAATCAGTTTTATAAAGATAAGAAAAAAGATGATGGGTATGTCAAAGAACTTCGCAAAAAGTGTGACGACCTTAATGTAAAAAGCGTTTTGATTATGTGCGATGGTGAAGGTCAGTTGGGTGATGCAGATGAAAAAAAACGCAAACTCGCAGTCGAAAATCATTACCGCTGGGTTGAATGGGCCAAGACTCTAGGTTGCCATTCCATTCGGGTGAATGCGGGCAGCAGCGGTTCGTACGAAGAACAAATGAACCGGGCCTCGGATGGCTTACGCATGCTTTCCGAATGGGCAGGGAAGATGCAGATCAATGTGATTGTTGAAAACCACGGTGGTTTATCCAGCAATGGCGCATGGCTTGCTGCAACCATCAAGAAGGTTGGCCATCCTGGTTGCGGTACACTTCCCGACTTTGGGAATTTCCGAGTCAGCAAGGATGAAGAATACGATCGCTATAAAGGTGTGTTGGAACTGATGCCTTATGCCAAGGGCGTTAGTGCTAAAACCCACGACTTTGATGCCAAGGGTAATGAAACCAAAACTGATTATCGCAAGATGATGAAGATTGTTATGGATGCCAAATACCATGGTTTTGTTGGTATTGAATACGAAGGAAGCAAGTTAAGTGAGGCAGATGGTATTCGAGCAACTAAGAAGTTGTTGGAAACCGTGCGTACGGAATTCGCGAGCTAAGGTGGTTTGTTAATAAAAGAAGGCTTCCCAGATAATATCGGGGAAGCCTTCTTTTATTTAAAGTAATGCTTTAGTTGACTATGCCCATAAACCTGAGGGGCAGGGGCTGAATTCTTTCTTGGTCGTAGGTAAACTTAGCGGGGAATCCTACTTGGTTTGCAGGTATAGCAGGCTTGCCTGTTTTGGGATCCAATGGGCCAAAAAACCAACTGTAGGAGGCATCTTCAATCTTTTTTCTACTAAAGGTTCGCAAGGTGTTTTCACCTTTTTTGGTCATTAGTGTAATATAATTTTTGACAATATCCTCGTTGGCGTCCTCTAATAATTTACTCCCTACACTCTTGGATTTGTATTTGAATTCGCCTGTAAATTTTTGATCAGGCGAGGTGGCTGATTTTGCTTTCGGATCTGCTTTTTTCTCTTCTCGTGTAAAACCAGGTTTAACTCTCTTTAATAAACTCAGGGAAAAATCGTCCCTGGTTTTGTCATCAGTGCCGGTTACAAATACCATCTGCACCCTTCTGGATCTGGGCATAGTGATATCCTTCAGCCAACCTTGAACTTGAGTTGTGTAACTTTTGCCTGCAACGGTCGGGCTGATCGAAAGCCATATTGCTGAAAGTTGTGCACTCCCCTCAGCATCTTCCGCTGCATTTGCTTTTAAATATATTTTTTTTGGTCCAACAGCTTTGAGATTTAATATTCCTGCATTTTGGGGTACATCTTCAACAGTACAAGAAAGTCTGCGCCATTCGCTTGCCATCCACAGCGCCCCAAGGGTTGCCCCTTCACCTGCACCAATGACAATGATGTTTGAACTGTTTGCTTCGCCATCATCATTTTTAATATCTAGGAAGGATTTGGCTGCAGCGATGTCGTTGACAAGGTTTGGGTAATAGGTGGAGGTAAATTCACTCGAGTTGATTTTGCCAGGTTTATTTGGCATTTTGGCGCCCGGTAAAACCATGTTGTGGGGTTGTAGCCAGAAGTTTGGGTTTACAACTGTACTTTTGCCATGCCCACGAAAATCAAAACTTAATACACTTTGGCCTGCTGCCTGAAGATCAAGCGCTAGTTTTTCCCACCCGTCTTGCGAACTATCGCCACCTTTACGGAAAGTAAAATCGTGCAAAAGAATGATGGAAGCGCCATCTTTAGGCTTGGCGCTGGCGTAAAATTTGCCTGAGAGTAATACGCCATCGTGAGTCCGAAAATTAATGGATTCGCTTTCAGCCTTTGCCGAAGCGGGGATTGCCAGCATTGTGAAAAAGCTAAGGAGTAGAGTTAGGGAGCCAGCTTTTAATGTGAAGTTTGTCATGTTTGTAACCTTGGTAGGGACCAGAATAGTATTTACTTAAATATTTCATCTTCCGAAAGAACAGGCAAGAGAAAAGCGCTGTTTTAAGAGGAACTTGCATAAAAAAAACCGATTATTCGCGAGCGAAGGGGCTTTCGCAGGCGCATAATCGGAATTGTAAGAAAGGTTCCCGGCCTTTCTAAAGCTAAACCCAGCCAGAATTCTCTGAAGGCGATCATCCTGTTGTTCGTTATTTTCAGGTACGCCATTTCCCAGCAGGGCCAGCCAAATCAAAACGACAATGATTCTCTTTTAGCAGAAAGAGTCATGAAGTTAATATGCCCCAAACTTCATGAACATTGTCAGGCCCAGACAACTATTGATGCAACCTTTCTCAAAAGTGCCAAGGGCCTTTTTCGGGCGCCATGCCCGAACCTCTCCTTGCAACTTTGTGCAAAGGTAAATCTAATCAATCAAGGAAGGGGCGTAACCGCTACTGTACGATTTACTGAACTTAAAATAATTTGTCGCAGGGTTGCGAAATTGGTTAAAATAGGATAAACGGGAGAGATTTTTCTTGGCTTTAGCTCTGTTCATCGGTTTGATAACCACGGTTTACGTTAGATTTCTCTTCTGCATAGCTTGCTGGTTCAAAATCATGATCGATGTCATCGTAACTGCAAATGTAACCAGGTAACTTAGATTTTTCGATTTCGGCATGAAACGAACTTAATACGGCCTGTTGAATGTTTTCCCTGCATTCTGGGTTGATGGGGTGGGCAATGTCTGCATGCATTTTCTGCTTCCCATTGGTATCGCGACCCATGCCCCTAAACTCTGCAAGTTTGCATCCACATTGATTACAGAAACGGGCTCGGAGTTGATTTTTGCAAGAACATTTGGTGCAGCGATCCATTAATTTACGGCTCGGCATAGCCACAAACCAACCCCGGGTGCCTTCAATGATTTTCAAGTCGCGGATGACAAAAGCATTGTCAAAGGTAATGGAGCAGAATGCTTGAAGTTTTTCGTTGTCGTTACCCGATTCCATGAGTTTGATTCGAACTTCCGTGATTTTCACAACAACTCTCCTTAATTGTCGCAGGATTTTATTGCCTGCCTGGTGATAAAAGTATGCTGTATAAGATTTCTAGCAGGGCCATTTATAAGAGCTTTTGCAACTTCAAGAGCTCGTTCATCGTGTTCAAAAAGCGCAAAAATTGCAGACCCGCTACCACATAATAAGGGCTTTTTAGCCCCAGCCTTTCTTAAGGCTTCGAACAATAACCCAAGTGCTGGCTCTAATTCAAGTGCCGGTTCCTGCAACCTGTTAAATAACCCTTCGTTCACTTTGCTCATTTCTGAACCAACAAATGATCCCTTGGCTTCCGCTTGATCCCTTGGAGAGGTGGGGATTTTTAAATGCGAATAAACACTTGCGGTGGAGAGACCGAAAACAGGCTTTACAACTAAGATACTTAAACCACATCTAAAAGTTGAAGGCAATATTTTTTCACCCCGGCCTGTGCACCAAGCTGCCTTCTTTTGCAGGAAAAATGGCACATCACTGCCTAGCTTTGCAGCTTTTTCTTCCAGTACGTTTTCAGTTAGATTTAGCTTCCAGAGTTGATTCAAAGCGCTAAGGGTGGCAGCTGCATCTGAAGAACCACCGCCTAATCCTGCCTGCCATGGAATGTTCTTGAATAAACGGATTTCTGCACCCAATGGCTTTTTGCTTTCTTCCTGCAGCATGGTTGCAGCACGAACTATCAGATTATCCGGCCCCGTAGATAACTCTTTCGAATCGCACCAAAGCTTGATCGAACCTGTTGGGGCTTCGCGAAATTCTAAAACATCGTGTATCCGCACAGGTACCATGAATGTACTTAATTCATGAAAACCATCGGGGCGCTTGCCTGAAATTTCCAAATAGAAATTCAGCTTGGCATTAGCCCAAACCTGCAACCCATTTGTAATAGAAACCATGCGCATTTCAAAAGCTGCTTTCATCCTTGAAATCAACCATCCAATTACTTCGTACCTTTTGCTTCAATACAAATGGTACGCAAGTACCCCAAATCTTTATTTTGACTTGGTGAATTTTAGTTCTTATTTAGGAAGTTCGTCAAGAGGGATACAAGATCCCCTTGATCCGTTCTAGATAAAAGGACTACTTGCTTTGTTCCTTAGAGGGAATCATATCTCTGTTTTTTAACCAGCCAACTAACCGGTCTGGCCAACTTGATGTTTCGCCTATCTTTGTTGCAAGCCCTACGCCATGCTTGCCTTTTTCATAAATGTGAAGCTCTGCAGGCACTTTGTGCTTTTTCAAAGCCAGGTAAAACAAAATGCTGTTTTCAGGAGGCACACCGGTATCTTCATCGGTGTGAAAAAGAAAAGTGGGCGGCGTTTGTGCGGTTACCCGGGTGTGGTTGCAAAGGCTTTCCACCAGTTTTGCATCTGCATCTTTGCCCAAAAGATTATTGCGTGAGCCCATGTGTGCAAAGGGTGGTTCAAAAGTGATCACCGGATAGCAAAGGATTAAAAAATCTGGCCTGCAACTGGCTTTATCGATGGCATCTGCGGCATCGGGGTTGCCCGCATCAAACTGGGTGCCCGCAGTGGATGCAAGGTGCCCGCCTGCAGAAAAACCCCAGATTCCAATCTTCTTTGCATCCACCCCGTAGCTGGTTGCATTCGCCCTTACCGTGCGTATTGCTCGTTGTGCATCCATCAAGGGTGCGGGATGTCGATACTTTGGCCCAAGTCTGTATTTAACTACAAATGCAGAAATACCCTGAAGATTAAGGAATTCTGCGATCTCTTTCCCTTCATGGCCCATTGCCAACCCGCCATAACCACCACCAGGGCAAACTACCACTGCGGTGCCATTGGCTTTTTCTTTGTCAGCCAAATAAAGGGTGAGGGAAGGTTTATCTTTATCTTCGGTACCCATTGCGCCAGGGGCACCATTAGGCCAAAGCGGGATGGTTTGGGGTTCTGCATGTGTTGCCAGCAGGACAAAAGTGAGGAAAGTAGGCAGTGAAATCATGATTTTTCCTAAAAAAGACAGAATAGTTGAAATAATATTACTGTAATTACGAAAAATACTATATCTCGAGAAGTAATTCGAGAGATATAATAGAAGGAGTTGGTGATTTGTATTTTTCGGGGGCGATCCGGTTTCGACCGGGCTTACGGAAATGCAGGTTGCGTGCCGTGGTTGATCAGATGGCCACGTAAATATCTGATCAAACTTAACTGCAGAACCGCAGTTCTCAATGGCTGCTTAATAAAACAGCAGCCGCGCGTCTAGGAGCTTAGCCAGAGAGGTTTTAGCGCGCTAGTTAAATCTGGATCGTGGGGGTTAGAAGTCACGCAAGTGGCTGATACTGAGGGCAACCCCTGCTAGACTTTACACTCGGTTAGCTTGAAGTGGCTTTGCAATTTGAATCCACCAGAGTGAACGCGGCAGAGTAAGACTGCCAAATCAGTTTGCTACGCACGTAGACGCCGGCATGGAAGGGCTTCGGGACCGGGGTTCAATTCCCCGCGCCTCCACTAAACAGAGGGGTCTGGTTATCCAGATCCCTCTGTTTTCATTTTCTGATCATCCAAAGAAGGTTGTCCGAATCAACCCTCCACACTTTAATGTTGATTCTCATGCGGTGCAGAAAAACTAGTACTAAAGAATGATCTCGATCATCGAGCTCCGAACAACTGCACCCAAGGAATGATCCAAGGATAGCTGACGATGATGACGAGAAATACTGAATCGAAAAGCTAATTGAGCCCTGCATGGTCAAATGCTACCTTCACCATCGAAGCGGTTTCGGAATGGCCTCTGCGCCGAAGCCGGATGTTCAGTATGTACTTGATCCATCGTGCCAATTAACTTTGGAGAACATGGGTTTCTCAATAATAGCGTGCTGGTTTGCAATCAATCTCTTAAAATCTGCATTGATCCTATACCTCACGACGGTTAAGTAAGATATTCTGAAGAGTACGCAACAGAATGAAACCGGAAGCTGGGAGGAAACGAAGATGAGAGCAGTCTTGATGTGCGCTTTGGCTGTTTCAGTTGGACTATCTGTCCAAGCTTTTTGCACCCAAACCGACGATAATTCTGAGCAAACGATGGCTAAGGCCCCGGCGATTACCTTCTCATTGATTGACCTGAACGGAACAATTCACAGCCTCGAACAGAACGACAGCAGGCGAGTTCGGGCGTTTGTCTTCGTCTCAACCGAATGCCCCATCTCCAATGGCTATATAAAAACCCTAAACGAAATCCATGCCATGACCGCCAAGTCGGGGAAAGTAGCTGAACTATTTGGGGTCGTGTCCGATCCTACGGTGACACGCACCCAGGCATTGAAACACTTTTCCGAGTTCAAGGTAGAGTTCCCGATTTTGTTCGACTCATCCGGGCTTTTGGCGCAGGTTTTGAAGCCGTCCCACATTCCCGAAGCGTTCGTGTTGG
>Ga0208856_1000049_pt1 | contig 49606 bp, 30 predicted proteins | sample LakMenEpi13Jul12_FD_150690 | JGI IMG/M metagenome (GOLD analysis project Ga0208856, IMG submission 150690) | Freshwater microbial communities from Lake Mendota, WI - 13JUL2012 deep hole epilimnion (SPAdes) | ecosystem: Environmental > Aquatic > Freshwater > Lentic | place: Lake Mendota, Madison...
CAACCCCTTCACGAACGAATGTGGGGTGCAGGGTTTCTTCCCTCGCGTTATCAGGGCGTGCGTTTCAGTTCGGGCAAAGATCCGGTACTCTTCCTTTCAAACCCGCCTGGCATTTCCAATGAACGCAGAAGAGCCATGATCGATGATGTCGCTTCCCTGAATAAATTGAAGTTTGAAGATTATCAGGACCCCGAGACACAGGCTCGCATTGACCAATACGAAATGGCATTCCGAATGCAGGCTGCTGTTCCAGAGCTTGCAGATTTATCCAAAGAACAATCAAAAACTTTGGAACGCTATGGCCCCGAGGCAAAGAAGCCTGGAACCTATGCCGCTAATTGTATTCTTGCCCGAAGGCTCGCAGAGCGGGGCGTTAGATTCATTCAACTTTATCACCGTGGATGGGATCAACACAACAACCTACCCAGTGGTATTAAAAGCCAATGCTACGATACCGATCAACCCACTGCTGCGTTGTTATCCGACCTAAAGGAACGGGGAATGCTGGAAGACACCTTGGTGATCTGGGGTGGCGAGTTCGGCCGCACCGTTTATTCGCAAGGCACCCTTACCAAAGATAATTACGGACGGGATCATCACCCCCGCTGTTACAGCGTTTGGATGGCGGGAGCTGGAATCAAGGGTGGTCAGGCCTATGGCGAAACAGATGATTTCAGTTACAACATCGTGAAAGACCCTGTTCACATCCACGACCTTAACGCAACCGCACTTCATCTAATGGGGATTGATCACACCAAGCTTACTTATCGCTTTCAAGGGCGTGATTACCGACTCACCGATGTGCATGGCACCGTAGTAAAAGGCATTCTTGCCTAGTAGGAGGATTATTTCATTTACACCAAAGCAAAGAAAAATCATGAAACAAACTCTTATCATCGCTCTACTACTTTTATTATCAGCTTCTTTTGCAGTAGCTCAGACGGGCGAGAAAATCATCTCTCCTCCAGAGCTTTGGAAAGGCTATGACCCGAATAAAGGCGACTTCAAAGAAGAAATCATCAGTCAGGAAATTCGTAACGGTATCATTAATCGGGATACTTATATCAGCGCTTATGTACTGGGCGAAGAGATCCGAATTTATTGCAAATACAGCGTGAAAGAGGGTGCAAAGAAAGCACCAGGTCTGCTTGTCGTTCATGGTTGGATGGGTGCTGCCAACCCGGATAAAAAATTTGTTGTCGATGGCTGGGCAGTTATGGCGCATGATTATTGTGGCAAAACTAGGGATAGAGCGCATTACACCAAGTATCCGCAAACCCTTAAGCATGGAAACATGGATGCCAAGGTTGCTGGCCCGGTGCGCTCGCAAAAACTTGATGGCACTGAAATCACCGATCCAACACAAACCTCTGACTACATCTGGTATGCAATTCAAACCAGAGTACTTAATTATTTAGAACAACAGAAAGAAGTTGATCGCACACGCCTAGGGGCCACGGGTTACTCTTATGGTGGCACCCTCATGTGGCATCTGGGAACTGACCCACGCGTTAAGGCTGTTGTGGCTCATTTCGGCATTGGCTACAACGAATATTATCGAAACAAACAAGTCTGGATGTACAACACCCCTTATGTTGAACCACCAAAATCATCGGGCGAAAAAATCTACCTCGCTTCCATCGCATCCGAAGCCTATGTGCCTTATATGACTGCTGCAACACTGTTCTTGAATGGCTCCAACGATCATCATGGCGGGCATGAGCGCGGATTGGAAAGCTTCAAAATGTTTAAGTCAGGGGTGCCATCGTCTTTTGCAATTCAGGCTCGTGGGCATCACGACACCGATAAAATCGAACATGATGCAAAATTCTGGCTGGATAAATATGTGCTGGGCAAAGAGGTAAACTGGCCCGAACAGCCCAGGTCTGAAATCAAACTAAATACTGAAGGTGTACCTGAACTTATCATCATGCCAGCCCAACCAGAAAAGGTCCGAAAGGTCGAAATATTTTACGCACTAAAGAACCCCTGTAGTTTTCAGCGTGCATGGCGGGATACGCCCAATACAAGAATGGGCGACCAATGGATCGGTAAAATGCCTGTGCTAAACATTGATGATTATGTTTTTGGATACGCCAACATAACCTACGATACCACGATTGTTCGCTCGACAAATTTTAATGCTGCGATACCCGCAAAACTTGGTAATGCAAAAGCCACGGACAAGCCTTCAGACAATATCTCCAGCAATGGCTACAATTCTTGGACAAACATTGCAGAGCTTGAAGGCCCAAAAGGTATCAAAGGTTTTCGTTCAACGAATAATCAGCGTGGTTCAAGTACCGAGCAATTACATGATCCTAAATGGAAAGCGCCCGCTGGTTCCTATTTAAGTTTCAAATTTTATTGCACAGAACCGCAAACCATCATCTTAAATGCAGGCGACCATAACTCTTCTGAAATCGAAGTTACTGCTTCCGATAGTTGGCAGGACATCACAATTCCCGCTTCCAAACTTATGAATCGCTTTAATCAAAAGCCCATGAAAGATTGGTCTGAAATTGGTAAGCTTAACTTCCAACCCAAGCCCGGCTCAGACCTGACGAAAGTAATTTTTGCAGACTTCAAATGGGTGATGGAATCGAAGAAGTAAGTTAGTGTCGAGTAGAATCATTCGCAATCCATCCGCATATAGACCGATTCACGCGAATCATCCACTTGCTGGGAGTCAACCATGAACAACTCCATCTCTGCGAAGATGTCCTCAGACTGGTGTGACGCAGTTACAAGCGATAACGGTTCCTCTTCAAATATGATCGCCTCGCGCACCTCGCCGATGATTCGAGCTAATCCCTCTGCAATTTCCTGCTTTGAACCCTTTAAAACATGTGTTTTCAACTGTCACCTCCATTTCGAGCAAAATAGCAATGTTTACTTTTCTGGTTTTTGAATGCCTCAAAGAAATATGATTTGTCTGGTAAATCTGACAATATTAGCAACCCAAAGTGATAAATAAACCTCGTCATCGGAAAGCCTACCTGGCTTTTATAAAGACCTTTGTAATATTAATTCCGGTCTGCATATTATGGAATTATGCGGGGGATTAATGCAACAAAAGCGTATTAAACCTAATATTAACAGCCACAGAGATAAAGAAAAAGTTAAAAACCATGGGAATTATTATTTATGAAGGCCTAATCGATTCCCTGCTTTCACGGTTGGCAGCAAGTGACTATTTCGTTGTGCAGTCGCATCAACTCATACCAGACGATGCAATGGTTGCAGACTTCAAATGGGTGATGGAATCGAAGAAACTAAGCGATTAAGCTGGTATACTCACTATTTAGGATGTTTTCTCAGGAACTTTGTTGAGGCATTTGTGTTAGATTATTTATTAGCTCTAGTTATTTAAATTTTAATATGTGGAACAACCATGAAGCAAAATATTATCATCCTTATCGCTTTATTAATCAGCCCTTTTGCAATGCTACAAGCTGCAGATAAACCCAATGTTATTTTCATCCTTGCTGATGATCTAGGCATTGGGAATGTAAGCTGCTATGGCTCTGATAAGTATAAGACGAACAACATTGATAAGCTTGCCTCCGGTGGCACCCGCTTCACCCAAGCTTTCACCGCTGCGCTTTGCGGCCCATCCCGTGCCTTGATCATGACCGGAAGATATGCGTTTCGAAACGGTTCCACAAATCAAGATGCCTGCATGAAAATGCCGATTGCTGAACTTAGATTAGCTCAAACCTTCAAAGCCGCTGGCTATGCCACTTCCGCAATTGGTAAATGGGGGCAACTCCCTGGCGAACCCAATGAAGCAGGGTTTGATGACTATCTTCGCTTTAACGGCAGCGGGTTTTATTGGAACAAAAATAAGTCCAAGGGCGGAGCCTATCGGGCCAATGGTAAAGAGCTAAAACTTGGTGAGAAGGAATACATGCCCGACCTTATGCATAACCAAGCCGTTAGCTTTATCAAGAAGAACCAAACCAAGCCTTTCTTCCTTTATTATTCGATGGTGCATGTTCATGGCGACATACAACCTACGCCAGATAGTGCAGCAGATAGCAAAGACCTATATTCTGATAACATTCTTTACATGGATAAGCTTGTAGGGAAACTCGTTGCAGAACTCGATACTTTAAAGCTCCGTGAAAACACCCTGATCATTTTCATGGGAGACAATGGAACCGCAAAAGGTCAGGATAAATTATCAACCATAGGCGGACGTAATGTTTCCGGGGTAAAAGGCACCATGCTTGAATGTGGTGGTTTAGTGCCAATGATTGCCAATTGGCCCGGCAAAACACCCGCAGGAAAAGTATCAGCCAACCTTGTAGACTCCACCGACTTTCTGCCCACCTTTGCTGATCTCATTGGAACCAAACTACCCGAAAACGTTATCTTCGATGGCAATAGCCTTGCACCACAACTTCGAGGTGAAGAAGGTAAAAAACGCCAATTCGTTTATAATCAACTCGCATCTATGTGGTATGTTCGTAATGCAGGGTGGAAACTTAACCAACTAGGTGAGCTTTATGATATGAGTGGTGCGCCCTTTACCGAAAAACTTGTTACTGTAGATAACCAAGATACCAATGCCAAAGCTGCACGCACTACATTAGCCTCAGCACTTGCACAGCTTAATCCCGCTGGTGGTATCCTTGATACGGGTGATGGCACCGGCCGTCATGCAAGTAAAGCTGCCAAAAAACCCGCGCCCTCGACTCCAACTCCGAAAAAGAATCCCGATCCCAAATGAAGTTACATATGAATAAAATTATTCTCGCAATCTTGCTTGTATTGAATATCAACGCTCTACAAGCTGCAGATAAGCCCAATGTTCTTATCATTCTTGCAGATGACCTTGGCTATGGTGATGTGCAGTGCAACAACCCCAACCGGGGTAAAATCAAAACATCCAACATTGATGACCTTGCAGCACAGGGTATGCGCTTTACTGATGCCCATTCCTCTTCTGGAGTTTGTTCCCCTTCCCGCTATGCCCTTCTTACAGGAAGATATCATTGGCGCACCCGGTTGCAATCCGGCATTGTTGGCATGTGGGGGGAACCACTCATCGCACCCAATCGGGTTACCATTGCAAGCCTGGCAAAACAGCATGGCTATCATACCGGCGCAATAGGCAAATGGCATCTCGGTTGGGATTGGCCCATTCCCGTTGCAACTGCTCCTTTGTTCAAAGAGAAACCCACGGCTGATGGCAAACCCTCTGATGCGCAGCGTGATATTTGGCAGCAGGTTTTTTCCAAGACCATTGCAGGAGGCCCCACTACAAGAGGCTTTGATTCCTACTTTGGTACCGATGTCCCCAACTGGCCACCGTACTGCTTTATCGATGACAATCGAACCGTTGGTATCCCATCAGAATTTCTACCTCTTGGTCTGTTGAAGAACCATCAAGCAAGTAATCAAGGGCCCGCACTCAAGGATTGGAAGTTGGAGCCGATCTTACCCGCCCTTGAAGATCGTGCGGTAAAGTTTATCTCCGATGCCACAACGAAACCTGAACCTTTCCTGCTTTATATGCCGCTCACCACACCACATACACCCCTTGCAGTGAATGCACAATGGAAAGGGAAGAGTGGCTTGGATAATGCGTGTGCAGATTTGATCATGGAAACAGATGCCACCGTGGGACGGGTTTTAAAAGCCCTTGAACAATCTGGTAAAGCAAATGACACTCTCGTGATTTTCACCAGCGACAATGGTTTTGCAAGCTATGTGGGTGCCAAAGATCTGGAACAGCGGGGGCATTTTCCCAGTGGGCCTTTACGAGGTTATAAAACCGATGTTTATGAAGGTGGCCATCGTATACCCTTCATTGTGCGCTGGCCTAAAGTTGTAAAACCCGGAACCATATGCAACCAACTTGTGCATCATGCCGATGTCATTGCAACACTTGCTGAAATTCTAAATGCGAAATTACCTGCAAACTCTGCGGAAGATAGTTTCAGCTTCATGCCTTTGCTTAAGGGTGTTGATAAGCCGGTGCGGGAAAATTCGGTAAGCTGTGCTGCTTCAGGCATTCCTGGATTGCGCCAAGGTGATTGGAAATTGATCCTTGCTCCAGATCCCAAACAAAACAAGGATAGTAAACTCGATGTGCAACTTTACAATCTTGCTGAAGATATTGGGGAAACTAAAAATCTAGCAGGCGAACAACCAGAGCGTGTGGCACAGATGAAATTGCTGATGGAAAAGCTAATCACTGATGGCCGTAGTTCAAATGGTACTAAGCAAAAAAATGATGTTGTTGTTACGCGTTATCCCAAACCACCTACAACGCTTAACAAAAAAAATAAAGCCACGAAGTAAGCAAACTGGCTCATCCAACTTGATTTATATCTACGGGGCCTTTCAAGATTTTATTGATTTCTGAACATGCTTGCTCCAATCGTTCTTGAGGCGTTCCCTTTACCAATATGAATCTTCGTTTTGATTTTATCAGCTCTTCAAGAAAAATATCATGCATCCAACCACGGATAGATTCTCCATCGCGAACACCATCCTGTTCGAAAGGAGTTGCAATATCTGTAAGGATTACGAGATCGGGGCAGCGGTGGGAAAATGCAATAACCTCTACTTCTGGCGAGCGATCCTTCAAATAACGCCTATGCCAGATAGCTGTTGCAAAGGCATCGGTATCGCAAACCAGGACACGGTTGGCAAGCCTAGCAGCATTATTTTCAAGCCGGCATTGTTCAGTTGCAATCGTGATAAAATCAGAGGTGTTCCAATCATCATTAGTACCTTCTCTGATTTTTTTCTCGCTATAAGATCTGCCAAACTCAGGAACCCAGTTGGTTTCATAAACTTTTGCAAGATCTCTGGAAAGAGTAGTTTTTCCGGTTGATTCCGCACCAGCCATCACCACCCTTATCGCATAATATTCCCTGACTGGTGGTTCCAAAAATTCCCAGTATTGCCAGGGATTGGTTCGAATCTGTGTTGCACAGATGGGAACATTGATTCGGTTTTTATCCACAAGAATATGCTGGGCTCCAAGTAGCCTTGAAAATTCAGCGCCATAATCTTCAGAGGTAAAAACCACATCAGGAATGAACCCAAGCCATATCTTGGTCATTTTCGCCCACAGTGCAGAATCTGTGGGGTCATATATATCATCAATGACTTTGATAATTGCATTAGGGTGTATTTCCTGCAGCCAACCCTTCCTTAAATTGCCCTCGGGAATCTGATCACTTTTATGACATACAATCACATGAACTATATTATTTGTTTCTGATGCAGCATCGATTAAAAATTTATGCCCTCGATGGGGAGGGTAAAATTTACCAATCACTAAGGCAGTTTTAGCCATGGGTTTGACTCTTTGCAGCAATAATAGTTTTATTCCAAGAGTACCAACCAACAAAACACATGGAAAGATAAATGACATAAAGAGCAGATAAGAGGTACATGCCCCTATAAATTCCGAGACCAATTGTAAGCACATCAACAAGAATCCAGACAGGCCAAGACTGGATAAATTTTCGATTGAGCAACCATTGTGCAATTAAACTTAGTGAGGTCACCCAGGCATCGACTAGCGGGGCTGATCCATTAAGCCATGTCAATATCGCCCATAATCCCGCAGTAAAAGGAACAACCAAGAGAGCGAGAACTATACATTCTTTTTTTGGGGCATTAGAGACCTGTGGGCCATCTTGATCCGAACCTTTGCGTAGCCATTGATTCCAGCCATGGATATTTAATGCGATGAAAATAACTTGGAGAATAGCTTCGCCAAAAAGTCGCTGCTGGAGAAATAAGATAAGGAAGCATGCACAACTGAGTATTCCCCAAGGGAAGTTCCAAATGTTTCTGCAAACAACTTGCCAAACGCAAACGATGCCAGTCAGGAAACCTGCAAGTTCCCAAGGCGAAAAAGTTTCTCGTATACTGGTGATTAATTGATGTAAAGCTGAAAGTAGATCCATTTTTGTTCCATATAAGGAATGGTTAAGATTTTGATTCTAGATTAAACATTGGTGATATGAAACAAATTGATTAGATTTAATGTTATTTTTGGCCTCAGCATAAAGTTAAACGCTTTGAATTTGTCTTATTCCTTAAACCGAGTTAAAATAACAATTAAGAGAAAACTTAATTTTCCGAGCCTACCTGTATGTTTAATATTTCTAACACTTTTACATTCCAAATGATGTCTGGAATTTTCATTTCTTTTTTAATTCCTGGTGCAGTAATTGCAGATGATACCCGCATGGATTTTTTTGAGAAGAGAATCCGGCCAGTTTTGGTTTCGCACTGTTATAAATGCCATTCCTTAGAATCTGCAGACAAGGGCAAACTTAAAGGTGCGCTCGCGCTGGATACTCGCAAAGCCATGTTAAAGGGTGGAGAAAGTGGCACCTCAATTATACCCGGCAAACCTGCAGAAAGCCTGTTAATCAAAGCACTAAAATACTCCGGGCTTGAAATGCCACCCGACCAGAAACTTCCACCTCAGGTGATAGCAGATTTTGAAAAATGGATTACAGATGGGGCTTTTGATCCCCGCGATGGTGATATTTTAATTAAGAAACAGGGCCTTTCGATTGAAGAGGGTAAAAATTTTTGGTCATTCATCCCACCCAAGAAATTTGATCTACCAAAGGTTCGACAAAATGATTGGCCATCTGATCCAATCGATTTTTTTATACTTTCGAAAATGGAAAATCAGAAGCTTACTCCTTCCCCCATGGCAAAAGGTGGTACCCTAGTCAGGCGGTTGTATTACGACCTTACGGGTCTTCCACCTACAGAAATCGAAACAGCAAATTTCCTTAAAGCTTTCTCTGAGAACCCTGCAAAGGCTAAGTTAGACCTGGTGGATTCTTTACTTTCATCCCATCATTTTGGCGAAAAATGGGGAAGGCATTGGCTCGATGTCGCCCGCTATGCTGATAGCAATGGAAAAGATCGCAACATTTATAATTATCACGCATGGCGTTATCGTGATTATGTGATCGATTCCTTCAATCGTGATGTTTCCTTTAGCGAATTTATAAGACAGCAAATAGCAGGTGATTTGCTTCCCTCAAATTCTCGCGAAGAGCGTGATCGGAATTTGATTGCCACGGGTTTCCTCGCATTAGGATCGAAATCCTTCGAAGAATCAAAACCTGAAGTTTTTCGCATGGATGTAATTGATGAACAGATTGAACTTGTGAGTCGTTCGGTGCTTGGCCTTTCTGTTGGCTGTGCCCGTTGCCATAATCATAAGTTCGATCCCATTCCCACTGCTGATTACTATTCAATGGCAGGAATATTTAGAAGTACTCAACCTCTGTATGGTTACTCACCCAAGGGAATCAAAGCGACGGCATTTGCCCACACGGAACTTCAGGCAATCGGGCCAGATGCAGAAAAATTGGGTCCTGCAGGGCTGGCTTACTTTGCAAAGCTTCAAGAACTAACATTGGCTCAGAATATTTCCCGGTCAGACCGTTACAGAGTTGTCCGCCGTTTATCCGCTGCCAGGATAGACATCAAGAAACCAGATGCCGACAAGGCCAAACTTGAAGCTGAAATTACCAAGATGGAACAAGAGATCAAAGATTGGGATGTGAAAGTAAAGGCTAATGAAGCCGCACTGCAACTTGCGATGGATAATCCGCCTAGCATGCCAAGCTGGGCGATGGCTGTGCGCGAGCGTGAAAAAGCTGAAGATTGTAAAATCCATGTCCGGGGTGAGACTACGAACCTTAAAGAAACCGTGGCTCGAGGCACATTGCAAGTTATTTCATTTACGGATACACCATCAATCCCCAACCATCAAAGTGGCAGAAACGAATTAGCTGCCTGGCTGACTGATCGCAGAAATCCATTAACTGCCCGTGTTTATGTAAACCGTGTTTGGCAGCATCTTTTCGGTCGGGGTCTGGTTTCAACGCCTGATGATTATGGGGTCAATGGTTCGAGGCCATCTCATCCCGAATTGCTGGATCATCTAGCGCTACGGTTCATCGATCAAGGAGGGTCAACGAAGAAATTGATCCGTGCATTGGTGCTTAGTAGTACTTACCTTCAAGGTGGCGCCGATGAATCGCAAGGTAACGGAAAATCAATCGACCCTGATAATATTTATCTTTCTTACATGCGCCCGCGCAGGCTTGAAGCCGAATTATTGCGTGATGCCATCATGCAGGTTGCTGGCACCCTTGATCGGGCGCAATTAGCACCTGAAAAGGCTTTCCTTGCAAAATACAATCCCTACAAGGAAGATGAATATCGTACATTCCAGCCATTATTCACACCTGAACAGATTGAAAATCCGCACCGCAGCGTTTACTTGCCAGTAGTGCGTGGAGTGCTTCCAGAAATTTTTGGGTTGTTTGATTTTGCATCTCCGGATAGATCGACTGCGCAGCGTGAAGAAAGCATTGTTCCTGCCCAATCCCTTTATTTCATGAACAATGAATGGGTTATCAAACAGGCTGGCTTGTTGAGCGGGCAATTATTAAAGGATGATAAACTTGATGATAAAGGGCGAATCAAAACAATTTATCGCAGAGCCTTTTCCCGCGAACCTTCATCACTTGAAATCAATAGGGCCTTAGATTATCTAAACCAGCCTGAGTTATTACTGCCCGATTCAAAATCCAAGAAGCAACCCGATGCTATGCAGCTTCGAAACGAACGGCTTACAAGTTTCTGCCAGATTGTTTTTGCTTCAGCAGAATTTCGCTTTGTAAAATAAGCAAACTTTCAGGGAATAGCAGTATGAATAATAATTTCTTTTCGAGAAGGCAGATGCTAAAAACAGTATCTGCAGGGTTTGGTTATACTGCACTCCAAGGCATTGCAGCACAAGCTGCAGCAAATGAAACAAAAGAAATAAACCCTTCTGGTCCACTTGCGGCTAAAAAACCACATTTCCCCGCCAAGGCCAAAAGGGTGATCTTCCTTTGCATGCGTGGTGGCCCTTCGCATATGGAGACATTCGATCCGAAGCCAAAATTATCAGCAGACAATGGCAAAGCAGCCAAAAATCAAAACAGTAAACTTCTGGGATCCCGTTGGAAGTTCAGCAAGCATGGCGAAAGTGGCATCGAAATTGTTGATCTTTTGCCCGAGACCGCCAAGCATGCAGATAAACTTTGTATTCTCAGAGGTATGCATACCGATAATGAAAATCATCCACAAGCCTTAGAACAGATGCATACAGGAAGCTTTCAATTCGTAAGGCCCTCGCTTGGTTCATGGACGCTTTACGGCTTGGGTACTGAAAATCAAAACCTTCCCGGTTTCATTTCTATCAACCCGCTGACCTCGCTTGGTGGATTGCGTTATTACTCCAGCGCCTTCCTTCCTGCTGCAAACTCTGCAACACTGCTTGGTGATGCTAACCGCCCCATCCGTAATCCCGTAATAGGAAATGTATCCAATAACAGGCTTGCCCCAACTGGCCAAAGGCAACAGTTAGATCTTTTGCAGGAAATGAATCGTGAACTTTTGGACAAGGAAAAAGATTCTAGAATTGAAGGTTTGATCCAATCCTATGAACTTGCATTTCGTATGCAGGATGCCCTTCCCAAGGTTATGGATGTCGCAAACGAAAGTAAATCAACCTTGGCAAGGTATAATGCGGATGAAACTTTCGGCAGGCAATGCCTTCTGGCAAGGCGCTTTGCAGAGGCTGGGGTTCGCTTCATTGAAATCACGCACACAGATTGGGATCATCATGGATTCCTTACTGGTGGCATGACCAAAAATTGTGCAGCCATTGATAAACCCATCGCAGCTTTGCTTGAAGACCTGGATAATCGTGGCATGTTGGAAGATACTCTAGTGATCTGGGGCGGTGAGTTTGGTAGAACCCCTGACGACCCGACCACCGATGGGCGGGGCCACAACAACAAAGGCTTTTCTATGTGGCTTGCAGGGGGCGGTGTTAAACAAGGCATGGCATATGGCGCCACCGATGAGCATGGCTATGAAGCTGTTGAGGGAAGGGTTCACACGCATGATTTACATGCGACAATACTGCATTTGCTGGGATTGGATCACGAAAAACTAACTTACAAATATGGTGGCCGTGATTTTCGCCTCACCGATGTGCATGGCAAAGTGGTGAAGGATATCCTCGCCTAACCGTTCAATGTACCGATATAGCGGCTATGATTATTCGATCACCAAGCTGCCATTCATCACCATCCAATGCCCGGGGAAGGTGCAGATAATCGGGTAATTACCCTTCTTTTCAGGCGCTTTGAAGTAAATCGTGAACTTGTCTAAAGGCATTACCACATCCGTGTGAACGATCACATCCGTACTATCAGGAACATAATGGCGCACAATCGCCAAGGGGTCACTGATCAATTGGTTTGCGAGCATCCCCACTGCGGGAAGGGTTCCCGGTTTGATGATTGCTAGGTTATGGGGAACGACATCTGGATTTTGAAACGTAAGCGCAAGCAATTCACCAGGCTTTGCTTTGATCAAGTTTGGAGCGAACGAAAGATTCGGCCCCGCTGCTACAGTTATAGGCCGGGTTCCCCCAATAGGATACTTCCACTTGTTAGGGTTGGTTTTCACCGCAACCGCAAGGTCTGCATGAATGGGATGCGGGCGGATGACTTTCTGCGTTGGTTGGTACCCGGGGAAGGATGTGAAATCCTTATCGAGTTCATGCACGGTTGCAAAAAGATGAACCGGTGCTCCGGGCCCAACTTTCAGATGTAACAAAAGCTGATTCACAGGCTGCAATTGCGGGATTTCGATAAAGATCGATTTGCCATCCCCAAGCACATGCACATTGGGCGTATCTAAAACATCATGTCCGCGAAGCCCAAAATGCGAAGGAGAATATTCAGCAGATCCATAGGTGGGCGAGTAGCGATAGTTCCATGCCAATGCCAGCCTGCTGGTGGTTTTTGAAATAATCTCACGATCAACAGGCGAGCTAAAGCGAAGAAATATACCGTTGGCGTGGGAGTGAATCGCTGTAGGAAGCTGCACCAGATCGCCCGTGTAGCGAACGCGCTGGAAACACCCTTCGTTCTTTGCATAAGTGCCCCAGCCTTGCATACCCGCAACATAAAGCTGACCATCGATAGGGTGAAATTTACCCCGGTGTGCACCAGAGTTGAATTCACCCGGAAGAGGTACCACAGCGCCCTGGGGTTTGCCATTAACTTCATCACGAAGGAGCAGCATGTGCGAGCACGCACCAAAGGAGAAGTGAACCATAAGGTTTTTAAGTGGGCCCCATTTATCAGAATCGACAGCGATCTGCCCACCAGAAGAATTATCGATACCACGGGGAAGGTAAATAAGAGGAAGGTCTGGGGGCATTTTATTACGAGGGCCGCCCGCACCATAAAACCCATCTTTGCGGATTTCGCAAATCATGGAACTTGGAGTCCAATCACCTTCAGAACAGGGGACAGTGAGTTTGCCATCGGGGGTGAGGCCGATCCCATCAGGGTTACGAAAACCGGTTGCGATGATCTCTGCCGTCTTGCCATCGGGGGAAACACGCACTGCACCTTGGTTACTGGAGGCAAAGCAGAAACTGCCATTCTTTTCACGCACCAAACCACAAATGAAATCATGCCCCGAGGGTGAAGTTTTATAAGCGTTGGAAAAGCATTCATGAAAATCATATTCACCATCGTTGTTAAGGTCATACAGCTTAGTGATCTGATCACGCCCAAGAACATAGGGAATACCATCATGAACAATCATCCCCAGAGCATGGTGCAAACCAGAAGCGACCCTGCGCCAAGTTACAATACTGGATAATTTATCAAGCCCTTCAACCCGCCAAACATCTCCCTGCATAGTGCAAACAAGGCCTGTGCCATCAGAAAGAAAAGCGAGATCGCCCGGAAAGAAAGGCAGCCTAGAGGGGTTTTCAAAAGGCACTTCAATCGTATCGATGGCATAGGGGGTGCCGGTTCCGAGAGTGATTTTTCCTTGAATTTTTTGGGGGAAGCGAATCGGCCCACCCTTTAACAGTGCCTCAAGAGGATGACCTTTTCTAGGTGCTACCTCTCTAAAAAACTTACCATCTTTCACCCAAGGCGAATCAAGATATTCAACACCATCGATTGCGTAAGAAAAAAGCACACGGTTGCCATGAAGGTGAAAGCCGTGGTAGGAAAAAGTTTTTCCTGGCTTGTTGGGCAATGGTGGAGGCAGCATGGTTCCTGCGGGTTTAATACCATCCATAAACCCATGGCGGATGCTCGAGAAAGAAAGGAAGCCTCCCTGCCAAAGCGATTCATAGTTAAGGTTTTCAGGGTTGAAGCAAGTAGCAAGTTCGCCTTGTTCACCTAGGAGAACAGCGATGCCTCGTGGGACCATAACTCCAGGGGCACGGAATATGCCGCTCATGACTCTTCCAAGGTCTGCCTTATTCCAGTTACTGCTTTTCCAAGTTTCTTCGTTTTGATTGCCCCAATGGCCATGTTTACCACTATCAAGACCAGGGAAGGCTTCCACCAAAAGTGGGCGGTCCGTCTTTGCTGCAAAATAATTAGCCTGCTTGACATAAAAATCGTAAAGCCTTTCACGGTTGACAAACGCCTCCCACAAAGGCGAAGCAGCTTTATCAATGGGCTCGCGCGTATATTCAAAAGTAGCTGGTTTCATGGCTGCCATCTGCATTTGGGGCATCAGGCCAACAGCTTTAGGATCCTTACCCAAATCAAGCAAAAATTTAACCAGGTCGCGCCTTTCATCGGCAGTCATCGCCTCTGCAATACCCGCAGGCATCAAACTGCCCACCTCTTTGATTTCTTCTATCTCATCGCGCTTTAGTTTAATTTCTTTGGCAGTGGAAGCTTCCCGAAACATAAGTTCTACAGGGGTTTCTTTCACCTTGTAACCCTGCAGCACCTTCCCCGAAGAAGTGACAACGCTGTAGGCACGGTATTCATCCTTGATTTGTCTGGAAGGCCAAAGCACACCCTCCACAATCTCATGTGGTTTGATACAGTTGGCGATTGCAGTGAGTTCAGGGCCAACCTGGCCACCCTGCAAACCAACCTTATGGCATGAAACGCAAGCGTATTTTGCAGAGCTAAAAACCATCGCACCCCGGGCACTGTTACCTTTAGCTTGGGCCTCACTTAAAATACTTTTAACAAGATCTTCATTGTAGGGTATTTGCTTGTAAGATACCAAACCCGGTGCTGCAGCAGCAGGTGGAGGTGTTGGTAACTGTGATACCTTGCGGGCTGGGACAGGCGTTCTGGGAGTTGGCTTTTGAGCCCCTTTTTCTTTCTTCATTTGTTTTATAAGCCAATCAAGGCCATCGAGATTATCGCGAAGGGTAAGCTCTGCATCGTAATTGGTATGGCCTAATATACCGATGGGGCCTTTGTAACCCGATTTCAAAATCATATTCAAAAGCTCGAGATCTTTTTCGCCCTGACCCAGTTGCAGGATCTTACGGTTTTGCTTATCGCCCATGCGATCCATACCGTTAATGTTCACACAGAAAAGCCAAGGTTGAATGCGTTTGAACAAAGGCAGGAAATTATCGATGTGATCGTGTCCATGGTGCAGGTTATAGACAATGCCCACATTGGTTTCTTTGATTTGCTCAAGGATTTGCGCCTGATTTTCGGGCTCGCCAAACCAACCGCCATGATTGTATAGGCCAACACTGCAGCCGATTTTCCGGGCAGCTTCTGCAATGGGTCGGATTTGATTGCAAGCGGCTTGTACTTTGGTTGCCTGATCTTTACCTGGTGCGGGGTCGCCCATCGAGACCCAAAGTTGGGTATGAATCTTGTTGCGTTCGAGAGCTTCAAGAATCTTTTTCGCTTGCGGGTTGAGGGATGCAGGAAACCAGAATGCGCTAAGCTCTACGCCATTCTTTTTGAGTTCTGCAATTTCCTGATCGAAGGTGGGGATATGTTCATCACGCCAATCGTAGGCAAATTTGGTGAACCCAAGATCCTTTAGCATCTTGGCCCGATCGACAGGATTGCGTTTCTTGGAATCGAATGGAACGATGCACCAAGCCATCAGGTTATCTTTACGGAAAAGCACATCAGGGGAAGGTTGCTCTGTTGGTTTGCCTTGGGAAGTTAGAGCAAGGGAAATCATTAACAAAAGTGAAGCGCTCATGGTTTAAAGCCCAAATCTAGAAAATTAAAAGAATCAATCTGTAATGATAGCTTGGAAGTGAACTGGCTGCAATGAAGTTCAGGAGGAAAGCAAGATGATCCAAAATATTGCGAACTCGATGCAAATTTAGCAGAATGGATTGATTTTAACGCCTACGAAAACAAGAAGATTTGCAGAAGATGGGTGTTTTTTTCTTAGATGCTTGCAATCACATGTTATTTTGTCGTATGCTAGAAATACGTTCGCTCAATTATAATTACTACCCATAAATCAAAGGAAAGTTCCACCGATGTTTCATTTCTTGAATTCAAACTTAGGGTTTAATCGAACTTATAACTCTAAGAAAAACTTTATTCCAACAAACCTTCGCTTATGCGCCTTGAACAACGGGTGACCCCTGTTGCAGGCACCGGGACTGGCGTGCCTACCATTCTTACCGAAGGCACTGCTCTAGTTACTGAATATCATTTGAATTACCCTAGCAATCCAACCTCGGGTTCGACACATGAAATTGTTGATGATCCTGCCAATGACAATAGTTACTGGATTACCGGGATGAGTATGGATTATGTGGTTCATTACTACGGGAACACCAACACCGCTCAGTACTTTCAGATGCCCACGGGTAGCGAGCCGCATGGAATAGTTTTTGATCCTGCAGGTAATTTATGGGTTTCCTTAGAGTATGCAGGGCAGGTGGTAAAGCTTGATCAAACCACCGGCGCTATTTTAGTTAGCGTTGATGTCAACATCCAAGCCAGCCCTTCTTCCCCGGTGCCTCTTAACCCGCACGCCCATGCCATTGCTATTGGCGCTGATGGTGTAACCATTTGGTTCACAGGCAAAAACACCAGCACCGTAGGTAAAATCAACCCTGTTAATGGGGCCATCACTTCTGCTTCAACGGTTACGCATTATAACTTACCCACTGTAGCAGCTACGCCAATTTATCTTGAGTTGGGAACCGATGGCAACATCTGGGGAACGGAACTAACAGGGAATAATATTTTCCGCGTTACCCCAACTGGAACAGTAACTGAGTTTGCAATTCCGACCTATAATAGTAGACCAATTGCCATTAAAGTTGGGCCACCGGGAGACCCTTACCTTTGGTTCACTGAAGAAGCGGGAAATAATATTGGGAAAATCAGTTACAGCGGTGTGATTGAAGAATTCCCCGTTCCTAAATCACAGTCGAACTCTATTCTTGCAGGTTTTGCTTTTGACGCTCAAGGGAACCTTTGGACCCAAAGCTATGTTAACCAAAATAATCTTCCACCCACAGGCCCTGATTACATTGTAAGAATGGGTAACACCATTCTTGACGCCCCCAATGGTGATATTTCATCGGTCTTAGTCACCCGCTATCAAGTGGAAAGCGAAGGCACAGTATTTCATCGCATCGTTCTTGGCGATGATGGCGATATGTGGTTTACCGAATTAGCTCTTAACAACATCGGCAAAGTAAAAATTGTTCCCAATCCTGCACCTTTGCTCGCAGCAACCACGCCTACATCCGGCGAATCAAGCGTTACCCTTTATAACTCCAGCACTGCAGCAAATCTGGGTTTTGTTAACCCCTTCCCTGGTTTCACAGGCGTTATTAACACCGCAACTGGAAGCTTTAGCAACAATGGTATAGCTTACACCGTTGCTGCAGCAGGCCCTGGTGGTGGCCCTGCAATCGCCATCGTTAACACCCAAACTGGCGAAGTGACCAAATCCTTTTTTGCCTACAATCCAGCCTTCTCTGGTGGCGTGACTATTGCCCTCGCTGATTTCAATAACGATGGAGTGCTAGACTTAGTGACAGGCGCAGGCCCTGGTGGTGGCCCGCAAGTTAACATCTTCGATGGTTCGAATTTCTCCCTCATCAAATCTTTCTTTGCGTTTGATTCCAACTTTAGGGGTGGTGTCAATGTTGGTGCTGGCGATATCAACCAAGATGGTTCGATGGACATTGTAGTAGCGGCAGGCGCTGGCGGTGGCCCCGAAGTTCGCGTCTTCAATGGCGCAACACTTGCAGTTATCAGCCAATGGTACGCTTATGAATCAAGTTTCTCTGGTGGCGTTACTGTTGCTGTTGGTGATTTGGGAGATGACGGCGTATTTGAAGTGGTCACTGGCGCAGGTTCAGGTGGCTCGCCTTTGGTAAAAGTTTTTAACGCCAATACTGGCGCTTTTATCACTCAGCTCCTTGCCTACGCAGACTCCTTCAAGGGCGGAATTAGTGTGGGTATCAACGATGGCGATGGCAATGGCACGCTCGACATCATCACCGGTGCTGGCCCTGGCGGCGGCCCCCAAGTGAATGCTTTTGATTACCCGACCTTGGATCTACTATTCTCATTCTATAGTGGCGACAGCTCCAATACCAAGGGCGTAGTAGTTGGCAGTATAAATGGTTAAAGTCTCTGGTATTTAAACTTCAAGAAGCCCGTGGGAGTTATTCCCCACGGGCTTCTTTTTTATTTTGCAATGAACTGTTATCATGCCAGAAGTTCGGTGATTACTTTGCCATGCACATCAGAGATTTTTCGATCAAGGCCATTGTGGTAGAAACTCAAACGATCAAAATCGAACCCCAGAATGTGAAGCACCGTTGAATAGAACTCCCACACATTAGTTACTTTCTCAACCGATTTTCTGCCAAACTCATCGGTCGCTCCGTAGCTGATTCCGCCCTTCACGCCAGCGCCCATCATCCAGACAGTGAAGGCATCGGGGTTATGATCCCTACCCGTGGTGTTCTGCTGGTGCGTGGGCATTCTGCCAAACTCGGTGGTCCATAACACCAGAGTATCTTCCAACAAACCTCGTTGCTTAAGATCATCTAAAAGCGCTGCAGTGGGTTGGTCAAACACCGGGCAATGCCTTTCGTAATCAGACTTCAAGGTACGGTGGGCATCCCAGTTTAGCAAACCATCCACGCCGCTTGCACGGGATGCGCAATAAAGATTCACATAGCGCACATCGCGTTCAAGAAGCCTGCGGGCAAGTATGCAATTGCGCGCATAGGAAGCCTTCAAATTATTGGTACTATCAGCTCCATAGGAAGCAAGTGTAGTTTTAGTTTCCTTGGAAAGGTCTGAAACTTCAGGTGCGCTTAACTGCATCTTTGCAGCAAGTTGATAGGCTGCGATGCGGGCATTAAGGCTGGTATCGCCTGGGTTCTTTTCTGCATCCGAGTTGTTCAAGAAACCCAAGAAATCGCGAGAGCCTTTTTCCTCATCCGCAGAAATCTCTGAAGGAAGTTTAAGATTGCGAATGTTCATGTGCGAAGCGAGCATCACCGCCTGGTGCCTTGCAGGCAAAAAACCGTTGCTCCAATTTGCTTTGCCATTGGGCGGTTCGCCCCGAACATCGGGAAGCGCAACGAAGGTGGGTAGATTATCATTGGCACTACCAAGCGCGAAGCTGGTCCATGCACCCGCACTGGGGAAGCCTTCAGATACATGGCCTGTGTTCATGAAAACACACCCGGGCCCATGCGTGTTGGTTTTGGATTGCATGGAATGAATGAAGGCGATGTCATCCACATGGCGAGCCATGTTGGGTAGAAGAGAAGTGATGCGCTTGCCAGACTTTCCTGCGGGCACGAACGCCCAAGGTGGGGCCATGAGGTTGCCATTCTTGCCTTGGAACGAAGAGAAATTTTCTGCGCCTGGAAGTGGCTTGCCTGATTGCTTGAATAGTTCGGGTTTGTAATCCCATAAATCGATGTGCGAAGCAGCGCCTGGGCAGAAGATTTGCAGCACTCGTTTTGCCTTGGGAGGGAAATGAGTAATACCTCTACCCGGTTCCCATGAGGTTTCTTTTGCAAAAGAATCATTTTGCAGAAGTGAAGCAAGTCCGATGCCTGCAAGTCCAGTGAAGACGCTATGAAACAAGCCACGCCTGTTAAGTTCAGAAAAACCTTGTGAGTCTGTTTTGTTCATGTTCATCTCAGGTTGATCATTTCGTTGGAGTTCAACAGTGCCCTGCAACATGCACGAAGGCCATGGGTTTTTGTAAGTGCTATTGCACGAGCGAGTTCTTCTTCAGAAGGATTTCTTCCCAGTGCGAGATTGAATGCAACTTTAATTTGGGTTGCAGGATCGGTGGAGTTGGATTCTGTAACAACCCTTTCATTAAAGAAGTTTGCCATGTCGAAAGCAAAGCGATGGTTCATGAGAGTAAGGGCTTGAAGTGGAGTGGTGGTGGAAGCCCTGCGCGGTTCAGCAAAGGCAGGGTCGGGAATATCGAAATCTGCAAGGATATCAACCCGAGCTGCACGGGCGTTATGGTGATAAACAGCCCTGCGGTAAGTATCGGGGCCATGCACATCAAGCGGGACATAAGTCGCAACGTTATCTTGCTGATATTCATAAAGTCGAAATCCAGAGCCACCCATTTTGAAATCTAGTTTGCCCGCAACGCTGAGGATGGTATCGCGAATTTCCTCGGCTTGCATCCTACGAGGAGGAAAGCGCCAAAGGTATCGGGCGTCGCCATCAATTCGGGCAGCTTCGGGTTTGAAAACAGATGATTGCTGATAGGTTTGGGAAGTCATGAGAAGTTTGTGGAGTGGTTTCAAACGCCAACCTTCGCTCATAAGTTTTGTCGCAAGCCAATCAAGAAGTTCGGGGTGGGTGGGCCGACCTCCCATGAAACCAAAATCACTGGGAGTATCAACAATGCCCGTGCCAAAATGATAATGCCAGATTCGATTGGCAAGCACACGGGGGGCGAGAGGGTTATCGTTTGCGGTAATCCAGTTGGCCATTGCTAATCTGCGTTCGCCTTCGGGTTTTGCAACATCAACACTGTAATGCGAAGAATTGTTTGCAAGTATTGAAAGGCCTGCAGGAATTACAGCTTCACCTTTTCGCTGTGGGCTTCCACCCAGATAAATGTTGAAAGGGCCAGGAGCTGGCCTTCGATTACCCACCCACCAAACAGGCAAGGGCGGAATCTTGGCAATCTGGGCATTAACCTCTGCAAGTTGTTTGTTGATCTCTGCAACTTCCATGCGATCTTTTTCAGTGTTCACTTTCTTCAGAAGCCTGGCTTCCTTCAGTGCATTGGTTGTGGGGATACGATCTTTCGAGCTAGCAACTATTTTCCATGTTTTATTATCAAGGGAAGTTTCAAAAACATATTCGCCAACGAATGGTGTAAGGGGTGAATCGATGGGTAGTGCTTTGTTGCGATCGCTGGAGAATACTATGCGATTGATTTTCTCGGCCTTTGCGAATGAAAGCAGAAGGGTTTTACCACCTGCGATCCATCGTTCGCCAAACTTCCCATCATTCACGAGGAATGCACCATAAGCGCCCGAAAAATCTTTGGCTTGACGCGATTCGCCCTCTGCTTTGCAACCATTGGATGCCAGTGCGACATTCCTTGGCGAAGGTTCATCTGAAAAGACTTCGAGTTCATCAATGCGAAAAGAAAGCGCCTTTGGATCTGCAGAATCGCTGCTTTCCACGGTAAGTTTCAAGAATTTTGCCTCGATGGGAGCGAACGATTCTTCGGTGGTATATCTGCTAGCTTTTGGTCGTTTCCAATCTTTTGCGAGTTCGGATTCGAGTTTTTTGGATCGTGCGATTAACTCTTCGTTATGCTTTTTCAGCTTTAGATCGAGTACTATTTTTTTCGCTTCAAACCCTTTGACTTGCTCAACTCTTGCTGCTCTTTGTTCGCTGCTTGCAACTTCGCGTGGGCCATGCACCACACCTGCGAAGGTGGAAAACATCGAGTAATAATCCTTGGCAGAAAGAGGATCAAACTTGTGATCATGGCAACGGGCACACCCCATGGTAAGGCCAAGAAAAGCCTCGCTGGTGGCACGGATCATTTCATCCATTTGATCTGAGCGAATTTGAGCTGCAGCCATCGCATCTTGATTTCCTACATCATCGTAAGGCCCCGCAACTAGAAAAGCAGAAGCTATATCTAACTCAGGTTTACCCTTACCAATCACATCGCCAGCAAGATGCTCCCTGATAAAAACATCAAAGGGCTTATCATCGTTGATAGACTTAATGACATAATCACGGAAGGGCCAGAGATTAGTGATGATTTCGTTACGCTCATAACCCCTGCTTTCACCAAATCGAATCACATCAAGCCAATGCCTTCCCCAATGTTCACCATACCTAGGCGAGGCAAGCAATCGATCCACCAGATCGTTGATTGCTTGTTGTGAATTTGCTTTGTAGGCCACAACAAAAGCTTCTGTTTCTGCAAGTGTAGGAGGCAAGCCAATCAAGTCGTAAGTCGCCCTACGGATGAAATCGCGAGGCTGGGCAGGTGCGCTGGGCTTTAATTCTTTTTCCTTCAGCTTCGAAAAAATAAAGGCATCAATGGGATTGATCTTCCAAGCATCAGGGGCATCCTTAATAACAGGCGGCGTTACTTTAGCGATGGGCTTAAACGACCAGAAGGATCCATCCGCCTTGGCTTTTTCCTTCAGTACGATTTCCTTGGGCCATGCTGCGCCCTGTTCGATCCAAGCCTTTATCTTCTCGACATCGGCTTTGGCGAGTGCGGGTTTCTTCCGGGGCATCTCGGGCTTCTTTTTATTCTCTCCCTCGATGATTTTTAAATAGAGTTGCGATTCCTCGGGTTTCCCCAAAACTATCGCCTTGCCTTCATCCCCCCCTTTAAGAGCGAATGCAAGCGTTTCAAGGTTGAAATTTCCTTTAGTGACGGAAGAGTTATGGCATTCGATGCAATTCTTCACCAAGATCGGGGCGACTTGTTCGTGAAAGAAATTATCTTTGGGGGATTTGCCTTGGCTATAACCCAAACTACTAAGCATTGCTGCAAGCAGGAGTATTACAGAAAATCGGATGATGATGAATTTCAAGCGAGTAATCCCTTTGCAACATGGCCATGAACATCGGTAAGTCTGCGCGCGATGCCATTATGATAATAAGAAAGTTTTTCGTGATTGATGCCCATCAGATGAAGAATCGTGGCGTGGAAGTCATAAATGGAAACAGGGTCGTTTGCAACCTTGTAGCCTATTTCATCCGAGGCGCCATATTTAGAACCAGCCTTGACCCCTGCTCCCGCAAGCCAGCAAGTAAAGGTATGCTGATGATGATCCCTGCCCAAAGATTGAGGGCCTCGGTTGCCCTGCGTAAAAGGCGTGCGACCAAACTCGGTTGACCAGACTACCAAGGTATCTTCCAACATACCCCGTTGTTTCAAATCCTTCAGCAAAGCAGCACAAGGTTGATCCAGTAGCAACCCTTGTTTTTGATGGTTATCCTTTACATCTTCATGGCCATCCCAGTTGATTCTAGGTGAACCAAGTGCCCCGCCATTATATAACTGCACAAAGCGCACTCCTCGTTCTGAAAGCCTTCGAGCAAGAAGGAAGTTGCGAGCGGATGCGCCAATCACCGGATCATCGATGCCATAAAGTTTGCGGATGTTCTCTGGTTCATTCTGGAAGTTTACCGCTTCGGGAATGCTAGTCTGCATCTTGCCCGCAAGTTCGTAGGATTTTAATCTTGCTGCAAGGGATGAATCAAATGGATCTGCATCAGCATAAGAGTTATTGGCACTTTGAATGAGTTTCAATCCTGCAACCCTCGCAGAAGCGCTAACATTTTCAGGGCTGTGAAGGTTGGCGATGGGGTTGTTCGAACTGCCGTTCATCATGGTGCCCTGATGTTGGGCGGGGAGAAAACCATTGGACCAATTTGCGGTGCCACCATTAACCAAACCACGCGGGTCGGGAAGCACAACAAATGATGGAAGGTTGTCGCTGAGATTCCCGAGGCCGTAAGAAATCCAACCACCCATGCTAGGGAAACCTGCGAGGGTAAAACCAGTGTTCATCTGAAAGCAAGCGGGCGAATGGGATGGGCTCTTTGCAACCATCGAATGAATGAATGCCATATCATCCACACACGTGGCAAGGTGAGGAAACAACTCGCTGACCCATGCTCCTGACTTTCCATGTTGCTTGAAGGGGAATACGCTTTTACGAAGCAAGCCTGGAGAAGCAAAGAAGGTGTCGAGTTCTCCCTTGGAGGTAAGTTTTGTACCATCGAGTTTTTCAAGCTCGGGCTTGTAATCGAAGGTATCCACCTGACTAACACCGCCTGGCGAAAATATATGAATGATGCGCTTTGCCTTTGCAGGAAGGTGCCATCCATTCGTCGCGGGCGCTGCGAGAAGGGATTCCCTTTGCAACAACCATGCAAGTGCGATCGAGCCCAAACCCGTTCCCGCATGATCAAGGAAGCTTCGCCTATTGAGCCAGCTATTTTGTAGTTCAGTGTTATGAGGGTGCATCTTCATCCTAATGATTGTAAAGGAATTCACTGGAGTTATAAATGGCCCAACAGAGAGTTTCCAAACCATGCTCTTTTGCAACATTCAAACCCGCCTGTAACTCTTCTACATTCGGCTTTCGGGAGTAACAGAATTCATAGGCCAGTTCGATTTGCTTTTGTAAATCAGGTTGTTGTTCTTTGAGCCTTGCTGCAAGCTTCATCGACTGCCTGACCACGAATGAATCGTTCATCAGTGCAAGAGCCTGAAGGGGAGTAGAAGTAGGGCTTCTTCGGGGTTGGGTGATCGAGGGGGAAGGGCAATCGAGTGCATCGAGAAGCGGACTGCGGCCCGTGATCACCTGCATGCGGTAGATAGTCCGCCTGTTGTAAATGTTCTCATCCTTATCGAACAAATGATAAAAATAAGTGTTGAGCTGAGTTACTGTATAAGGTTTAAAACTTGGGCCGTTCATTTCGGAATTAAGATTTCCACCCATTGCAAGCATGGCATCACGCACCACCTCGCCCTCCAGCCTCAGTGAAGGAAAGCGCCAAAACAAACGATTGTCCGCATCAATCGCAACAGCCTTTTTATATTCATCCCTAGTATTCATGTTGGGAATGCAAGCCTGCGCATAAGTCGCACTGGTAACAATCAACCGATGCATTGCTTTGATGCTGTACTGCTGCTGCTTAAATTCGAAGGCGAGAAAATCAAGAAGCTCTGGGTGGGTCGGCCTGCCGCCATTGAAACCAAAATCGCTCGGAGTATCCACAATGCCAATACCAAAATGCCCCTGCCAAAGTCGATTGACCATCACCCTGAAAGTAAAAGGGTTTTCTGGGTGAGTGAGCCATTGAGCGAATAAGATTCTGCGTTGCGCTTCGGGTAGATTGAGATCCTTAGAGAAATCAACTTGTGAGAGTTTGATGGCTTGAAGCCCACCCGGTGAGACTTCGTTTTTAGGATCCTTGATATCACCTCGGTTGAATAAAACCGTAGGTTTGGGTTGCTCACGGTCCCCTACAAATCCCATCTGCACAGGAAAATCCTTAGCTAACTGCTGGCGTAACTTTTCCAGCCCAGACTTCACCTGATCTTTTTCCTTCATCAACAATGCCAATGCTTCAGCTTCTTTTTGCTTTTCCTTCAATTGCTTTTGTAGCTCTAAATCTCTAGCTTCCAACCCTGCTATTTCTTTGCGCAATGGCGCCGTCTTTTCCAACCAGGCAGACTCTTCCTTTGCTCCCATCAATCTTCGCAACCCATGGGCTCTTATTTTCAACGAATGATCCACACCCTCAAATACCGCCTTCACTCGGTAATAATCTTCCTGCGAAACCGGATCAAACTTATGGTCATGACAACGGGCACACTGAACCGTCAGACCCAGAAACGCCTGACTAACGCCTGAAACTATTTCCTCGAGCTGTTCTTCACGCGATTGCAATCTTCCCAGCTTGCTTGGGGTAACCCGTTGCACCGAATCCCAAGGCCCCGCAACCAAAAATCCCGTCGCTGCAATGCTATCGGCAGTTTGAACAGCTAGAACATCACCTGCGATTTGCTCGCGTACAAACTCATCGTAAGGTTTGTCCTGGTTCAATGCCCCGATTACATAATCTCGGAAAGTGTATGCCAGTGGCCTTTGCATATCTTCTTCGAAGCCATCGCTTTCGCTGAAGCGTGCAACATCCAACCAATGCCGTGCCCAGCGCTCACCATACCTTGGTGATGCAAGCAACCTATCCACCACTCTTTCATAAGCATCAGGGTTTCTATCATTCAGAAAATCTTCAACCTCGCTAGAAGTGGGAGGCAAGCCAATCAAATCCAAGCTGACCCTTCGGATCAAAGTTCGTTTATCAGCTACTGGCGATGGTTTGATTCCTTTTTCCTTCAGCTTCGAAAATACAAATGCATCAATGGGATTGATCTTCCAAGCATCAGGGGCATCCTTGATAACAGGTGGCGTTACCTTAATGATGGGTTTGAATGACCAGAACGACCCATCAGCTTTGGCTTTTTCTTTCAGTACGATTTCCTTGGGCCATGCTGCACCCTGTTCGATCCAAGCCTTTATTTTCTCGACATCGGCTTTTGCTAGTGCGGGCTTCTTCCGGGGCATCTCGGGCTTCTTTTTATTCTCTCCCTCGATGATTTTTAAATAGAGTTGCGATTCCTCTGGTTTCCCCAAAACTATCGCCTTGCCTTCATCCCCTCCTTTAAGAGCGAATGCAAGCGTCTCAAGGTTGAGGTTTCCTTTGGTGACGGAAGAGTTATGGCATTCAATGCAATTCATAACCAATAGAGGAGCAATTGATTCTTTGAAGTTGATTTCGAAAGGGGCGAGGTTTAGCAATAGAAGTAAGCAACCAAGATTCATGCAAAACTCCCAACCATTCGAAAATCTAAAACGGTGTGTTACTACTTAAGATTACCCGTGGGAGATGCAATAATCAAGCAAAGTAAGCTGAAAGTACAAGGGTATGTTTAATAAAGGCATCTATAAATCGATTACTTTCAAACCCGAATACTGGTATATTTTGAGTAAGGGTACTAATTAAGAAAGGCCGTTCAAATGACCATCATTCGAAGAATAGTTTGCGCTGTATTGATTTGGATAGTGATGCCAGAGATTGTTTTTTGTGCAGATTTAAACAAGCCCAATATCATTGTTTTTCTAGTCGATGATATGGGGGTGATGGATACCTCGGTTCAATTTTTGACCGATGCCCAAGGCAAGGCGAAAAAGTACCCGCTCAATGAATTCTACCGCACCCCCAATATGGAAAGGCTTGCATCCTTGGGCGTTCGGTTCAACAACTTTTGCGCAATGAGCGTTTGCTCACCCACCCGAATTTCGATCATGACCGGCCAAAACGCAGCACGACATCACACAACCAACTGGATCAACCCAGATAATAATAACGCAGGCCCCAAAGGCCCAACCGATTGGAATTGGAAAGGCCTTAACAAATACAATGTGGCACTACCCTCGTTAATGAAAGCCAATGGCTACCGCACCATTCATGTGGGTAAAGGGCATTTTGGACCAAGAAATTCCGAAGGAGCAAACCCCATGAACATTGGGTTTGATATTAATGTTGGCGGGGCTTCGATCGGGCAGCCTGGAAGTTACTATGGAAAACAAAACTATGGTAATGATAAGAAATCTTCACATGCTGTACCCGGTTTAGAGAAATACCATGGCACCGATACCTTCCTTACCGAAGCCCTTACTCTTGAAGCGAAATCGCATGTCTCTGCTGCAGTAACTGCTGACAAGCCTTTTTTCCTTTACCTTGCGCACTATGCGGTGCATGCGCCATTTAATTCTGACCCGCGGTTTGCGGATCATTACAAAGCTTCGGGTAAAAGTGCGCAAGCGCAGGCATTTGCAACCCTAGTAGAGGGTATGGATAAATCGCTGGGCGATTTGCTTGATCATCTCGAAAAGCTTGCTGTTAGCGAGAACACTTTAATATTCTTCCTAGGAGATAATGGCTCCGATGCGCCCCTTGGGCATCAGCATGCGGTGGCCTGCGCTGCACCTTTACGAGGGAAGAAAGGATCCCACTACGAAGGGGGGATGCGGGTTCCCTTCATCGCTGCATGGGCGAAACCCAATGCGAATAATCTCAATCAAAAGAAGTTGCCTATAACTGCAGGGGCTATTCAATCTCAGCAAGCTGCTGTTTATGATTTGTTCCCAACTATTCTTAACTTAAGTGGAAAAACGATTCCGGAAGACCATGCCATTGATGGAATAAAACTTGATACCTTGCTGACAGGGAATCGCGATACTGGCAGGGAGGAAGTTTTCCTGATGCATTATCCGCATGCGCCACACCGTACGGATTACTTCACCAGTTACCGCAATGGCAACTGGAAAGTCATCTATCATTATTTTCCTTCGGAGGTTTCAGAGAATTCGAATTATCAGTTGTATGATCTTGCTTCAGACCCATTTGAACAAAAGAATCTTGCAGCCAGCAATCCAGTGGAACTAAAGCGAATGATGCAAGAATTAATTACAAGGATGGAAACACAAAAAGCACAATATTCACACGAAAAAGATTCCAATGAACTAGTGAAACCCAAACTTCCTAAATAGGGATTGCTTGACAATCGCTAGGCAAACAGGCACCATAAAGTTTAGGAAGGACGGAGTTCTATGATTATTACTTGGATGCTACTATTAAGCCTGTTTGGGCAGGCCGAAGCCAAGGCTGTAAAACCCGCAAAGCCCGATCCATCGGTAGAGTTTTTCGCATCGAAAAATGTACTACGCATTTCAATCGAGATCGAACCAAAAGAAATACAAGCGTTGAAAATGTCAGACCGCACTTATGTGCCCTGCACAATCAAAGTTGAAGGTGGGCAGACTTACACAAAAGTAGGAATTCATTTAAAAGGTGCAGCGGGAAGTTACCGTGCGTTAGAAGATCGCCCTGCGCTTTCACTCAACTTTGATAAATTTGTGGATGGCCAAAAGTTCTATGGCTTGGATAAACTTCATCTTAATAACTCTGTGCAAGATGGATCTTATCTCAACGAACTCATTTGCAGGGAACTCTCACGAAATTCTGGTTTACCCACAGGCCGGGCGACCCATGCCATGGTCAAGTTGAACAATCGTGACCTAGGGCTTTATGTCTTATTGGAGGGATTGGATCGAACTTTTCTCAAGCGTAATTTTGGATCGCCCGATGGCAACCTCTATGATGGTGGGTTTTGTCAAGACCTCGACCAACCCAAGAAATTGCTTGCTGGGAAAAAGGGCCAGAAGGATGAGCAAGCACCTTTAAAAACTCTCGTAGTGGCTTGCAAAGAACCCGATCCAACCAAGCGATTATTACTGCTGGAAGCTCTTGTGGATATTGATGCTTTCTGGACTTTCATCGCTTTGGAACAAATCACCGCACACTGGGATGGCTACAATCGCAATCGCAACAACTACCGGATTTATTTTGATCCTTCCAAAGGAAACAAAGCCGTCTTTCTGGTTGCGGGAATGGATCAGATGTTTGGTGATCCAAATTTCAACCTCCGGGAAATGAGCTGCATTCTCGCCAACGCCCTGATGCAATGCCCTGGAATGTATTGGCGTTATAACGATGCTTTGCGCAAGGTTTATAACCAGGCTTTTCTATTGACTGAAATGAATAAACGGATCGATGAAGTTGTGGAAAAATTAAAGCCTTTGAAAGATATCAAAGGCGGTGGTGAAGATATGAAAAGAAGACTGGCGGAAAGAGGCAAGGTTCTTGATAAGTTGATTGGAGAAATGCCTGCAGGCCCACCTATATTCGGGCCAGATAAAACAGTGACTCTTTCTGGTTGGAAGCCCGCTTTAGAAAAAGGGCCTTCCCTTTTATTCCAATCTTCCTTCGAAGACAAAACCTGCTTATATATCCGCAGCTCTGCTGATTCTGTAGGTTGCTGGCGCAAGCCTGTTGCTTTGGACCCAGGCAAATATAGGGTTGAAGTGATTGCAAAAGCAGTGAATGTTAAAAACCGTAACGAACCGAATTCGGGTGTTGGATTGCGCCTAGCTAGTGGCGAAAAAACGAAGTATATTTCTGAATCAACAGGCTGGGAGAAAATGACTTTTGAATTTGATGTCGCTGCACCCAAGGAAATTGTTTTGGTCTTGGAGATGCGCTCTTTAAAGGGCGAAGCCTACTTCGATACTTCTTCGATGAAGCTTATCAAAGTTAATTAATACCAACTAAGAAACTTATGGCTTTAATACGAAAATCTGTCTGGTGGCGTCGCTATGCTTCAGGCGCTCTTGGTTTGATATCTCTCTTAGGTTGGCGGGGCGCAAGTTTTAAGTTAGAGCATCTTTTAAAAAAAGCGATTCGAGAAACTGGGCTGGATGATTTCGGCCCAGATCACTTTCTAGAACCTTTGAATATTCTTATCAAAGATTTTATAACCCATAATCAAACAGACACTCTAGGCCGTTTTGTTTATTCTCAAATGATTCTTTCCTCGCTTAAGAACCGCCTTAACCTGCATCATGTACTAAAGAAGTACCCAGAAGTAGAAAATGTTCCTATCCATGCTCCTTTGATTGTCATCGGGTTACCTCGAACTGGAACGACTTTTCTTCAAGGCTTACTTTCGCAGGTATCAACACTCAGGCCTCTGCAAAATTGGGAAACCCATCAACTGCCCGTGCCCCAATGCCTCGCTACAACCCAACAGGTACAACAGCAGTTGAAAACAGCGCAGGCGCAAATCGATGGTGTCAACAGGTTATCACCCGAGTTTATCAAGGCGCATGAATTGGGCACCTTGGAACCAGAGGAATGCAACCCATTCTTGATGTCTTCTTTTTATGCATTGTTGTTTTGCCAATTGGTTTATGCACCAGACTATTTCCAATATGTTTTCGCATCAAATTTTGGTGATAGTTACACCTTGCACAAGAAACATCTGCAAGCGCTTAGCTTCAACAGAGAAGAGAAAACTTGGTTTTTAAAAGGCCCAGCACATATAGCATCCTTGGCTCAACTTTTGGTTGTATACCCTGACGCTCGTATAGTTTTCACGCATCGCAATCCTTTGGAATGTATGCCTTCCATGGCAAGCCTTACTGCGATGATCCGAATGGTTTGTTTGCCTAAGCAAGATTTAAAATTAATCGGCCCAGGAATGATGAAACATTTGCAACAAATGCTGGATGTAGGTTATCGCACTCGAGATGCTTGGCCTGCTGCCTCAACTCCATTTCTAGACATCACCTATAAAAAGTTGGTTAGTAATCCTGTTGATACAGTTCATCAAATACTAAATCATTTCAGCATTCCTATTCCTAATGGAATGGACGAAAAGTTGGAAAGTTATTTAGCAAAACGAACGCAGCACAGGCATGGCATCCACAAGTATTCATTGGATGAGTATGGCCTTGATGAAGCTGAACTCATGCAGAATTTCCAACGAGAATCTGATCTCGCTAACGGCTAATCAAGGCTACGATAATATTTTAATGATCGACTTGATCATTGCAAAGTTGGTATCCCATCCGCAAAAACCTGCAAGGCCCATGATGAAACCAATTATTGCAGGAATGAGGGCGAAAAAGAAAAGCCCCCACCTCTTGGTTAATGCGGTTACGCCCATCAAAGCCAAACTGACAGCCAAGGCTGCATCACACAGATCGAATTGGTCGTCCATTTCATTGAGCTTGTCGTAACCTTGTTGTGCCTCTTCTGCATCGGCTTTTTGTTTCTCAGCTTTCTTTTCCTGCGATTCAGATTTCAGTCGGAATTCTTCTGATTTTGCTTCGCGGAAGGATTTGATCTCCGGAGTTTCATTGGCTTGTGGCACGCTTAATTCCGCAGCTACTCCTTCATACACTGCTTGGCGAATGTTCCTTGCCTGAAACCATGCCCAGCTATCGTTTCTTTCCACTTGCCTTAACTGCATCTGCTGTACAATATTATCATCCTTCACATTGCAAATACCAATGAAGGTTGCAATGATCACGACCATCAATCCCACCCATGAATCCAAGGGGTTGTTCGAATCACTTAATTTTTCAGGCAATTCTATTTCAGCCATGGGGCGATCCTTTATTCTTTGTGGTTATTAGACAGAAGCATCATAAAAATGCCCATTATAAATGTCCAGTTATAATTTGAAGTAGATCCAAACCTTTTTCTTGCTTGATCATGGCCTCTTCTTAGTTGATGATTTAATCATTCCTACCTTCTTGAGGGTTTTACGATGTTAAGCATTAAAGCGTTTCTATTTCTCAGCCTTTTATTTCAACAAGCCGAAGCCGACAAATTAATTTGGAAAGAAGCTGCAGAGATCGGTCTCGAAAACCAAGGATGGAAAGAAACTCTTTCTCCCTACGATCGACTTCCCAAAAGCGTTGAAAAAATAGTGCGCCCACCCGTGTGGAGCCTATCCAGAAATAGCGCTGGTTTGGCTTGCAGGTTTATCACTGACTCTTCTGAAATTCATGCCCAATGGACTTTAACATCTCCCAATCTGGCAATGCCCCATATGCCCGCAACTGGTGTCAGCGGTTTGGATCTTTATGCACGCGATGATAAAGGCGCTTGGAAATGGGTGGCTAATGGCAGGCCTTCCGCAGTAACCAACAAAGCTGCACTTGCAACCGGGCTTCCCAAAGGCAAACGCGAGTACTTGCTTTATCTCCCGCTTTATAATGGTGTCAAAGAAGTGAAGATTGGCGTTACCAAAGGAACAACACTCGAAAAAGCACCGCCCCGTGCTGCTCATCTAATCCAGCCTATCGTCTATTATGGCACCAGCATTGCCCAAGGTGGTTGCGCTTCCAGACCTGGCATGGTGCACACCAATATCCTGCATCGCATGTTAGATCGCCCTGTTATTAATCTTGGTTTTTCAGGCAATGGCACACTAGACCCAGAGTTTGTTCCGCTGTTTGCTGAAATTGATGCCTCGATTTATGTGCTGGATTGCCTGCCTAATCTTGATGCAAAGCGTATTACTGAAAGGTTAGAGCCATTTGTAATTGCATTACGAAAAGCAAAACCCCTAACGCCAATTCTTTTGGTAGAAGATCGCACCTATACCAATGCCAGCATACTTACAGGCGTAAGACAAAAAAATGAAAGCAATCGCAAAGCACATGCCGAAGCTATTCAAAGGCTGAAGGATCGGGGAATTACAGGATTGTTTGTTCAACCGGGTGAACCACTGATGGGCGATGATGGCGAAGCAACCGTTGATAGTTCGCACCCGACTGATCTTGGTTTTATGCGCCAAGCACAGGTGATGCTACCAACTTTAAAACCCTTGCTTCCAACTCCTGCAGCAGCAAGGCCAGCAATCGAAGGATACTTTGACAAACTTAGTTATCTTCCCGGAGAAAAAGTTTCGTTGCGGGTTTCCTCAAAATCCGCATCTTTCGGAATCGAAGTTGCAAGGCTTGGCGCCAAGCGGGAAGTGGTGCTTACCAAAACAGATTTAGTTTGTTCGGAACAGATGATTCCCGATAATGCTTCTTCGCATGGTTGCAACTGGAAAGAATCCTATGCAATTGAAATACCCAATTCTTGGCGCACCGGTTACTACAGCACAACACTTAGTGTGAAAAACAAGGAAGGTAAGGTTCTTACAAGCGAAGCGTTTTTTGTAGTGCGAAATGCGAATCCGGGTAAAGATTCTAAAATTCTAATTCAGCTTTCCACGAACACCTATAACGCCTACTGCAACTGGGGTGGTTACAGTCTTTATTCTTTTCATGGGAAATACAAGGTTCAAGGTAGGCGTGTTTCTTTTGAACGCCCAATGGTAGGCCAGTTTCGTTCTTGGGAATATCCCTTCATCAAATGGGCCGAGGAAGCCGGGTTTGTTTTTGATTATGCAATCAACAGCGATCTCGAACATCACCCTGAAATACTAAAGAACTACAAACTCGTTCTCAGTGTGGGCCATGATGAATACTGGTCCACCCCCATGCGGGATAACCTTGAAAAATATATATCCAACGGTGGCAATGTTGCTTTCTTCAGTGGTAATACCTGCTGCTGGCAGGTGCGTTCTGAAGATTCAGGTAAAGCCCTTGTTTGTTTCAAGCAGGCATTTCGTGATGATCCTCTTTTTGAAAAAGGCGACCCTAAACTAATATCCTCACTCTGGAGCCATCATTTGTTAAAGAGACCAGAAAACACCCTCACAGGCGTTGGGTTTCTTTATGGCGGGTACCATCGGAGTCATGGCCAATTCATGGATGGCTCTGCTGCTTTCACGGTACATCGGCCTGAGCATTGGATTTTTCAAAACACCAACATGAAAAAAGATTCTACCTTTGGTGGCAAAGATACCATCGTTGGTTACGAATGCGATGGCTGTGAACTTGTTTGGAAAGATGGCCTACCCATCCCTACTTTTTCAGATGGCACACCTAAAAACTTTTCCATCCTTGCAACTGCACCAGCCAAATGGCACCCAGATGATTGCGAATGGTATGAACGATGGGAAAAAGGCCGTACTGGAAATGCAGTGATAGGCACTTATTCGAACAACGGCACGGTAATCACCGTAGGCACAACGGATTGGGCACATGGCTTGGCAGGGAAGGATCCATCGACCATGGCGATCACCCGTAATATTATTGAAAAACTCATGAAGTAGCAGATTCTTCGATTTGCATTATTCTACTAAATAAACTGGAATTCATTCCGCATCCAGAATGACGATCAAGCCAGCAAAAAGGTCAAACTGCTCTAAATCGGGTTTTGGGTTAGGCCCTTTGGGGAGTGGTTTTTTCTTATAGACATAAACCAACACCGAGGTGCTTTCGTCTAATTTTTCCAAACTTGATGCGAATCCTGGGAGCTTCAATGGCCCCCTCATTTCTGCAACACTTTTCTTGGTGAAGACCCTGATGTTTCCTTTTTCATCAAAAAAACCACCAGGTGGAAATGTACTGCGCACATTGCAAGGGCTGCGAAGTACCAACTCCAACACATCGCCTGTTTGATGCACCAATAATATTTTTGACCGAAGCACTTGGAGATCTGCAAGGCCGCTTTCCAATTCTTGAACAGCCTCTTCCCGAGCAGGAGAATTCTTGGGTAACCCCATTCCTTTTTGTCTGATTTCAAGCAACTTCTTGCGCATGGCTTCTGCACGTAACGCCATGTCTCTATCGATCTCCCCAAATTGATGAGCAAGGCTGACACGAATCTTTCCATCACGTGGCGGACCGAGTAGTTTTCCAGCAAGGCTGCCCACATGAACCCAATCCGCTTTATCATCCGCTAAAAGCAAACTAGAAAATATCGGGAACATTATTACTAAAAGTAATATTATCTGGGTAACTTTCATCATCCATTCCCCTATTTTTCTCATCAACATATCTTAATCAAACTGCATAGAAATTGCACCTTTACATTTTGATTCAGCAGTAATTTTGCATGTTCTTTTTTGCATTGTGCGAAGATATTTGGTAATGATAAGCTCATGAAAAACATCATTCTATACTCCCTTGCGCTACTAGGATTTTTCTCCAACAACTTACTTTGGAGTGCCGAAAAGCCTCCGAATATCGTGCTAATATTTGCAGATGATCTGGGCTATGCAGATCTAGGCTGCTTTGGATCGACGACGATTCGCACCCCCAACATTGATTCCCTTGCTCGTGATGGCATTAAGCTCACGAACTTTCATGTGCCTCAAGCAGTTTGCTCTGCTTCGCGTACTGCTCTTCTCTCTGGCTGCTATCCAAATCGTGTTGGTATTCTTGGAGCCCTTGGCCCTAATTCAAAAAACGGTATCAAAGACACAGAAAACCTTCTTCCCGAACATCTTAAAAAGTTAGGTTACTCCACCGCCATCTTTGGCAAATGGCATCTGGGTGATTCCGCCCAGCATTCACCATTACGCCATGGGTTTGATACTTATTTCGGCCTTCCCTATTCGAACGATATGTGGCCCAATCATCCCACTGCCAAAAACTTTCCCCCTTTACCTTTACGCCAAGATGACAAGGTTTTAGAACTTAACCCGGATCAGTCAAAATTAACTGGCTGGTACACCGATCGAGGTGTGAAGTTCATTGAAGCGAATAAAGATAAACCTTTCTTTTTGTACATGCCCCATTCAATGCCACATGTGCCTATTTATGCCTCAGAAAAATTCAAAGGTAAAAGCAACCAAGGGCTTTATGGAGATGTCATCGAAGAAATTGATGCTTCCGTTGGTACCATTCTTGAAACCCTCAAGAAACATTCCTTAGATAAAAACACCCTCGTGATCTTCACTTCAGATAACGGCCCATGGCTTTCCTACGGGCATCATGCCGGTTCGAAGGGGATGTTACGTGAAGGCAAGGGCACCGAGTTTGAGGGAGGAGTACGAGTTCCCTTTGTTGCACGATGGCCCGGAAAAATTCCCGCTGCAACTACCAGCAATGAACCCACCATGACCATCGATCTTTTGCCCACCCTTGTTGGTTATGCAGGAGGAGTTGTAAAGGCAGAACCTAAAATTGATGGCAAGAACATCAGTGCAATTATCGAAGCGAAACCTAATGCCAAAAGCCCTCAGGAGGCTTACTATTTTTATTGGGGTGACGCACTTCATGCGGTTACCAGTGGCAAATGGAAATTACATTTCCCCCACCCTTACCTTCATATCATCGTAGGTGGAAGCGATGGAAAACCGGGGAAGGGCGAAACACGCAAGATCGAACTCTCCTTGTTCGACCTCGATGCAGACATTACTGAATCCAAAAATGTTGCAGATCAAAACCCCGATGTAGTTAAAAAGTTGCAAATACTGGGCGATAAAATAAGAGAAGAACTAGGTGATTCACTCACCGGCAAAAAAGGCTCAAAACTTCGATAGGCACTTTAATCATGCGAAAAACACTTGGTTCAATCATCCTTTCTTTTGCTGTCGTTAGTTTTGCATATGCATTCGATTCCAACCCAAGTGATTGGAAATTGGTTTGGAGCGATGAATTCGAAGGCAAAGAAATCGACCGCTCAAAATGGGACTTCGACCTAGGCAATGGTTTCTATGATTATAATGCAAAACAATGGATCAACGGTTGGGGCAATGAAGAGTTACAGTACTACACCCGCGAACCAGAAAACGCTTTTGTCAAAGAGGGCTTGCTTCATATCAAGGCAATAAAAGAATCGATTCATAATTGTGGTTACACATCCGCACGAATGAAAACCAGAAAACGAGATGGCAGCGCACTATTCAACCAATGCTATGGTAAGTTTGAATTTCGAGCCAAGCTGCCTACAGGGAAGGGCGTTTGGCCAGCGCTTTGGATGTTGCCACAGAGTGACAAATATGGCACATGGCCTTCGTCAGGTGAGATTGATGTGCTTGAAGCGCGAGGGCAAGAGCCCAATAAAATCTTAGGGACATTGCATTTTGGCTCGCGCTGGCCCGCCAACGCACATAAAGAAAATAACCTCCTCCTTCCCAACAATGGCACCATTGCAGATTTCCACACTTATGCGATTGAATGGGAACCGGGCGAGATTCGTTGGTTACTGGATGGCAAACAATTTGCAGCACAATCATTCTGGTGGAGTAGCAGCAAAGTTGCAGCCAACAAAGGGCTTCAACCGACCAAGGAGGAAGACCTCAACGCTTGGCCTGCACCGTTCGACCAGCCTTTTTATCTGGTCATGAATGTTGCAGTGGGCGGTAAGTTTTTAGGTAACCCTGACAATACCACACTTTTTCCAGCAGAAATGCTGGTAGATTATGTGCGTGTTTACGACAAAGTTGGGGGCTATGCCAAAATCAAACCCCGGGGCGAAGGCAAACTTCCCTTTGGCAAACCATAATTAGTACACTAACTAAACTCCCTTGACTTATAATTATATTGTAGTTACAATATAATTATGATGAATCTTGAGTTTTCTTGGGATCCGGACAAAGCCCGAATTAATCAGAAGAAGCATGGTGTCTCTTTCGAAGAGGCGCAGACAGCTTTTTATGATCCTTCTGGTCTGATTATCCATGACCCAGATCATTCTTTTGCAGAAGATCGCTTTATCTTGTTAGCGATGAGCTTAAAACTCCGGCTTCTGATTGTTTGTCACGCTTATAAAAATCTTCATTCGCAGATACGAATTATCTCGGCACGAAAAGCGACCAAGCGCGAACAAAACCAATATGGAGGTTCTAAACCATGAGAAAAGAATATGATTTTTCGAAGGCGACTAAGACGCCATACACAAAGGCTGTGAAAAAACAAATCACCATCCGTCTCGAAGTTGAAATCGTCGAGTACTTCCAGAAGTTGGCAGAGCAAACAGGTATTCCTTACCAAAATCTAATGAATATGTACTTACATGATTGTGTTCAGTCACAACGAAAACCCATTTTCAAATGGGCCTGAAAATTAGTTATACCTATTTAATCTCACCCCGTTATTATTTCTTTGGGAATGGCGGGGGTGGGGGCAACTTCTTTTCCTTTGTCTTTAACTCATTGAGAATCTCTTCGATGGCCCGTTCCAATTGTTGATCCTTCCCGCTATATTCAATTGCGGGATCGTTATCAACGATGATGTCCGGGGTAACACCCTTACCTTCAATGATCCATTCCTTGCCCTCAATATCATAACGGCTAAATTCAGGTTTGTTCAAAGTACCACCATCCAAAAGTGGAAGAGTGCCTCGAATGCCTATCACCCCACCCCAGCTTCGTTTACCAATCAATTTTCCAAGCTTATGCTGGCGAAAACGGTAAGGGAATAAATCACCATCCGAAGCAGAGAATTCATTCATGAGACAGACCATGGGGCCATGCATCATACCGCGCGGATCAACCGATGGTGGCGTGCCACGAGCGATCCCAATCATTGCAATTTCCCTACGAAGCCTTTCGATAAGCATGGGTGAAACATTACCGCCCCCGTTGCCACGCATATCAATGATCAATGCGCTTTTTTTTAATTGCGGATAGAACTGCCTTGCGAATTCGTTAAGCCCGGCTTGCATCATATCGGGCACATGGATGTATCCAACTTTGCCCTTACTAGCCTCATCAATGCGCTTGCGATTTTTTTCAACCCAGTCACGATAATAGAGAGGCCCTTCATTATCGATCGGAACAATCACTACTTCCCTTGCGCCATTGGCTTCGGGCTTGGAGTTGATTTTAATCACAACAGGCTTACCAACTTTATTCACCAGCGCCTGGTAGGGTGAAGCCATTTCATTGACAGGCTTGTTATCAATTGCGATTAGGTAATCACCAACTTTTGCATTAACTCCCGGTGCAGCAAGGGGAGAAGCCAAGCCTGGTTCCCATGTTGAACCTTCAAGGATGCGCGTGATTTTTACATATCCTGATGGGGTGTGCTTTTCAAGCTTTGCGCCAAGCTGGCCCAGCGGAATCTTTCGAACAGCAGGTAGATCGCCACCACCTACATAAGCATGGCCTGCGTTCAATTCGCCAATGAGTTCGCCAATCACATAGGAAAGATCAGCACGATGCCTTACATGGGGAAGAAGAGTTTCGTAGCGGTTACGAAGTGCAATCCAATCAACGCCATGAAGATTGGGGTCGTAGAAGAAGTCGCGCATCTGACGCCAGCACTCGTGGTAAATTTGTTTCCATTCAGCCTTGCGATCGAGTTGCACTTCCATGCCCGAAAGATCGAGGAAGGACGAAGGAGTAACAGAAGCCTTGGGCAGATCGATGACTGTAAATTTTCCATCGACGGAAACGAGAGTTTTTTTGCCATCAGCGGTGATATCAAAAGAACTCACAGAGCATAGGTTAGTTTCAGCGCGGGTTGCAAGATCATAGGTTGCAAAAGTGGATCGTGGATCTTTGCTGGAAGAGCGAATATACCAGACAGCGGAACCTACGGATTGAAGGTTACGGTAATTACCTGGTGGCGTGGGGATCTGGAAAGTGCGTTCTGAAAAACCTGTGAGATCGATTTTGGAATCCTTATCCTTAGCATCTGTTGCAGGTTTGTTTTCAGGTTCATCAGTCTTTGGTTTAAAGGGCGAGGGTGTATCTTTCGCAAGGGCAACGGCATAGATGCGTGCCATATCGCGGTAGGCATGGTTCCACTCGGTGGAACTGTAAATGGGGTTTAAATCGCGGTTAGAGACAAAGAAAAGAAATTTCCCATCGCCTGAGAAAGCTGGTGAGTTGGATTCATGCCAACCATCGGTGACATCGGTAACAACTTTCGTTACCAGGTTGTAAATGCGGATCTTGTCCATGCCAGTATCGCTGGTTTCCGACCAAGAGACCCATTTACTATCGGGGGACCAAACCGCATCGTTGATTTCCCAATGCTTGGATTGAACCACTTCGATAATTTGCTTGGTTGCAACATCAATATAGCGAACTCTGAACTTGCGATCGGTCCAAAGAATTTTTTTAGAATCGGGCGACCAATAAAGTGAATACTTGTAGACATCACCTTTGGAGGTGAGGGCGGTAGGAGCGGATTTGGCATCGGAGGCAACGAGCATAATTTCATCTTCGCCTGAGATATCAGAAATGAATGCGATATTTTTCCCATCGGGTGACCAATGAGGATCGCGATCATGCGCCCCGGGGGTGTTGGTAAAATTGCGAGTGATGCCAGGCCCTGCAGGAATGGTAAAAAGCTCACCTCTTGCGCTTAGGCAAACCCGCTTGCCATCGGGGGAAGGCGTACCGGATGCAACTTTGTCTGCAACAGAAAGCAGCGCAGTACGCGAGGTTGCGAAATCTTCATTAAGCTCGATAGGAATTTTCGCGTACTTATCAGTTTCAAGATCAAGTTTCCAGATGAACCCAGCTTGTTCGAATGCAATCGCCTTGTCTCCAAGGGATGGGAACTTGACATCAAAATCTGCAAAGTTGGTGACTTGTTTAACAGCTTTGGTTGCAAGGTTAAGCACATAAAGATTCATGCGCTTGGAGGGATCGCGATCCGAGAGGAAATAAATGCGATCCTTAAACCACATGGGTTCGATTTCTTGATCGAGAGTATCAACAAGTTGTTCGGTTTTCTTAGTTTTGAAATCATAGGTCCAGATATCATCACACATACCACCCCGGTATCGCTTCCAAGTGCGGAACTCGCGAAAGATCCGGTTATAAACAATTTTGGAACCATCAGGAGAATAGGAAGCAAAGCCTCCGCGGGGAAGTGGCAGTTCTTCATGCAACCCACCGTTGGCATTCACTGTATAAAGCTGGCCCAGAAAATCATTGAAGGTTGTCATGCGGGAACGAAAGAGAACGTCCTTACCATCGGGTGTCCAACCGAGGGTGATATTATTTGGGCCCATGCGATCTGAAACTTCATCCCTGCTAAGGGTGGAAGTCCAAGTCAATCGCTTGGGTTCACCGCCTGAAGAAGGGATCTTGTAAATTTCAGTATTGCCATCGTACTGACCGGTGAAAGCGATTGATTTACCATCAGGTGAGAACTTCGGAAACATCTCAAATCCAGAATGCGAGGTGAGCCTTCGGGCAACGCCCCCCTTGGAATTAACTGTGTATAAGTCGCCAGCATAGGTGAAGACAACTTGGTCGCCATGGATTGCAGGGAATCGTAGCAGCCTTGCTTCTTCTGCGTGAGAAAAGGAAGCGGTACTGAAAATTAAGGATAGTAGACAAAGAGTGAGACGCATGGCTTTTTCCTTGCTTAGATTGAAAACTATAAGAATTGATTATAGTGCATCGAAGCGTTGAACCCATACAAGTAAAGTTGGGTGGAACTGAAGTTTAGGGTGGTTTATAGCGATTTTAATGATTGTATAACTAATGATTTTTCAGCGTAGGGGAGCCTGCAAATTCAAATCAATAGTACCACCGTTATCGGGCACTTCTACTTTTAAAGTGGTAGTTTCAGCGACACCATAGTTGGCGGGGATGGAGGCCTTTGGGTTTGTTTTTTTAGGCAAAGAAATGCCCACTGCAGGTACTGGTCCACTTTCCGGATTAGTTGGAATTGCAACAGCTTCGGGGTCAAAAAGTGGTTCCACAATTATCACACGATAGGTTCCCGGTGGGACTCCAATTTCATCTTTGATGGATCCGGGGCGAATAGCAAGCAACGAATAGTTTCCATCCTTATCACTAACCCCGCCACCGCCGACTCCGGGGGTGACGTTTTCAGGGAGGAATTTAACATGCTTGAAGGGCAGGGGTACTCCATCCAAAGTTAGTTTACCTTGAATAGGTACGAGTGTTGGACGCTTGTCCCCACAGCCCAGAACCAATAACACCAAAAGCATCAGAACAATATTGTGTTTCATTTTGGAAGTGGCTCATTTATGGAAGGGAAATTACCTCACCACCCGCCATGGTGCTAAGCGCTTCAAGTGTAACACCACTGGTGTTTTCAGTCATAAACCGAACGGAGCCATCCCCAAAAGCAAAATGACTGCCACCCGAATGCATACTACCTGCAGCAGCCCACCAAGTACGAATACGGCCATTCATAACTGTATAAGTTGGATTTGCTGCAGCGGGAAAAGAACTTGGCAGATTCCATATATTTATGCCAGGGTCGCTTGTTCCCGGATCAACCCCCACCATCACATGGGTGCGGTACGACCAAGCAAACGCAGCGCCATTACCGTGATACCTAGTGGTTTCACCCAAGGCAAAGGTATTGCTCAATCCATCAATAACATCTGTTGGCCTGGTATTGCTATTTTCGCCAAACATTCTTTTAAGTGCGCCACTGGTTATCCAGTTGTTGCAACGATAATAATCACTATCGCTGGTGATAAAATCATAATTGGTTGCAGCCCCCTTAAAGATGCCACCTGGGCCATAATACCCCCCTGTAAGCCTATCGTTCGGCCCCGCAGAAGTATCAGTAGGGCAATTAAAAGCTGGTACCACAGTTGAAGCAAGGGCAGCATTTCCATTAGTCAAAGGATTACCAACTATAGCACCTGAGATGTTTCCCGGATTAACTGCAAGGGTGGTAGAAACATTTGCGAAAGCTTCATTAAGGTTGAACTTTTCATAAAGAGCTGATTGCTCTAGATATGGAAGAAGCAGTAACAAGCCGTTGGCGTTATAAATTTTTGCATCGCCCGTTGCAGGAGTACTACACCAACTGTAACCCTTGCCAGCAGAAGGAAAATTATTGAAAGTTGCAAGATAGTTGTGGGTAGCGAGTGCAATCTGTTTAAGATTATTGGAGCACTTCATTCTTGCTGCAGCTTCACGAACCTTTTGCACCGCGGGCAACAAAAGCCCAATCAAAATCGCAATAATTGCGATTACAACCAAGAGTTCGATAAGAGTAAATGCACGAGAGCTTAATCTTTTAAAAGACATTTTTATACTCCGAAAATAAATGACTACCCTAATAATTTAACCAACTAATAAAACTAATGATACCACAAAGATGGTTGATTGCAAACAAAAAACACATCTAAACACAAGGCGCACTGTTTCAAGGGATACTTTCTTTGCCTCGAGTTCTCCTTTAGGTTAGAACTATGTTTGCGTATATCGGTTTATAATCCTGCATTGAGAGCAACATGAACATTTTTCTTTCCTTGGTTTCCTGCATTGCAATGCAAGTTGACCTTCCAAAAATCAACACCCCTGAAATCATTCGTGAGTTCATTTACTTGGAAGCCCCGTTTCCACAATGCCATGCGACCACCATCGCAGAAGCTCCCAAAGGATTAGTTACCGCTTGGTTTGGTGGCACACGCGAAAAAGCCCCCGATGTTGGTATCTGGGTTTCAAGAAGTGATTCAGGAAAATGGACTGCACCCATTGAAGTAGCCAACGGGATCCAACCCGATGGCAAACGACACCCCTGCTGGAACCCTGTTTTGTTCCAGCCTAAAACTGGGCCATTGATGCTGTTTTATAAAGTTGGCCCAAGCCCCTCGACTTGGTGGGGCGAACTTCGCACCAGTGTGGATTCTGGGAAAACTTGGAGCACCACCATAAGGCTTCCCGATGGAATTTTAGGGCCCATCAAAAACAAACCCGTGCAACTTCCCGATGGTTCCATTCTTTCGCCCACAAGCACCGAAGAAAATAAACTGTTTGGCTTATGGAAAGTGCACTTCGAACTCTCCAAGGATTTGGGAAAGACATGGAGCAAAATCGAGCCCGCTCCTGTCGCACTTGAAAAATCAATTCAAGCTATCCAGCCCAGCATCCTATTTCATGACAACAACAAGTTGCAAGCCTTGGGAAGATCCAAAGGTGGGAAGATTTTTGAAACTTGGTCGGAAGATCTGGGTAAATCTTGGTCCGCTCTTTCCTACACCAATCTTCCCAACCCGAACTCGGGGACGGATGCAGTTACCCTAAAGAATGGTGCCCATCTTTTAGTTTACAACCATACCGAAAAAGGTCGTAGCCCTCTGAACCTTGCATTTTCGAAGGATGGCATAAATTGGGAGGCTGCAATGGTGCTCGAAAAAGATCCTGGAGAATATTCCTACCCTGCAATCATCCAAACAGCAGATGGCATGGTGCATATCACCTACACTTGGAAAAGGCTTAGAGTAAGGCATTTGATGATCGACCCTGCAATGCTATCAGGCAAAGCAATTATTGGTGGGGAATGGCCCAAGTAGAAAGATGCAAATAGAGATGTACTAGAAAAAGTCGCGTCCAAGGTGAACGACCCAATTTTCATTTTGATACCAAAGTTCAATATCTATTCGAAAGCGTTTGGAGCCTTTGACCAAAGCTGCATGGGCAATGGCTCTGCCATCTTTATCGGTACATGCTTTTATTTGAACGGCGGGCTGATCAAGATTTACTTTTTTCAAAAGTCGCTTACAAGCGGCTTTAAATCTTTCAATGGTAAGCATTTTTTTTTGAGCTGGATCTACCAGTTTCCAAGCTGCATCAATATCTGATTGGGAAACGGCTTGAAGAAACTCACGAGCTACGGGCTTTGCAGGGCTTTCTTTGATTTCTATTTTTGATGAACAACCAAATGGCATTAATGTAATTGCAATAATAATCAACGCCCTTTGATCAATACGCATAACTTCCATCCTGGGCTAGAACGATTTTATCAGGAAAAATACCAATCACAGCGTCATCAAAACGCATCATGGAAACATGACCATCAAGGTAGAGATAATTTGAACTCCCCGAATGCCTTTGATGTGCGATCCAATCCTTGAAGGTATCTGTTCCCAGCCAGATATCAAAATCATCCTGCCTGGGATTTTCGCCATTGATCTCGAGAAATGCGAGATGGTTTCGTTCCACAAAAGCAACCCAATTGGAAGTTCCGACTTCATTAATAAAACGGGATAGATTCCATGGCCCATACCGCCTGCTCTTATGGCTAAGAAGGGAATTCATAAGGTGACTGACTCTGTGCTCAACGCCATCGGGTTGGCCAGTAACTGGATCAATGACCAATTTTCTTTCTGCAGGGTCATCAGGGCAGCGGAAGATTTTGTCGGAATTACCCAAAACGCCCTTGATGGAATTATTTTCATCAGCTTCAGCGGCACTGCCAATGAAGGGCATTAACTTGTCAGCCCAGAATATTTCAGCAAACGAATTAGAATGCGTGGTATTGGAGCTAACATCAGAATCATAGGGGTGATGCAGGAAAAACTCCCCGCGGTAAACATCGAAGTAGCCATGAACCGCAAGGCCAATCTGCCTGAGCCTAGATTTGCAATCAAGAGCACTTGCAGCACTGCGGACTTTCTGAACTGCAGGAAGCAGCAAGCCAATTAAAATACCAATGATTGCAATGACGACCAGAAGTTCGATAAGGGTGAAGGCTTTTTTAGTGTGCATATCGAGTACAAACCCCAGTATTACAGAATTCCTAAGTATTACAGAATTGAAAATAATAATACCAGCTTCTTTTCCTAAAGCAATCGTTTTTTTTCGGATATAGTAAATTTTCATCTTAAATTCACTGGAGCGCCTTTTATGCCTGATATCGTGCGATTTTCTGTATCTCTTGAAAATGACCTGCTAGGGCAGTTTGATTCTTTTTGCACCGAGGGCAAGTTCGCAACCCGCAGCGAAGCAGTAAGGCATCTCATTCGCGAAAAGCTGGTTTCTACCCAAAGCACGGATAAAAACTCCCATGTTGCTGCGAGCCTTACTCTTGTTTATGATCATCACAAAACAAAAATCACCGACAAACTTCTCGACTTACAACATGCGCATTCAGAAAGTGTTGTTTCGACCATGCATGTTCATCTGGATGATGATCTATGCATGGAATTGATAGCATTGCGTGGTCACGCTGGTGAATTACAGAACCTAGCAGATGCCCTTGGCGGTTTGAAAGGTGTGCATCATGCCAAATTAGTTTTTGCATGTTCCCAATCCATCAGTCCATTGCATTTGCATAGCCACCCTCATCCTCACAAACATACCCATTAATTTTTTCAATTATAAAAGTAAGGAAGGCCCGCTGAAACTTATTCAGCGAGCCTTCTTTCGTTTAACCATCTTCAGATTATTAAACCATCATGCTGCCTGATTTTATCATTGAGCCACTTGGATCAAGGGCAAAAAGATAATCAGCGGTTGCTGCAGGCGATGAAGTTACCGTTGGTACTGTGGCAGCAGCAACGGTAGGGGATGTTGCAGCCACTACTGGGGAATCAAACACCTTGAATATTCCAGAGAACTCATAAGGGGTTTGCAAGATACTTGAAGAGAAGTTGTCGGTTCGCGACAGCACTCCACTTGCATTTTGCAAATCACGATTAAGCGACCAGAAAGATAACAACCCCAGGTTTTTCTGCTGTGCGAATGCCAGCACTTCCTTGGCTTCCTGCTGATCAAACACCTCGGTCAAAACATCATTTCGACCTATCATGGGTGTTATCCCAACCATACTCCAAAGCTTTGCATCAGAAAAACCGGTGTAGATTGCTTTAAGCTGAGTATGCAAACTTGTAGCAGCCTGGATTGCATAATCGCCCATTTTTCCATTGGAATTCGGAGCTGCACCTTCACCATAATCCATGGCCATGATGTTCACCCCGCCCAACTTTACTCCGGCCTTGAAAGCACTCTGTACCGCATAGATGCCATCCAGGGTAAGCCCGGTAGGCAACACAGGAAGAGTCAGCCAGATTTCCAAGGGCTTGCCAGCTTTTAAAGCATCGGCTTGCAACTCTGCAAGCACCAAAGACCTGCGATCAATCACCGCCTTGTTGGCAAGCGCTGCTCCTTCAATATCAAAATCAATCCTAGTCAAACCATAGGCGTTGATAACCTGTTGATAAGCAGCCTTGAGGGCAACTTTATCAGAGATCACTTCAGCCATCTCTTGGTTGGCAGCACCACCAAAAGAAACATTAACATCGCCACCCAGGGAACGAAGATCATTCACCTTGGCGCGCATCTGCAAATCAAATTGCTGGCCATCAATTTCATAGGTGGTGAAACCACCCCATGCTGGTTTGCCGGCAGCAGTTGCAGTGATGAAACCAAGCGAGAAATATTTAAGCCCCTGCTCACGAGCGATCTTGGTGAAATCCAAAATCGGCCAGAGTGTGGTGTCCACATAAGGTGCAAAAACATTTCCAGGCCATGCCTTGGCTCCCTCTGCTACAAGTTTTACCGATACCGATGCAGTCGAAGTAAGCCCTGCAACATCAGCAATAGTGTAGTTGAAGGAATCCGAGCCCGTGAATCCTGACCCAGGGGTATAACGAACTGTACCATCTGGGTTGATCGAGACTGTTCCAAAGCTTCCCTGAGTTACAGTCTTCACCGAAATTTTATCGCCATTGGGATCGGTATCGTTAGCAAGCACAGAGATGCTTGTTGCCGATACAGATGGAATCCAAACCGAATCCGCAACAGCAACAGGCGCACTATTCACTGGAACAGGCGTTGGGCTAGGCGCAGGAGTTGGGGCTGGAGAACCAGCAAGCTGGATAGTCCCAACGCCCGAGGCATCCGCCAAGGTTGCGCCCGTTGGTGTTGAAAGCAACAGGGTGAAAGTTTTAGAAGCAGAAAGATTCTGGCTTGGAATCACGATGGAAACAGTCTTTGTGGTTTCCCCCGGTGCGAAAGTTAAAGTACCAGACGCAGCCTGATAATTGGTGCCTGCAATCGCAGTACCATTAGCAGTTGCGTATTTAACAGTAACAGTACCCGAAGAAGCAGCAGAAAGTTTCACTTGGAAATTCATGGTTTGTGAATTTCCAGTGGCTGTTCCAAGCATTGGAGCAAGGCTAGCTTGGATGTAACCCATCTTGGTGGTATTAACAGTAGTCCAGTCGTCATTGAGAATGCCGCCTGTGTCGCCACTGTTAGGGTTAAGGCTCCAGTAAGTCCAGCTCATTCCCTTTTGGTTGGAAGCCAGATCTTTGGTACCATCAAGGTTCAAATCGCCATCCATGTAGTCGGTAAATTTATCCAACCAGAGTTGATCACTGGTTGAACCAAGTTTGGAACCAAACTCGCCGATGAACATAGGGGCAGTCTGATTTTGGAAGAGATATCCAAAGTTGGCGTTCCAAACCTCATCCAAGTTATTTGGATAGGTAGGGTCGGAAAACCATTTCTGTGCATAAACACTGCTAGGGTATTCATGTGAAGAGTAAACAAGTTTGTTCGGCACAGAAAGATTGACGGGGAAGAAAGCAGCGCCCTTCAAGTTACCGCCCCACCAGGTTGTTTCATTGTTGTATTTTTCAACACCTTCAACAATGATAAGCCAGTTGGGATTTGCAGCAAGAATCGCATTACCAGCACGCTCTGCAGCTTTATTCCAATCCGTTGCTGCGGAACTATTTCCCCAAGTTGCTGATCTCTTAGGTTCGTTAAAGAGATCTGCACCAATCACCGTGGGGTTGTTGGCATAGCGCTTTGCAAGCATTGACCAATCTTCAATCCAACGCTGCTCAGTGTAATAAGCATCATTAGGAATGTACCAAACATCTTCATTCAGGTAGCCATCAGCCTTGGCTGAATGCCTGTCGAAAATGACACGCAAGCCAATCTTGCCACAGTATTCCACCATTTTGTCGAGGCACTGAATGGGAGTAAGCCCCTGCAAATCTGGATTCTGTGCAAAATTAATACTGCTGGTAACCGCATCACTACGAAGCATTTCGTTAGAGAACGGAACACGAAGAGTATTAAAACCAAGAGTTTTTACCTGATCCAGCACAGAGGTATAACCACGGGTCCATAATCCGTGAAATACTTTATTGCCGGTTTCAAATCCAAACCAGTTGATACCCGTGATGCGTACAGCATTTCCGTTGGCATCAACAATCTGATTACCAGATGTTGAAAGGAACCCATTCGATGCCGAGTTGTCTAACATCCCAGTTACTGTCACCGAAACATCGTTAACGACCAAAGTAGGAGTTACAATTGGCGTAGGGGTTGGTGTTGGCGTTGGCGCTGGCGTAGGTGCTGGCGTTGGCGCTGGTGTTGGCGCTGGTGTTGGCGCTGGCGTTGGTGCTGGCGTAGGGGTTACAACCGAGCTAGAACCATTGATCATCACATTAGTAGGAGAAGTAGCAGCGACGCCACTGCCTGAAAAACCAAAGGTAATAGAAGCCCCTGGAGCAATATCCTTGTTCCATTCTGCAGCAGCAATCGTGTACTTGGTACCCGTGCGGGAAACCATGGTAGCACTCCAAATGTTATCCACAGTCCATGGCGCATCGAAGGAAGCAGTCCACGACTTAAGCGTTGTGGTACCTGTATTTTTGATCGTGATATCAGCATTAAAACCGCTACCCCAATCACTGGTGACCTTGTAACTCAGCGTAGCCGAAACACCAGG
>Ga0208856_1000051_pt1 | contig 49259 bp, 46 predicted proteins | sample LakMenEpi13Jul12_FD_150690 | JGI IMG/M metagenome (GOLD analysis project Ga0208856, IMG submission 150690) | Freshwater microbial communities from Lake Mendota, WI - 13JUL2012 deep hole epilimnion (SPAdes) | ecosystem: Environmental > Aquatic > Freshwater > Lentic | place: Lake Mendota, Madison...
AGCGACCGCCGCCACCTCCGCCCGGACGGGGCGTGCGCTCACGGGCCTCGTTGACCGTCAGGGGCCGACCGTTGATCTCGTGCCCGTTGAGGGCGTTGATCGCGGCCTGCAGACCTTCGTCGGTCTCCATCTCCACAAAACCGAACCCGCGCGAACGTCCGGTCTCACGATCGGAGATCACCTCGGCACTCCGCACGGCGCCGTGCGGAGAAAACATCGCCTCCAGATCGGAGGACGTGGTGGACCAGGGGAGGTTCCCCACGTAAATCTTCCGGGACATAAAAACAAAACCTCAAAGACTCGGGAACTCGCTCACGGACCACATCGACTATCGACCATCGCCAGATGCACGAACCGCAGTTCCCGACGAAGTGGGTGCGGACGAAAGTCAGTCGAACCTGCAAATTTCTAGCATTTCGGGGCTCCCGGAACAACAGCGTCGAACCTGCGGCCCAATTCTCGGCCTCTGCACCCGGGAGCAGCCGGACGCCCCAGGCACGACGGCCGCTGGTTTGCCCCGAAACACCCCCCGAGGCCCCCTGGGCGTCAGTCTTCGCCCTGGGCCTTCGTGAAGCCGTCGGCGCCGTCGATCCGCAGCAGCCGCTCGATGTGGCAGACCTCGTGCTTCTCGTTGATCCGCCGTGCCAGGGCCAGGGCGTCGTCGAACGCGATCGGGCTGCCGCTCCGCGTCATGAACCGGCAGCGATGCTGGCTGACGCAGTCGATGTTGGGATTGCCGTCGGGATACACCTTCGTGCCGCGGTTCGAGATCATCTTGAGCTTGAGCGGCGCCTGGGCGGCGATCGCCTCGAGCGCCGGGCCGAGCTCCGCCGGCACGATCGCGCTTTCCACGAAGATGTCGGCCCCGACCACCTCCTTCGTCTTGGCGGCCCGGAACACCTGGTTGCGGCTCAGCTGGGGCATCTTGATCGGCTTGGAGGTCCGCACCTTCCAGCCCTCGGCCTTGCGGCCCAGGTTCTTGATCACGGCCTTCGTGTAGTCGGAGGTGCGCACGCCCTTGTCGTAGCCGACGACGTCGCCGGTGAGCTTGCCGTCGAGGAGCGTCGTGAGCACGGCGTGCTCGATGGCCGCAGCCGCCTCGAACTCACTGAGATACTTGAGCATCATCACGCTGCTCAGGATCACGGCCGTGGGATTGATCACGTCCTTGCCGGCGTACTTGGGCGCCGAGCCGTGCACCGCCTCGAAGATCGCGATCCCGTTGCCAAGGTTGGCCGAGGGGGCGAAGCCGAGGCCACCGACGAGGGCGGACGTCAGATCGCTGATGATGTCGCCGTTCATGTTCGTGGTCACGATCACGTCGAACTGGGCCGGCTTTTTCACGAGCTGATGGGCGCAGTTGTCGATGATCACGTGCCACGACTTGATGTCGGGGTATTCCGGGGCGATCCGCTCGAAGGTGCGCTTCACCTCGCCTTCGGTGAGCTTCATGATGTTGGCCTTCGTGGCGCAGGCCAGCGACTGCCGGCCCTCCGACCGGGCAAACTCGAACGCCGTGCGGATGATCTTCTCCGAGCCCTTGGCGCTGATGAGCTTGAGGCACTGGGCCACGTCGGGCGTCTGCATGTGCTCGATGCCGGCGTAGAGATCCTCGACGTTCTCCCGGACCACGACGAGATCGATGCCTTGGCCGGAGTAGGGCGTAGCCACACCGGGCAGCTCGCGCACCGGCCGGATGTTCGCGAATGTCTCGAAGAGCTTGCGGAGCGTGACATTGGCCGACTTCTCGCCGAAGCCCACGGGCGTGCCGAGCGGGCCTTTGAGCACCACGCGCGTGCTGTTGATCGAGTCGATCGTGTCTTGCGGAACACCCGAGGCGATGCCCTGCTTGAACACCCGCTCACCCGCATGCCGCTCGATCCAGTCGATGCCGACTCCGGTGGCGTTGACGATCTCGACGGCGGCGGCGACGCACTCGGGGCCGATTCCATCTCCGGGGATCACGGTGACGGCGTGGCGCGACATGAAAACTCCTCGTGAAGGCGGGGCAGGGGGTGGGCAGTGGCGGCAGAATAGCGAGCCGCAGGCCGCTCGTGCCAGCCTGGCGGCGTTTTTCCGGGGCTTGATTGCCGGCGTGGCGTTGTTTTTTGGCGGCTCGTGCATTGCATGCCCGGTGGCGTGCACATTAGGACAGCGACCTTCCATCCCTCCGGAGTGATATCTCGATGCACGCCTGCCCCCGCACCCGAATCGTCCTGCCCGCGCTGATTGTCGCGATCGCCAGCCTCGGGCTCGCTTCGCCCGCGCATGCCCAGGCAGCCCGCCAGCCAAACATCCTCGTGATCTGGGGCGACGACATCGGGCAGTTCAACGTCGGGGCCTACAACCACGGGATGATGGGCTACAAGACGCCCAACATCGACCGCATCGCCCGCGAAGGCGGCCTGTTCACCGACTGGTATGGCCAGCAGAGCTGCACCGCCGGCCGGGCCGCGTTCATCACCGGCCAGTCGCCGATCCGCACCGGGCTCACGAAGGTGGGCCTCCCGGGCGCGCCCGAGGGCATGAGGAAGGAAGACCCGACGATCGCGACGCTGCTGCGGGCGAAGGGCTACATGACCGGGCAGTTCGGCAAGAACCATCTCGGCGACCGCGACGACATGCTGCCTACCGCCCACGGCTTCGACGAGTTTTACGGCAACCTCTACCACTTGAATGCCGAGGAGGAGCCGGAGCACCCCGACTACCCGAAAAGCCCCGAGTTCAAGAAGAAGTTTGGCCCACGCGGCGTGATCCACTCGTTCGCCAACGGCAAGATCACCGACACCGGCCCGCTCACGAAGAAGCGGATGGAGACGATCGACGAAGAGGTGAACACCAAGGCGGTGGACTTCATGCAGCGGGCGAAGGGCGCGAACAAGCCGTTTTTTCTCTGGTGGAACTCCACGAAGATGCACATTTTTACGCATCTGAAGGACGGCGTGGCGGGGAAGACGGGCCTCGGCATCTACGCTGACGGCATGGTCGAGCACGACCGTCAGGTTGGCGAGATCCTCGCCAAACTCGACGAACTCGGCCTCGCCGAAAACACGATCGTGATGTATTCGACCGACAACGGCGCCGAGGCCTTCACCTGGCCCGACGGCGGCACGACGATGTTCCGCGGCGAGAAAAACACGCAGTGGGAGGGTGGCTACCGCGTGCCCTGCGCGATCAAGTGGCCGGGCACGATCAAGCCCGGCACGGTGATCAACGACATCGGCGCCCACGAAGACATGCTCACGACGCTCGTGGCCGCCGCCGGTGACACGACCGCGAAGGAGGAGCTGAAGAAGGGGCGGCGAATCGGCGACCGCACCTACAAGGTGCACCTCGACGGCTACGACCTCGGCCCGGCGCTCCGCGGCCAGGCTGCTTGGCCGCGAAAGGAGTTCATCTATTGGACCGACGACGGCAGCGTGGCCGCCCTCCGTTACGACAACTGGAAGGCCACGTTTCTCGAGCAGCCGGCCCACGGGATGCACGTCTGGCAGCAGCCGTTCGTGGAGCTGCGGGCTCCCAAGCTCGTGAACCTGCGGATGGACCCCTTCGAGCTCGCCCAAGACATCGGCATGGACTACCAGCGGTGGTATCTCGAGCACATGTTCATGATCGCCCCGGCGGGAGCGTACGTGGGCCAGTGGCTGCAGAGCTTCCGCGAGTTTCCGCCCCGACAGAAGCCGGGCAGCTTCAACCTCGACCGCGTCATGGAGGCGGTGACGGCGGGAGCGGCGACGGGACGCTGACGGACAGCGACGGTAGGACGGCCCTTCAGCCCCGAGAACGAGCAAGCGTCGCCGAAGGCACTTCACCGAACTGTCGCCGATATCGAGCGGCGAACCGGCCAAACTCCCAGATGCCGTGCCGCGTGAGGACGTCGGCGACGGTCGCATCGGCGGAGTCGCTGGATCGCAGGCTGCGCCGGACGGCGTGCAGCTCACGGAGGATGAGGTACTGCCGTGGCGGCACGCCGAAGGTCTCCTGAAAGGCCCGCAGCAGCGTGCGATTGGTGGTGCCCACTTCGCAGGCGAGATCGGCGGCGCTGGGCACGATCACGGCACCGTCGATCGCGGCCATGGCCCGCCGGATGATCTCGGCCCGATCGATGCGCGGCCGCCCGATCGGCACAGCGGGCGCGGGCCGGGCCGGCAGGCACGCGGTGGCGGCCTCGACCAATTCGCGGCCCGCCGCCACGAACGCGGCGTTGCCGGCCGACTGGTCGAGCAGTGCTCCCGCGATGTCGGTGGCGAGCCTCCGCAGCCGTGGCACCACGCCCGGCCCGCAGGCGATCGTGGCGCTCCGACCCGGCGGAGAGAACGCAGCCGCGGCGTCGAACGGCAGTGCGATCGAGCACCATGCATGAGCCCGCTTCCGCACTGTGATCCGAAAGTCGGCACCGCAGGGGATTGCCAGCAGTGAGTCGTCGTCGAGACGCTCCCCATTGGCGACATGTTCAGCAGCGTGCGTGAGCGGCACGAACAAGAGCGTTCCGGAGTGCGTGTTCGCGCCATAACAGAAGGTGCCGCCGCCTTCCCAGCCCACCTGCAGCACGACGCCCCCCAGATCGACGGTGCCGAGCGTCCAGGCGCGGGTTTCCACGGCGTCGCAGGCGAGCCGCAAGCTCGCACCGCTGATCGCTTCCCCCCAGGCATCGAAATCGTCAAACAGAATCATTGCGCACGACCCCAGCACTCGTCAGACCGAGCCACAACAGCAGTCCTTGCACCACGAACACCGCCGACATCTGTCGTGGAGCCCGTCATCATCGGAACACATCTCGACACCGCTTGAAAGATCGCAATTCTGTCCGAAAACCCACAGGAAAATCCACTGCCCTCGAGGAACCGGCACCTTGTGAACCTGCGCGATCAGCACCACAATGCGAAGCGTCTGGTGCCAGCCAGCGTGGTTACGGCGCACCCGCGGATAACGACCTTTTTTGGGGAACTCCCTGGCATGAACTGGTTTTGCTCCCGCCTGACGGCCGCACTCGCCATCACCCTGATGCCATACGCGTCGTGCCTTCCAGTGGCTCGGGCCGCCGAGTCGCCCACGGCGACCGCGTCGCCGCTCGAAGCGGCAGTGGCTCGCGAGGCGGAAGCCACCATCAAGGCGTTCAACGCCGGCGATGCCGCGGCCCTCGGCGCGATGTTTCTGGACGGTGGCGAACTGGTCGACGAAGCGGGCACGGTGCACGCGGGCCGACAGGCGATCGCCTCACTGTTCAGCGGGTTCTTCAAAAAGTTTCCCAAGGCCGTGCTTGAGATGCAGCCGACATCAACGCGGCCGGTCGGCGACGCGCTCGTCGTCGAAGAGGGTGAGCGTCGGATCACGGCGGCCGATGGCGCGGCATCGGCACAAGTGCGCTATGTCGTCGTGCGATCGAAGCAGGGCGACCGCTGGCCGATCGCGTCGTACCACGAGTTTGCCGATGATCCGCTGCCGACGCCGCGCGAGATGCTGCAGTCGGCGGCCTGGCTCGTCGGCGACTGGGTCGACGAAAGCACAGCAGGCCGGACTGCCGTGACGTTTCGCTGGAGTGATGATGGGAATTTTCTCCTCGGCGACTACGAGATCACCGGCCCCGATCAAGAAGCATCACGCAGCACCCAGCGGATCGGGTGGGATCCGGTCACCGGACGGCTGCGTTCATGGACGTTCGACTCCGACGGTGGCTTCAGCGTCGGCGAATGGGAGGCGACCGCCGAGGGCTGGACGGTGAAGTCGGAGGCGACGATGCCCGACGGCACGCTCGGCTCGGCCACCATGACGATCGTGCCCAAGGATGCCGACCACTTCGTGGTGCGGGCCAGCGACCGCATCGTGGGCGGTGTCGAGGAGCCCGACTTCGAACTCACGATCGCCCGTCGTGCCCCGGCCCCGGGAGTGAAGAAGTGACGAACCACATTCGAAGCGCAATTGTCTTCGTGGTGCTGTCGGGCGTGCTGACGCAGGTGGCCGTTGCACGGCCCGGTGGCGGCGGCGGACGGGGTGGCATGGCTCGTCCTGCTGGCGGCATGGCCCGGCCTGCCGGTGGAATGTCGCGTCCTGCCGGTGGCATGGCCCGCCCCGCTGGCGGCATGGCACGTCCTCAGATGCCCGCTGCGAGGCCCGCCATGCCGGCGCAGCGACCGCAGATGCCGATGGCCCGTCCCCAGATGCCCATCGCACGTCCGCAGATGCCAATGGCGCGGCCCGGGCTCTCGAACGTCTCCCGGCCTCAACTCGGCCAACGCCCCAGTCTCGGGAACATGCAGCGGCCCGCAGCCACGCGGCCCGCCATGCCAGCACAGCGGCCGACGTTTCCCACGGCGACGAGCCGGCCCTCGCTGCCGGCAGGCGGAGCCCGCCCGGGTATCGGTTCGCTGCGGCCCGGCCAGGTGGCGACCACGAGGCCAGCACCTCCACGACCGGGTATTGGAGCGACCACCAAACCGGCTCCACGGCCGGGCCTCGGGGGTGGCGGAGCGGCGGGAAGTCGCCCCGGCCTCGGGGGCATTCAGCGGCCCACGACGCTTCCCGGCCAGCTGCCCAGTGCACCCAACCGCCCCGGCATCGGTGGCAACCGCCCCGGCATCGGTGGCAACCGCCCCGGGATAGGTGGCGACCGACCCGGTATCGGTGGCGACCGACCGGGCATCGGCGGCAACCGACCAGGCGTTGGTAACGACCGTCCGATCATCGGCGGCAACCGACCGGGCGTCGGCAACGACAACAACTTCTGGAACAGTGGCAACATCGGGATCGGCAACAACTTCAGCAACAACAATTTCAACAACGTGCACGTTGGCGGCCCCTGGGCCGGTGGTGGCTGGGGCTATCCGGGCGGCGGACGCTGGGGCTATCCCGGGTATGGCGGCGGATGGTCTGGCGCGTGGAACGCCGGCTGCGTAAACCCGCACTACGGCTGGTACAACGGCTGCTGGGGCGGCGGATGGTGGGCTCCGTTCGCAGTCGGCGCCGCCACGTGGGGGTTGGCCTCGACGGTCGGCGCGTGGGGGCTCGGCTCCAGCGCGTGGGGCTACGGCACCGCCTATGCAAACCCCTACTACTCGGCGATTCCCGCGACGGTCGTCGCGACGTCACCCTACGACTACGGTCAGCCGGTCGCCGTCACCACCTACACGCCTCCCATGGAAGACGTCGGCATCGACGCGGCACAGGCTGCCGCCGCCCCGGCCGACGCGCCCACCGAAGCTGAGCGAGCCTTCGACGACGCGCTCGCGCGATTCAAAGCCGGCGACTACGCCGCGGCGCTCACGGCGTGCGACAAGGCCGTGCGGCTGGCTCCGAAAGACACGATCGTCCACGAGGTGCGGGCCCTCGCGCTCTTCGCGCTGGCCAGATATCCGGAGGCCGCCGCCGCCTTGAATGCGATCCTTGCTGCGGCGCCGGGGATGGACTGGACCACTCTCAGCGGCCTCTACGGCTCGGGCGACGATTACACCGCGCACCTCCGCACGCTCGAAGACTTCTGCCAAGCGCATCCCACCGACGCAGCGGCCCACTTCGTGCTCGCGTATCACTATCTCGTGGGCGGCCACAACGCCGAGGCGGCCGACGCCTTGCGCGTGGTCGTCAAACAGAAGCCGGGAGACGCGGTGGCGGCCCACCTGCTCGCGACCGTTGCCCCGGCGGAGCCCGCCGCCACAACGCCCCCCACACCCGCCGACACCGCTCCCGAGACCGACCTCGTCGGCACGTGGAAGGCGGCCGCAGGCAAGGACGCCGTCACGCTCACGGTCGGGGCAGACTCGACGTTCTCGTGGAAAGCAACGCCCTCGGGAGGCTCCGCCGTCGAGATCTCGGGCACGATCCAAACCGCCCGCGACGCCATCGCACTGGTCAGTGAAAAGGCGGGCACGATGACCGGCACGGTCGTGCCGAAGGGCCCCGATGCCTTCGAATTCACCCTGACCGGAGGCCCGCCGGGAGCGAAGCCGCTGCTTTTCAACCGGCAAAAGTAGCGGCGCCGCTTCCCAGCTGGCATCGGCGGCAGGGCCTCAGTCCTTCGCCCGTTCCTCCGGCAGCGCGTGCCCGAAGACGGACCACACGACTCCGTCGCTGATGATCGACAAGGTCATCCGGCCGTCGGTGCTCACGATGACGCTGACAACGCGGCCGTGCTCCACGCCGGAGAACACCCGCTGCCCGTTCACGTCGTGCACGGTGTCGAGCTTCGTCACTTCGCCGCGCCGCGACTCCGGAGCGAGCAGTGTCAATTCTTTCTTGTCGGCGTCCAGCCGAAAGAACGTGGGCCGCTCGCGGTCGCCCAGGTCGGGCGGGCCCACAGTCCCATCTTCGTCGACCGACACGGCCGAGCCCACCGAGCAGAGCCACGCCTGGCCGGCCTGTGCATCGCCACACGCCGTCGCCATCGCGGCCAGGGCCACTACCATCATCGTCGTCGCTTTCGTCAGCATTGATTCACTCCTTGGATCACTGGTTGAGGGTTTGAGACTGTCGCCGTCGATTCCGGCGTGTCATCAGCGGACCGTGTAGCCCTTGGCTTCCATGGCCGCCATGAAGTTTCTGTTCCAGAGCGCGAATTGCTGCTGGTAGGCCCCCATGGCCGAATCGGCCGTGCCGCCCGCCGCCTTCGTGGCCCGACGGCTCCGCACACCACCCGTCAGCCCGAGCGACGTGGCACCGATGGCCGCTCCCTTGCCGGCGTCGCCGGCGATGGCCCCGATGGCGACCCCGGCGAGCGCGCCACCAGCGGCCCCCTTCACAGCGCCGCCTCGGGCAGCCGCGCCGGCCGCTGTGGCGGCCTGGGTCTGTTGATCGAGAAGCGTCTTGGCCTGGTAGGGGTCCCAGCCCGTTTGCTTCGTGGCCCAGTCGTAGGCGGTCGCCTCGTCGGCCTTCTGCTGTTCGGGGCTCTGCCCCCGTGCCGGAAAGATCACGAGGTTGCCGGGGTTCGTGCTCAAGGCCGGCGGGCCTGCGTGCGCCACCGTCGCCACGCTCGCGGCCGTGATCATCGCCACCACGAACACTCGCGAACGCTTCATGCTCCTCTTCATCACGCTTTCTCCTGAATGAACGGTCCGTCGAACAGCGGCGTCATAGCACTCGCGCGCAGGATCGCGGAAGACGAATTTCCACCAGGGCTGCACCGAAGTGAGGCGTGTCAGCCGCCTCGCTATGCACAACCCGACAGAACGATTCGCGAAGCGGCTGGATGCGCGTGAACGTCGGCCAGCGCGACCGACGTCAGAACTTCTGGATCATGTCGAAGCCGAGCATCGTCTGCTGGTTGCTGACGCCGTCGTTGTACGGTGCCCGCGGGCCCCCGGGAGGACCGCCGAAGAAGTCCCACCGAAACGCCGGTCGCATCAGGAAGTTGCCAGTGGGCGTCCAGTTCGGCCCGAGCGTGAGGGAGTAGAAGTTGCCGGGCAGCGGCACATGGTTGGGATTGCTCGGCCGATTGAGGCCAACGCGGGTGCCGTCGGTGTCTTGAAACCACTCGAAGCGTGCGCCCCAGGCCCATGCCTTGTTCACGCGGTAGTAGAGATACTGGTCGATGCCGACCCACAGCGCCGTGCCGCCGTCGGCGAGGGCCTCGGCCTGCGTGCCGAGCCACTGATGAAAAAGGTATTCCCAGTTGTCGGCGGGCCGCGACTCGAAGATCAGGCTGTAGCGCGTGCGATTGGCGGAGGTGAGCGGGGGGGCGGGCTGGAAGAGCGGCGAAAAGTCGTTGCCTTCGTTGCCGGTGATGATGGCGAACGAGGTCGCGAAGGAGTTGTCGTCATTCCGGGCCCGGATACGGCCCAGGAAATTGGCGGCGCTGTAGGGCGACGCGAGGCCGTTCCATCCGTTCACGATGCCGGCCTCCACCTCCACATTGTCCGAGGCATTCCAGTTCACGAGGCCGCCCCAGTGGGTGAAGGGGCCGGCGAACTGGTAGCTGTAGCTCCTCATGTAGAAGAAGTTGCCGACCGCCGGCACGCCCTCGTAGCCCACGATCGTGTAGAAGTGGCCGAGCTTGAGCGACAGATCCTGGTTGCCAACCTCCGCATACAGCTGCGGGATGGCGAGGCCATAGTATTCGCCGCTGTTCCAGTCGCTCGGTCCCGGATTCGTCTCCCAGCCCAGCGACATGGCAAGCGGAAAGTCTTCGCCGTAGAGCAGGTCCGTCCGCGCCCCCACGCCATTCGAGCCGTCGGTGGGCAGCGTGCGCTCGGCGATGATGTACACCTGGTTCATCATCGCTTCGTTCGCGCGATCCACCGCGTTGTAGGGACCGTTGAACTTGCTCGCGGGCACGCCGAAGTTGCCCACGAAGCCGCCGTCGAGCCAGCCGTACACACCGCCGCGCTCGCGCTCGCCGAACAGGAACCAGTCCTGACCCGAGGGAATGATCCCGGTCATGACCTCGTCGGTCAGCACAGGATCGCGCGACTCGAAGGAACCGACCTGCCCGGGGCCGCCGACGAACGGGGCTTCCTGCGCGACCATAGTGACCGCGGGCATCAGTGTGGCCAGAAGGACCGCGGCGCTCCCGAAGACAATCCTCCCGATGCAAGGCATGCTCGAAGCTCCCGTGGGCCCTGGTCCGCTGAGCCGGACACGCAGACAAGGGCGTCCGTCGCCCAGGCGCCACTTGCTGCAGCCGACGCATCTGGATTCGGCCAACCGACCGGCACGACCTTCACGACGGTCATACCCGGAGAAAAAGTCGGGGCTTCCCTCGCCAAGTTCTCAGTCCGTGGGGGGTTCGCAAAGCACCCGCCATGCCCCGCGGCCGCACGGCCCGCCCGGCTTCTGTGTATTTTCCGACACAACGCCGACGCCAGCGGACGATCGCCCCGATCGCAGCGCCGCCGGTTTCCAAGCTGTCTGCTCAGACTATCGCCAGTTGCGGAACGGTTCGTAGATGCGAATGGAGAGCAGCAATTCACTCGCGCTGAAGGCAGAGGTCGAGGAACCGATTGATTGTGAAAAACTTCCCGAATTCAAGGACACCGGATTCGAAGCAGGACTCATCGCAAAGAATCGATAGCCGGTGTCGAACGTCACCCGGTCGCTCAACTGATACGTGAAGCCAGTTCCGACCTGCCAGGCAAACGTGTTCACTGTGCTCGAGCCACCCAATGTTTGGCCCCCTTCGGTCAAGGAAGTCGAGTACTGATACCCGCCAACTCCGAACCCGCCACCGCCGTACACACCAAAGCGGTCGGACAGGAACCAATCCCGCCAGAAATTCGTCATCGCCGACCAGCCACCGGATGCGACCGTGTCGATCGGAAGAACGTTGGTCTCTTCAACTACAAAAAACTGCGTCTTTCCCTGCATCGGCCCCCGGGCGCGGCCTTCGACCTCCATGCGAAGCAGTCCGGACGGCTGATCGAAAGCCACGCCGATCGCGCCGCCACCGGTGAACATCGCTTCGTTGACCGATCCGGCGAAGCCGAGCGGCGTACCACCAAAGCCGCCTCCACCGCCCGTATTGAGGGTTCCGAAAGACGCACCGGCGATACCGGTGACATAGGGGCGAATCCAACTCGCACGACCGTCGTCGTAGACCTGCACGATTGGCGTGCCGTCAGCCCCGAGCGTCTGCTGCGACTCCTCAATCACCGACTCCATAGCAGAAAAACTCGACAGGTCGATCGGTTCGCCCAGATCGCCGGCAACGAGATCGCCAGCCACCGCCCGCGTGCACGTGATCGAAAGCATGGCCACGATGATGAACCGAGAAATCTGCATGCCGCCCCCCTGTGCGTGGCGAGAGTCTTGCCGTCCCCGAAAATAAGCATCGTCGCCGGCGAACGACTCGCATCGCGAAGGCCGTTCGCGGCGGCATGACCGGAAGAATCGGCGGGGCCAAGCCTCGTCTAGTCGGCAGAATCCGCACGGTCGCGGGGAGCGTTCACACCGCCTTGTGGAGAGCGGCTTGATGCTCCACCACCGCCTCGCAGACCCGATCGATCTCGTCCGCCCCCAGGCCGGGAAAGCACGGCAGGCTCACGATCGTGTCGCACCAGCGGTCGGCATTGGGAAGCGTGGCCTCGGCCTGCCAGGGGCCATCCTGCCGATGGAGAGGGATCTCCCAGTGCACCTTCGAACCGATGCCCCGCTCGGCGAGGTGCGACCGCAACCCGTCACGATCGGGCATGCGGATGCAATACAGATGATGCAGCGACGGCCCGGGCAGCGCGAGCCCTGCAGGCCCGAGCCACGCGTCGTATCGCTCACCGATCTCGCGGCGCATCTGCAACCAGGCGGGAAGATGCCGGAGCTTGACGCGCAGCACGGCCGCCTGGATCTCGTCCATCCGCGACGTCAGCTGACGCCGGTCACGCAACACATCATCGCGGCCGCACAGGTCGCGCATCGTGCGGGCGAGGTTCTCGTCGTCGGTCGTCACAGCGCCGCCATCGCCCAACCCGCCGAGCGTCTTGGTGGGATAGAAACTCCACGCCGCAGCCGTGCCCTGGCTGGGCTGCCACCCATGGGCATGGGCGGCATCGTAGAGCCGTGCCACGGGATGGCCCGCGGGAGGGAGCCGGCCATAAAACAACACAGGCACCGTGTCCGCACACGGCCGCTGCATGTGCCCGTCTGCGTCCACGTCGGCGAGGATCACGCGCGTGCCGGCTCGATGCAGACCGATGGCCGTCAGCGGAAGTGTCGTGGAAGGAATCCGCGCCTGCTCCAGGCCGAGGGCGGCGGCCGCGATCGTGAGCGCGTCGGTGCCGCTGTTGCACGCCACGGCATACTTCTGGCCGCAGAAGGCGGCCCACTCTTCTTCGAAGGCCAGCGTCTCGGGGCCGCGCAGAAACGACGACCGGTCGATGCAGCCTCGCACGGCCTGCTCGATGTCAGCCCGGATCGGCGCGTGAGCGCGGGCGAGATCACAAAACGGAATCGTCGTCACAACGGCTTTCTCACGATCGCGAGCCCCGGCACTTCGGAACGATCCAACTCCACCGCCCAGTCGGAAGGCAGCTGCGCAGCGAATGCCTGCACGCCCGTCTCCTCGTGCCATCCCGGAATCTCGTGCAGCGTCGCATTGCTGGCCAGAAGCATACCGCCGGGAGCGAGCCGCATCGTCAGCGGCCCCGCGAAGCGGGCCCATTCCGCTGGCGAATTGCCGTGCAGGTCGCAGATGATCAGATCGAACGATCGCGGCGAGCGCTGCAAATACTCGACCACGTCTGCGACGACGACCTCCACCGGCAAGCCGGAGAGATTCGTTGCGGCGCCACGATCGACGTGATCGACCGTCGTCACCCGGCAGCCTTGCTCGGCCAGCATCGCAGTCAGGCGGCCCCGCGAGGTGCCCAGCTCCAGCACGGCTCGGTCAGTGAACGCCAGCGCTCGCGAGAGGATGGTGCGGGCCATGCCATCGGGCATCGTCCAGCCCGGAACGCCCCACGCCCCCGTACCGCCCAGCCAGTGATGCCGCTCGAGCACGTCGCCGCTCCCCTTGGAAAACACCACGCCCTCGGCGACGAGCCGTTCATAGTGGGGATTGTCACGGCGGAAGGCGTTGCCGAAGTGATATCCCCACCCATGCCCCTGATCACCGGCGAGACCGAAATCCAAGTGCGGCTGGAACGCCCGGCCGAATGGAAACTCGTGCAGCGGAATCGGCGTTGCCCACAACGCCTGAAACGCCGCCGCCACCACGCCCTGCTCGCACATGTCGCGCCGCCCGTCATGGCCAAATGCGAGCGGCCATCTCTTCAACACCTGCGACATCTGCGGCATGTAACGACACCGCGGCGGCAGCGACACGAGGCCCGAATAGAGTTTCAGCGATGGATCGACGAGGCGTGCGTAGGCGCCGTAGATGTTGGGACCTTGCTTGTCGTCTTGGGAGACCCGCACGCCATCATGGCCGGCGGCCCAGGCGGTGAACCAGGGCGGAGCGGCCGTGACGACCATGTCGCCGTCGAGGATCCACTCGGGCCCATCGGGCCGCACCCGCTCCGGGAACCACTTCCACCAGTAGCCGAATTTCTCGGGCGGACAGCCGGCCTGCTGGAGAAAGGCGGCGAGAGATGGGTTGTCGTTCGCCGAGACCGGCCACCATTCCACCGGCTGGGCAGCCCATTCGAGAATCGAGCGGGCTCGGGCGCCATCGATGCCCTGCGTACAGAGGCAATAGTCCACGCGGCCGCCAAACAGCCGCGTCGCCTGCCCGATCGCCGACCGCGTCACCGCGTCATCGAGCCCATCCCCCTTGATCCAGCGGATCACCGGCCGCGTGCCGCGGGAAAACAAGCGCTCGATCCCGGTCTGCGCCTCATGCAGATCCTTGGCGGCGATGGCCTGTGCTCGCGTCAGTCGCGAATGACGTGCGTTCTTCTCGTCACTCATCGCGGCAACAGGAGTGCTCTCGTCCCGTATGTCACGCGCATGAAGGTCTTTCGACCGAGTGGGCGGCACAGGATTCGAACCTGTGACCTCTACGGTGTGAAAAGCCGTTGAGGCGACATACGCGACGCCTTCCAAATGCGTGTATTTCTCGAAGATAACAGTGAACTCTGAGGGTGTCTACAAAAACACCACCTTCCCCGCTTTCACCACGAAAAACGAACGACACAGCAGCGAAAGCGGGGAACGCGCGCCGCGCGGTGGATGCATCTCTTGCCGCAACCGCTCCCGCCACCGATGCCAGCAACGCTCCCGACTCACAGCGGCAGGGGCATCGAATGATGGAAACAGGATTCGGCACTGAATCGCGGTCAGCCTGCAAACGAGCGAGGGGAGCGACCCGTGTGGCCCGCTCCCCTCGGTGTTTTCACGGCTGGTCAATTCACCCCCGGCTCCCGCACTACCCGCCTGACCCGACCGCCAGCACGCTCTTGCTCCCGCGAATACACGCCAGCGAACGCCTTCTTGTCGTGGTGCGGCGCGCGTCGCAGTCCGCGTTCAGATGAGTTCGACGACGGATTGCCCCGAGTCGAAGGCAGCGACGATCGTATCGAAAGACGCAGAAAACGCCGCGAGCAAGGCGTCGTTTCGACAGTTGCCCAACCGTACCCACAGGAACCGCCCTGTGTCATTCGGCTGGCTGGTGAGGTAGAGAAAGTCCTCGTCCTTGCTGACGACGATCCGGGCATCGGCCATTGCCCGCTCCCACAGAGAACGGTCGTCGAGCAGGTGGAGCCCACGCTCGAAGACGTGTTCGGCGTCATGTCCACGGTTGCGGAGCCAACGAGCAAGGGAAGGAGGCAACTGGTTGTCGACCAGAAACCTCATGCGACCTCAACGACGACGTGGTTCGTCTGCTGGGCGGCGTAGGCGATGGCGGCGAGGATGTCGTCCCGCTCGAGACAGGGATAGTCGGCCAGGATTTCCTCACAGGAGGCCCCGTTGGCGAGGAGTTCAAGCACGTCGGACACGCGAATGCGCATGCCCCGAAGGCAGGGCTTTCCGCCGCACTTTCCAGGCTCGATTGTGATGCGTGGGTGGGCTGTGGAGGCCATGACCGGAGTATACCTCGGGTCAAGCGGCCCAGTCATGCTTTCAAGCCGGACGAAACAGTGATCGCCGCGGCTGGTTCACGCGGCGTCCCGAACCGGGAGATCGAGGCGACGCCGAGAAAAGCGCTGCTCGACCAGATCAGCGGGCATCGGTACAGCAGTCCGCTCTTGTCTTGCAGCGTCTGGCGTCAAAGGCCGCGAGGAAGGCCGACCAGTCAGGCGCAGCGTCCGGCAGTCGTTGAGCGCGGGGGAAAATCGGGGGCGGGAGCGAATTTCCGCCTTCCGCCGCCGAAAATAGCTCCGGTCCCCGATTGTCCAAGGTCTTTCGACCGAGTGGGCGGCACAGGATTCGAACCTGTGACCTCTACGGTGTGAACCAACCTTCAGACACACACTTCCGTGCCGTCGGAATGACGGTTTTCATCGAGAATATCAGCGCTTTTGAAGGCCGACAACAGAAGCAACACTTTCCCCGCTTTCCACTGAAAAAACACACTCCACCATTCAGAAGCGGGGAAGCGGGGATGTTCTGGCCCAGCGTGAGCCGCTGCGACTGCGGGGCAGGGCAGGGGTCGAGTGATGCAGACAGGATTCGGGATCGGCCCGGCAGCGACGCCCCAAGGTTGTCCCTCGGTCTCTGTAGATGGTCGCCCTGGAGGTTCCATGGCGAGCAAACGAAACGACGATGGCGACGGGTACTTCGTCCTGGTGGCCTGGTGCACGGTCGCGAAGGCGTGGCATGACTTGCCCGGCCGCCACGCATCGGTGCAGGACGCCGAACGGGCCGTAACCGATCCGGGCATCTATCGGGTCGCGTACATCAACTCGGGGCGACGGTGCGACCTCGAGCCGTATGCCAGGATGCCGGGCGGGTGATGTAGATCACCGCATCTCCTCCGGCCGCCGAGTGAGCGCGAAGTATGCGACGTAGAACCACGACAGCAGGCCCGCCAGGATCGCCCACATGATCGAGCGGCTCCTCTGCCAGGAACAGACCACCGCGATCACAGAGCCGAGTCCGACGCCATCGCGCACGACGCTGAATGACCCGCCGCCGGGTATTGTCTCGAAGACGATTTCGGAGAGGAGCGGCATGGTAGCGGATAAAGTTGTTTTTCGAAGACTAATCGGCGTTCCTGCCACAGTGGCCCTACGGCGAAACGTCTGGACGATAAAAGAGACGGCCGTCTTCCCAAATCGAACCATCGGGCTTGAAAGTCTCTACGGCGATTGCATCGTCACCGGCGGGAAAAATCCAAAGAACGTATCCGTGACTCAGCCGGACAGTCGCGTAGTCTTTTCCTGCTGGAAACTCCAGCACACCTGTCGAGTGCGCAGCCCCGGGCTTGCTCTCCTGGAACTCGCTGAGCCGATTCCCTTGGATCGCAAACGACCACTGGTGGTTGCGACGAGACCAGTTGCCCTGGAGTTTTTCACCAAGCGACTTCGGCTTATCTTTCGCTTTCGGTGGGGCTGCGTCACAAGTTGCCGCAACGAGCCCCATCAAACACGCGATAACGATCACTGATCGCATAACCGTCCTCCTCTTGGGTGGCAGCATCCTACCGCCGCTGCGGCCTAGTCCTCTAGCGCCCCGCCGGTTCGTGCTTCCCGGCGTCGCGATCGCGGTCTGTCGCCCGCCGTCACCACGGCGGCACGGATCAGCCTGTCGGCTCACCGCTCTGGCGTCGCCGCCGCGTCGCAACAGCCTTCAGCGCGGCGCGACGCCTTTTGTTCGTCAGAGCCGCTTTCGGCCCCGCATCCTTCATTCGCTTTTTCCAATTGGGAACTCGGGGCCGATCTCGTATAGCGATGATCGCTTCGTTTGGAATGAGATCGAGATCGAGCATCTTGTGGCACGTGGGGCACAGGATCACTAGGTTGGCGATGTCGTTGTTCTGCCGATTGCCGTCGATATGGGCAACCTCCAGCACGTCCTTCACCCCAAACCCGCAATGCACGCACAGCGGCCCGTAGTGGTGAAGTGCCTTCTTCCGGTAGTTCACTCGTAACGGCATGCGCAAAACTCCTGCGACTGAGAACCATTCCGGCCAGCCTACCGCGCCGCCAGCGCGGCCTCGTCGATATCCAAGACGATCGGCCGGTGATCGCCGATCTCGAACCAGCGCGGCTCGTCTGCGATCCGGCACTGCACCGCCCCCACAAGCGGCTGCGTCACGAAGCCGTAGTCCAGGTGAAACTCCGCACCGTTTCCGTGGAGGTACGTCGGCACGGATTCCTCGCCGTGGGACTCACCGCTCTGCTCGTGGTACGCGCTCACGAGCCCGCGATCCTGAGCGGCCTGGACGAACATGGGATGCGACCTCTTCTGGCTGCTGACGCGGGTGCTCGAATTGAAGTCGCCCAGCATCACGGCTCGACCGGCCGCCCAGAGGTCGGCGTATCGCTCCAGGGCAGCCATCAGCACCTCGTGGTACGAGGGCACCCCCTTTCGGCTGACGGGCCACGTCGCCAACAGATCGAACGTCAGAGGCCCAGCAACCCGAAATCCGGCGAACAGCGGCGGCGCGCCGTCGTTCATCGGGTGGGGCTCGATCTGGATGCCGTCACGGGCTACCACGGCCAGCCCAGGCGTGCCGCCGACGAAGAACGCCCGATCACCCGGCTGCGGCGGCGCGGTCTCGCAGATCACCAGCACGTCGGCCTTGAACGGCTCCAGGAGGGCGACGTTCTCCTCAAAGGCGCGTCGGTGGTTGTTGTAGTTGGCATTCCATCCGACAAGCCGCATGATTCACTATCTCTTGGATCGCAGGTGCTTTTTCAACAACTTCGGAATGGAAGAACGGCCTGGTAGGCCACGAAGCCCAAGACGAAGCGCGGCATTGATGCGCGACCAATTCTCTCCCGCGACACCAATCACGTCGCCGGAGTGTTGTGTTGGCCACTTGCCCGTAATGATCCTGTGCTGTTCGGCCCAGGCGATGATCTGATCCTCATTTAGTGGCGGCTGATGCGATGAACTGCGTACACCACGCTCTTCGTAAAGAAGGGCGGCGAGTGAGCTACCTCCAGGCAGGCCGCGAACGCCGTGAAAAAGTGCGTTTTGTACCTTAGTCCAATTCTCGGCCGTCCCAGGGATGTCTCCGCTCCTAGGGTTTGGCCAATCGCCGGTGCGTGCCTTCCATTCATCACACCACGAAAGGATCTGCAACACATTCAGTTCGGAGAGGTTTTTTCGGTTTGGGACTTTCCGATGCAATTCCAACAGCTTCGCCAACGAGGATCCGCGTTCGAGTCCTCGCAATCCTTGACAAAGCGACCTGTCTATACGGTTCCACATTTCCCCAGTCTCACCAACAGCCCCCGACTTCGATATCGGCCATGCTCCAACTATTGCGTAATGCTCATCGCACCACGCAAGGATTTGATCGATGGTTAACTTCGGTTGCCCTCGCTTACTACGGTAACCACGGTGCTTTTCCAGTAACTGGATTAGCGACGTGCCCCCGTCTAACCCTCGCGTGCCGGTTCTTAGATTGGCGTTTATGCCCGACCATGTTTCAGTCGTGTCGGCAACTGTTCCACTAGTTTGATTAGGCCATTTTCCCGTTCGCTGTCGATGCTCATCAACCCAGGAAAGAATCTTCTTCACTGTCAGCGGAGGCATCGCGAGATGATTTGATGCTCCACGTTTCTCTTGCAGTAGTTGCGTGAGTGAAGACTTGCTACTCAGACCACGAGTGCCGCGACTTAACGCCAAGTTTATGGCGCCCCACGTTTCACCAGTATTTCCCACAGCCCCCGACGTCTGCGTGGGCCAATCCCCATTAGCGGCTTTATGCTCATCCGCCCACCGCAAAATCGTATCGGTCGTAAGAGGCGCAGCCAACCTGCGATTACCAACTCCGCGATGATCCCGCAGCAGTCGCGCTAATGACCCATATGGGGCCAATCCCCGCCCGCCATCGCGCAGCGTGGCGTTAATATTGGACCAGTTCTCACGTGTGCCATGTATCACGCCGGAATCAACTCGGGGCCAGGTGCCTACTTTTTCTTTATGCTCATCAGCCCAGATAAGAATCTGCTCGATCGTGAGCGGCGGCCGTTCCGTTGCCGCCATAACCGCCCGCACATAGAACGCCTGCTCGAAGTCCGCCAGTAGCAGCCGCGGCACATCGAGCACGATGTTGGCCGGGAGTTTGATTCGCTTCCCGCCACCGGCCTGCTGCCCCAGCGAAGTCCGCAATTCGTCCAGTTCATCCGCGAGTCGCCGGTCGTGAGCGCGAAGTGCCTTCAGCACTTGCCATACGGGCTGGAACGCGGAACTCTCCAGTGCGTGGTCTTCGTCCTCTGACTCGTCCACAAAAACGGGGATGATGATCGTGCCGATTTTTTTGTCCCCTGACTTGCGGATCACACGGCCGACGGCTTGGATGATGTCCACGACCGACCCCTTCGGGTCGATGAACGCCACCCCATCGAGAGTAGGAACGTCGACGCCTTCCCCGAGGCACGCGCAATTCGAGATCAGTCCGCGCGTGCCCCGAGGCAGTTCGCCGAGTTCTTTCAACAACGAGGCCCGCTTGCTGGCCGCCGTCTCACCGGAAACATGACGTGCCCACAGGCTGCCCGAAGGGCGGTTGGCGGGCCGCATCTTCGCCATCACGGCGGGGAGTGAGTCGCGGCGATCACCATCGACGAATCGCGACGCTCTGCGGATGGAACGGTGAAACGTGATCATCCGCATGAGGTCGTATTGCTTCACCGCCTTTGCCAGCCCGATCTGCGCGGCGAGCGTCCTGGCGTCCGTCTCGAGGCCATCCTTCGTGCGAACAAGTTTCGCGTCGGCCACCCAGGCTTTCGCCTCCGCGCTGGTCACGCCGATCACGACAACCTGGTAGTCGGTGAGCAGCGGCTCCGGCTTCGCCGTAATTGCGTCGTGGAAACTGAGAACGTGAAACTCCGGGCCGAACTTGGTCTCGTCATCCATCGAAACCAGTTCGATCTCCTGCTCCGCGCCTCTCTCCTTCGCCCGCTGCGTGAAATAGCGGGGCGTCGCCGTCATAAACAGGCGGCGGCGTGTGCGAATCTTCCTGTCGTGCAGCACCGTCGCGAACTGGCTTTCCGCGTGACCAACCAGCCGATGAGCCTCGTCGCAGATCGCGAGATCAAACCGTTTCCTGGCCTTCGTTTGTCCCCGGGAGACTCGTTCGCACGATTGGTAGGTCGAGATCACCAGGGCCGGTCGGCTTCGTCGCTTCGATAGAAATGCGGCTATCTCCTTCGGGTCGGTCGTTGGCTTGATCCCGAGGTCAGCCACGTATCGCAGCGCAGGATCATCCCTGTCGGTCGCCGCCGTCTCATCCGAACACACCACCAGACAATCGAAGTCCTCCCTGGCGTGTCGCCCCCATTCCTTCAGGTTCTGCTGCGCCAGGCTGATCGACGGAACGAGCAGTAGCGTTCGGCGACTGCCAAGGGCTTCGCTGATCCAAAGCCCAGTCAACGTCTTGCCCGTTCCGCAGGCCATGATGAGTCGGCCACGATCATGCTTCTGAAAGCCAGCCAGCACGTCTTTGATCGCGGCCTGCTGGTGGGGTTTGGGTGGCCACCGTGGGGGCTTCGGCGCGGTGCCGCCAATCTTGCTGGGCCAATCGAGTTCAGCCGTCACGAGGTCGCCGCGCAACACTACCGACGCATGACGGGCCTGGTTCTCGATCGTTCGTAGGGCATTGGGCCCGATGCTGTCGGTCGTCGCGATCAGCAGCCGGTAGGCGATCTGCTTCCTATTCGACTCCGAGAGAAATGAGTCGATTTCAGCCTTCGTGACAGCGTGCTCAGGCGATACGGCCTTGCATTGGACAGCCCACAGGTCGCCGTCTGTTGTCTCGGCTATGAGGTCGATGCCGCAATCACGGCCCCAGCGATCCGGCCATTCGCCCCAACGCCAGACCTTTCGGAACTTGCCGCGGTACAGCGGGGCATTCTCCAGGTACCACTTGCAAAGCCACTCGAAATCGCCGCCGAAACTCGTGCCCTCGGCGTCTCGACGGATCCGCGACTCAATTTGCTCGAAACGCATTGACTCCCCCGCTGCGCAAAGTTGCTGTCATAGTCGGACAGGCGAGAGCAACTAAGCCTCGTCGCCTCATGGAATCCGCTTCGCACATCTCTTTCATCACGCCATCGGCGAACTTGCGGCTACCAGGTCATTTGGCGTGCCCACGATTTCCGGTGCAAACAAACGACGGCTGTTGAAATCCTTGCCGTTCTCCCGCCGGTAGGCCTCGCTCTGGAGGAACTCTGCTGCCTCCGCAGCGAGCGTGAGTTCAATATCCCCACACCGCTCCCGAACCACTTCGGTAATCTCCTCGATCGTGACGTGGAAAAACTCCTTGCGTTCATTCACCACGTTCACGCGACGCTCAGCGAATCGCTGATGCAATTCGCTCTCCAGGCCTGGGGCATCGTCCGTGTAGATGATCGCGTGAACGTCGAAGTCAAACGGCACCGAAGCGTCCGACAGTTCCCAGATGCGATCCATCGGATCGAGGCGTCGCGTCATGCCGATCTTGTAGACGTGGGTGCCGAAGGAGCCGATGTTCGAGATCACGTACACGTGGCCTGAACGCGTCTGCTGGGCCAGCGACATTGCTCGCTCCTGCTTCGCGTTGGCCTCAGCCATCATCTGTTCGAGCTCCGCAATGCGGGACTCCATCGCTTGGTGCTTTTCCTGTTGCACCTGAGCATCCGCATTCTTCTCCGCGTCAACACGCGCCATCTCAGCCCGTGCCTTCTCCAGGGCGGACTGGTACTGGCGTCGCTCTCTCTCGGCCTCCTGCTGAGCGCGCTCCGCCTCTTTCTCCGCGATTGCCTGCTGGCGCATTTCCTCTTTGATCGCCCGTTGCTCCTCGCGCTCGGCCTGCACCTTCAGAGCATGTTCGTACTCGAGACGCAGTTCCGCGATTCGGAGTTCAAGATACTGCGTTGACAATTCACACCCTTGAACCTGTCCCAGCTTATTGATCGCCTCGAAGGACTTCTGGATTCTGTTCTCCATCGTCTGAAAGTTGGTCGCTTTGGCCTTTGCGATCGCGGAATCACATTCCCCGTTGAACGCACGAAGCATGAGCGACAGCGTTTTGTCCGTCTGCTTTTTCCCCTTCTCCGCGCTTCCATCTATCACCCACTCTTTCGTGCAGATGGCCGCAGACTTTGCGGAAAGCATCTCCTTCTGCTTCTTGTAGTTCTCGTCGATTGCCTTCTTGTATCGCTCGGATGTCGCAAAGCCGTACCGAGACTTGTAGAAGCCCATCTCGGTGAGAGCAGCCTCCTCGCTCAATGCTTTGTGCTCAGAGCGTAGCGGCACAAGCGCGGCTTCTAGGCCCGCCAGTTCGTCCTCTCGCTGTTTTTTTGTCGAGGCGTATTGAGCCTTGGCGGCAGCCAGTTGCGCGTTGAATTTCTCTGCGATCTGCTTGGTCTGCGCCACCACCTTCGCCTTCTCAGCGTCGGCATCTACAACACCGCTAAACCGTTTGCGCAAGGCTTGGTAGGCAGCGGCGATTTTCCCACGCTCGGCTTGGGCCTCGTCGTGTGATTTCGCTTTTGGCTCTAGTTCCGCGATGCGTGCCATCGAAGCAGCACGCTCCCGCATGGCCCCGTAGAGCAGGTAGCCGAGCAGTGCAGAGAGCAGCAGAAACAGAAACGCCAGAACCCAGCCCATAGGACACGAGGACTCCGATACGAGGTACACCCTGCGAGGGGTGTACTGTACCGTTCGGCTAGGCGGATCGCACCATCGCGGGGGGTACGCACGCCCCAAGGTTGTCCCTACCTCAGAAAACCGCCCGCTCCGCGAGCCGCCCCAGCCGTTCCCCGTCTTGGGTGGCCGGGGTGTACCGCTCCGCGGGCCAGGATTGCCGCAGCATCGCGCACCGCACGCGGATCTCTTCCTCGTCGGGCAGTTCGCCCCGCCGTCCCGAATTCAGCCATCGCGAGCGGCGGGGCAGGTCGGCCAGTTGGTCGGCCTCGCGGGCCCGCAGCGTGTCGATGCTGATGCCGAGCGTGGCAGCGATCTCGGCACGCGAGGCTCCCTCGGCCCACAGTCGGCGGGCCTCGGCTACCTGGGCGTCGTTCAGTGGCTTGAGGGGCGTCACAGAACCTTCCGCAGCGTTTCGAGCCACAAGTCCGTCGCCACGCTGCCCGCCTCGCCCGGCTTGGCCGACTGCACCCTCGCCAGATTGTAGGCACCGTTGCGCCGCTGACTCGGGCGCAGGAGGGCGATGTGCTCGAGTCTCATGGACTCAATGCACCGCACCCATCCCTGCTTTTTGTATTGGTGACTCCATTTGAGTGGCTTCATGCCGATCGAGCAGTCCATCGGCCCCGGCCACACGACATCATTCGCTCGGAGTAGATCGAGTTGCCAGAGCAGCCCCACCTTGCTGTCGATGCGCCAGCGGAAGGTCGGGTCGCCGCTCGTTGCGATCACCTTTCCGCCGTGGCCATCGGTGATCGTGAGATGCCGACCCGCGCGAAGATCCACGCCAACGTCATCCCACGCGCTCGGCAGGATGATCTCGGGGAGCGATCGGGAATCCCCTCTGATCGTGCAAGGCACGCTGACGCCTGGGGCCGCGACACCTACGAGCGTCCGGGCGACCTTTGGCCGCGGAGGCTGCATGGTGACGGGGGCCGACCGAGCGATCGCCTTCTCGGTGAATAGCGGTGCGAGTCCGCGCTCCTGGCGTGCGACATCGACGCGCGCCTTGATCATCGGCGGGGCGTTTCGCAGTTTTGCCCGCACCACGTCATCGGGCAGGGTATGGGCGGTGATGCTCGCCGTCTCGATCATTCGATCACCTCGCCCTCGAAGAGCGCGCGGTGCTTGCGAACCACATCACACATCCGGCGGCGCGCATTGGCACGATCGAACGCGTAGCCGATGTCGCACCCGCGCTTCTCGCGGAGTTCATCGAGTTCCTTCTCGAGCGCGGCGATGCGTTCGTCTATGGGCTCATTTGCCTTCCTGGTCTCAGCCGATGCGGCTGTGAACTGGTCGAATTTCTCGCGGTCCGCGTTGAACTTTCGCACGAGCGCGGCGTCCTGTTCGAGTTGGTCGCCGGGTTGCTGAAACCCCAGGAGGATGCCAGCGTCGATCAACTCGCGCGCGGGCGGCATCGGATTCCCGGCGACGAGGTCGCGAGCCCAGCGGTTCCAGTTGCGCCGGGCTTCGGTTTTGAGTTCGTCGAGCGTCTGCGGGGATGCTGTCTTGGTGGCCATTTTGGCTGCCCTCGGGGTGGTTGGGATGACGCCGGAAAATTGTCCAGATTTTTTCAGACCCTTGAACGTCACGCGTGCGCGTTGTGTTTGGCGAGAAACGCCTGGAGTGGATCGGAGGGCTCGGCGCGCTCGCCCACGCGGATCGAGGAACGGGCCGCGGGCGTCAGGCCGAACTCCTGCTCCAACCGCAGGAGGGCCGCGCCGTACTTGTTCACGAGTGAAGCGCTGGGCCCGACCTGGGTGTATCGCACCTTGCCCATATCATCGCGGATCACGAGCACGTCCAAGCCGCGCTGGACGAGCCCCAGGTGCTTCCGCCATTCCTGCCATATCGAGCAGTATCGGGCCAGGGCTTCGATGTCGATGATCGTCAGCACGCCCGTGGCGAGCAGTTGCGGGGCGAGGTCATTCCACTTGGCGAGCGCCTCGCCGGTCAGCCACTCGGGAGGCTTCGCGATCCCCGCGGGTGGTTTCGGCTCATTGCGGTTGATGCGATCGGGTCGATCACCGCGCAGGATGCGCAGGGCGGTCGGTGCAGGCTTCGGGCCGCGGCGTCCCATGTTGGCGATCTCCCGAGGTGTGAGCACCCATCATTCACGAGATGGCCAGACACTTGAACGTCGAGAGCACCCCCTGAGACGCGATAGGACGCGATAGGAGTCGCGCTAGGCCATGACGTGATGCGAGAGTGGGGCGGGGCGCGATCCCCCCTTATCGAAAATCTGACGATTTGCGCGCGACGGCAGCCAGGGGGTCAGGTGCGGACGTGATCCCGTGATGCACCCCGCCCTGGGGGGGTGCAAAAACCCTGGGAAACGCGAGCGAGGCGCGGATTTCCCGTTCGCTGCCCGATTGAGCAATGAGCCGGAGATAAAGCGTGGATGAACCACGAGGGAAACGCGTGGCTCTCTCCTGACAGCGAGGTGGCGACCCGTTGAATGGTTCACCCCGCCTGCGGCTTCGCTGTTCGTTGGCAAACGTGCTGTGGAACGCAACCCTCGTTTTGCCAGGCATTTTCGCAGTTACGTTCCGTTCCACTAAAGCGAAGCAGAAAAAACGAGCGGATACCTTAGAGAGAAGATGAAAATGGCTTTCTAGGGTGGAACGGAACACAACCCTGTTTTTCTGCTGTGTTTTGGGGGTTGTGTGCACACTGATTTCCCGGCGTCATCGAGGCTTCCCCACGATCGCTGGCAGTCGCACCCACGCCGCAGGCTGGCCGCCGCGCTCATTCTGAACGGTGAACGTCGCCAATTTGCCAGCCCGAACCAGCCTCGTGATCGTCTGCTCCAGGGTGTCAGCATCCCGATACCGTCGCATCCGCTGGTTGATGTCGCGCACGGCACACTCGCCGCCCTGGCTCTCGATCCACGCCAGTAGATCGCCGTCATGGTCGACTGTCCGACCGCCCCCCAACGTCGCGTCATAGACCCGTTGCCACTCGCTAGCGAACCACTCCGCGAGCGCAACACCGGCCTGCACTGATTGAGCATCGCCCGTATTCGGCAGCGTCGGCTCATCGCTCGCTTGTCGGCAGACGTAATGAACCAACGCCAGACGGGCCGCCGCTGCCTCGATCTTCGCCAGCATGGACGCGACAACCCCGGTGGCTGCCATTTGTCGTTTCGCGTGACGATCATAAAACTCCTCCCATGCCGCTTCGCCGTCGCTGGTCATGGGCATCGTGATCGGGCCATCGTCTCGCATTGGGATGGCGTACAGCGTCTGGAACAACTGCCGCGCCGAATCGACAGCCATGAATCCGGCCGTGTTGGTGTTGAACCGCTTCGCTCGCCGCGGCGGCGCGACCAGCAGGAACCGCGCAAGAAGGCCGTTGGCGACGTGCTCGCGCCCGATGGCTTGCGTGAGCGTATCGGGCTGAATGCCGCCCGCGATCGAAAGGCTGGCACGTGGCACGTAGACGCGGCCGGTACTCTTGCGATCCAACCGCAGCGCCGCTGCGCTGTGCATCGACAGCCAGTGTCCCACCTCGCTGGACACGCGGCCCGTGCCGCCTGCTTTGTACCGGTCGAATCCACCCAGCCAACCCGATAGTTCATCGCGCTCCAGCAGCACACCGCGCGGGTTGTCCGCGAGGATTGCGGCTACGGCCTCGATGGTGCAATCACTGACGACGCGCGATGTTCTCGCGGGCTTTCGCGGCGGCGCTGGCGGCGGCCCTGCGTTGGCGGCACTGCGGCGCGATTGCTGCTTCCACGTCGCTAACTGTGTTTCGTGAACTACCCGATCCTGCTCGTACTGCTCCAGGGCCAATGCGTTGCCCTGTTCGATCTCTTGCTCTTGCTCAGTGGTGAACTGCAACGACTTGCGCATGGCGGGCGTTTTGAGCGAACCGCTTTCCGCGACGATGGCAGTCCACAAGATCGCCGGTTCCGACCAATCGCTTTTCAGCAGTATCGTTCGCGTATTTCCAATGGCGGCGGCCAGCGCGGCCAGCATTGGAACGGCCACCATCGCGGGATCTGTTGCCATGCCGTCGGCCGTCTGCACGACGAATTCACAAACCCGCCGCGGGAGAAGTTCGACGGGGAAGGGTACCCACTCCCTACTGATAGTCGATGCAGCCGGAGGGGCGTCCTGGGCTGGCGTCACCGATTTTCTTGCCTCGATCCCACCGCCGACCGCCACCGACACGCCCAGCCCGTGAAGCGTATCGAACGCTTGTTCGGCGTGCAGCCGATTTTCATGGGCTTCTCGCACTTCCGCGGCTGCCGCGCTGGCACGACAGAGCAATCCATCATCGTCGCCCGCAAACAGCAAGCGACGGCCTTCAGCGATTTTCGCGAAGGCGTCCATGGCGGTTGACTCATCCTGCTTCGTGCCGTCCAACTTGCATTGCTCCCGCAACGCAGCCATCACGGCTTTGTCTGAAAACATCTGCTCGGAGCAGACCGCTTTGTACGCTTCCCAGATCAAGCGATTGTCGCTCTCCAATTCGCTGAACTCTTCGACTTCCGTGGCACTCACGAGGGCAGCGGCGATCGGATTGCCCTCGCAGATGAGCCAGCCAACAGCCTCGATGAGCGCGGCCTCTTGCTCCGGTCTTTTCAGATCCGTTCCGCGATGGCGGATATTCGCCTGCGGTCGCTTGTTTTCCAGTTTCGGCATGGTGGCTTCCCTTCCCGTCTCTGCCCCGCCGCTTCCTGCGGGCGATTTTTTTGATTCAGGGGCGACTAGCCGAGCCGTAGACTGCTGGTGCTGCCGCGGTCGCCCTCCGCGGTGGCACAACCGGCACCGCGCCACGAGCGCGGGCCGGTTTTTCATGCGCTCAGAACGGAATGTCGTCCTCGTCTCCTACGTCGGGCTTCTGGCGCTTCGCGGCTGTCGGCCGCTGCCCCGTCTGGCGAGGCTTGCGTTGCACGATCCACTTCGCGACCCCGAGCCGCTCGGTACCGTCGCGGCCGGTGTACGGCTTCGTCTCCACAATGGCCTGACGGCCGATGAGCCGCGCCAACGGCTCGCCGTCACCCAGGCCGCCGAGAGCGTCCAGCGCGATCCGCCGGGCCACTGCACGTGACGCGTCGAAACGTGCGCGGATTTCCGGGGCGTTGGAATCGTCCACGAGCCGCAGTGTGAGCGACAGCACCAGGCCGCTATCGGGCCAGTCGCGTTCCGATGCCTCGATCACCTCGACGCGCGTCTGGCCCGCGGCTGGCTCTGGCAGCGGTGACGGCCCAGGCGGCGCGATACGGTCGGCAGTCGTGACGGCACCGCCCAGGAAGCCGATCGCGGCGTCCACGGCGGCGTCGATCTGGAAGGGCGGGGCGTCGGGGGCCGCGAGCCGCAGGACGGTCGCGAGCGTGGAACGGTCTACTGGCATGGGAACCTCGTTGGGGTGATGGTTGTCGAACTGGCTCACAGCAACGCGCGGCGGGCTTACCTACCCGTCGATGCCGAGTTCCTGGGCAAGAGCCGCATGATTGACCCTGGACAACTCAGCCCTCTGGCTGGCGATCACTGCCTTGGCCGACGCCCCGGAGTCACACGCCGGAAAATCATTCAGCCGCTCGAGCAGATCGAGCACGTCGGATTTCGTCGTGACGAAGGCCCGTCCCACTCGCATCGCACGTAGGCGATGCCCCCGCACGCCGCGCTGCACCCATCGGGTGATCGTGTTCAGGTGCGGCTTGACGCCAGTGGTTTTCGCAACGAAGTCTGCGGCTCGCGCCAGCGTAAGTACCTGTGGATCCACGATCTGAATGTTCACTTCCGCCCGGTAGCCGGGTTGTTTTCTTGGCCGTCGATCCATTTCGGTGACTCCTTCACGATTGGGGAATGTGCTGACACCGCCCCCAGCATCCCCGACAACCCGTAACCCTTGAACGTCCCGATTCGTACTACGGTAGAACTTTTTCCAAGCAGCCTGCTGCTTGTGCACCGCACTGTCCGAAAACGAAAAAACCTCGGGCTCCGCGTGACCGCAGAGCCCGAGGCACTGATGAACTCGAAGAATTGCCGACGGGCGGCTGACTACAGACGATCGCGAATCGCGTTCCGAACAGTGTTTGGGTGGACTTGGAACAACTTCGAAACCGCCTTCACCCGATCACCTTCCCGATCAATGCCACGCAGTTCCTTGTACGCGGCCACGATTTGTTCATGACGTTTTTTTGCTGCCATCGTGACCGCAGCACCCCGGGTTTTGCCGCCTTGGACGCGTCCGGACTGCAATTCGATTTCTACGGAGTAAGACGCCATCAAAAATGCCTGCCGTAGTGCATTTCGCATGGTTTGCCTGGCATCGTCGGCCAGAGGCCCGTGCTCATTTTCGAATGCAGACACAAGCACCCCGAACACGTATTCGGCTCCTGGCCCCGGGTTAGGGTTGAACGGGAGTTTTTGTTTTGCCATTGGCTCATCCTTTCACGAATGCGTGACTTCGCGGCTCACCCCGTCCGCAGGGCAACCTCGCGGGCCTTACCCTGGTCGGCGGCAGCGTAGACCTCGGTCACAGCGACGTGCCGATGACCGCCGACGACCTGGGCGGCGTCGATACCGAAGGCCTGCCGCACTTCTGTCAGCCTCGCATGGCGCAACTGGTGCGGCGACCACTTCTCAATACCGTGGGCCTCACAGACCCGCGTGATGGCCCTGGTGATGGCGCAGGTGTCGTAGTGGTCGCGAATGTGCCGACCGGCCTTACGGCCACGCTGCTGCTCGATTGCCTGGCGGGGTGAGAACAGGAACGCCGTCGGCTCGGCCTTCACGACGTAGGGCCGCAGGATCGCCTGAGCCTTCGGGCCGATGGCGATCACGCGTCGGTGGCCGCGCCACGCCGTTTTGTGGGCTGGCGGCGTCCACGTCCACACATCGCCCTCCATGCGAATATCAGCCCGCCGCATGCCACATGCTTCCCCGGTTCGGCATCCGGTGAGCCGGACAACACGCAGCAAATCAGCAACCACGGTGGGCAGATGGGGCAGGGTGGCGTCCAGAACGGCGTCTGGCACCGGGGTTTTGGGTTCGTTATCCCGCGCCGTCGATTGCCCGGGCATCAGTGCTGGCACCTGCTGCAAGGCGTGGATTTTGCCCTCGGGTACGTACTCCCGTCCGACGGCCCACTTGAACAACTGCCGGACGCGACCGATCACGTCGTTCACGGTGCCCCTGGTACGGTACTTCGGCGGCGACTTCTTCCCATCCTTCCGGCGGCGTCCGGCAGGCCTGCATGGCTCCTTCACGAGCGATTCCTGCACCTCCTGGAGAGCCCGGGGGCCGAAGTCACACGCTCGCATTGACCAATGCCGATGCAGTGCAGCCGCAGCCTGCCGCGCCCCGTGCATGAGACTCGTCGAGCGATTTGCCCGGCCCGCCATGCGTTCCGACTTGATCCACGCGATCCACATCGAGCACAGTTCCCCCACGGTCAGGCCTGTGCCCTCGGGCTCGGGCGGCACGGACACGGGAGCGATCAGTACGGAGACAGGAGCAAGCGACACGGGCTTCGACGCGGAAATCGCAGCCCGACGCTCCGCCTTCGCGGCTGGTGTGGCGTGTTCTTGGGGCGCGGTATTGGCGAGATCGTCAGGGAGCCGTCTGCCGTTCGCCAGCCATGTTGCGATCAGCCGGTCGGCCTTCGCGACGGCCTCAGGGGAACCAAACCGGCCGAAGTAGAAAACTCGGCCGTTGAGTCGGAGCCGAGCCTGTCCCTTGTGAACGCGGACAACAGGGATCGCGGTCTTCTTTCGCATCGGAAGTGCCCTCGGGTGATGTGATTGACCCGAAAGCGGGGAAGCGGGGGTTTCCCCGCTTTCGTTTCCCCGCTTTCAGCCGCATCCCGAAGGCACTGCCCCGATGGGGCAGGTCGCGAATGTCCTATGAATCCAGTTGCTCCAAACCGAGTGGGCGGCACAGGATTCGAACCTGTGACCTCTACGGTGTGAACGTAGCGCTCTAACCAACTGAGCTAGCCGCCCTGCGATCAATTCTTCGGGATCGTAGCATCCCGACCTTGAGCCGTCACGATGGGGCCGTTTCTTCCGCGGGAGCCGGTGGGTCGAACCGCGGACCGGCAGCCTGGGGGCCCTCGTCGCCAGCACCGATCCGGCGCGAGGTGCGTTTGGCGGCGGTGCCATCCACGTGTGACGCCAGATCCATCTCGCGGGACAGCGCCGTCATCTGCTTCCGCAATTCACCGATGCCCTGGCCGACCGTCCGCCCCACTTCGGGCAGCCGCTTGCCATAGAGCATCACGGCAATCGCGCCGATGACGACGATCTCGACCGGACCAAGCCCGAACATGCGGTGCGTCTCCAGAGCGCAGGATGCCTCGACGGCACGATTCAGTGGTGACCGTCGCTGCGCTTGGCCGAGCTGTCTTCCTCGATGCCCTGCACGCCGCGCTTGAATTCGACGATGCCTTCGCCGAGCGACCGCATCACCCGCGGCAACCGCGAGCCAAAGAGCAGGAGGATCACCGCGGCCACGATGATGAGCTCGACCGTTCCCAATCCCATGAACGCAAACATCTGTGGCACCTGAAGCACTCCATGACTGGCGGCGGCAAGCCGCGGATCGCTCACTGATCAAGTCTAATCCCGGGGGTCTGGGAAGCAAATTGCGGGCGCTCTCGCGACGCTTTCTGCCGCTCGTGCACCGGGGCATGGCGGTAATACACCTCGAGCGTCATCGCGGACAGCGCCGTCGCATACACGCGGCCGCCATGGCCGCCCCAGACCGGATCGGGATCCCAGCTGCCCGCGAGCCTGTCCGACCCCTGCCGTTGCAGCGGGAGGAGCGCCGCCAGGAGCCGCGTGTTCCAGGCCTCCCACTGCGGGCCACCGGCATGAAACGACGCCAGCGTGGCGTAATACCACGTGTAGGCATTCGGATGGGCCGCGTCGGGCGCCGCCGCCGCGAGCGACTCGAGTGCCTCCTGCACCACCGCATGCTCGACCGGCTGCCCGAGGAACAGCCGGCAGAGGAGGGCCTCGGCCGTCATCGCTACGCTCGGCCGTTCGCCGGGGCGATAGGCCGCGAGCCCGCCCGCGCGGCCCGACGAGACACTCTGGAGAAACGTGCGGGCCCGAGCCTCCGCTGGCTCGATGCCCGCGGAGATTCCCGCCTGCCGAGCCGTCGCCAGGACCATCACCTGCCAGCCCAATTGGCTCGTGTCGCCGCGGTCACCGGCCGCATATCGCCAGCCGCCCGTCGTCGGATGCTGCATCGCGAGCGTGTAGTGCACCGCACGTTCCACCGCCGGTCGCAGCGTTGCGTCTTGCGTGAGGGCACACGCCTCACCGAGCGCGAGCGTGGCCATGCCGTGGCAGTAGAGCGCCGCAAAAAACTCGGCGTCGCCGGCGAGTGAACCGTCGGCCCGCTGCCGCTCGACGAGAAACGTGAGACCACGTGACACCACGTCGGCATACGGCCCATCGCGGTGCGTGTGCCCCGCTCCCAGAAATGCCAGGAGCGCGAGCCCCGTGACGCCGTGATCGCTCTTCGCGCCCGCGCCGCGGCGGTCGTGCCCCTGCACGGCTCGCTCCACTCCGCCGCCATGCTGCCCGGCGCTCCAGCGCCCATCTGCGGCCTGCGCGGCCGCAAGCCAGGCGAGCGCCCCTTGCACGGCCTGCTCCGTGTCGAGCGACCCACCCCGGGCCGCAGCGGCCGCCGCCCGCCGGCCTCCGACGCGGTCGGCATAGAGCAGCGGCACGGCCGCATCTGCAGCCTCACGCGCCGCCTGCTCGGCATCCCGCGGGGCAGGGGGCTGCGGCGCATCGGTCGCCTCGGCCTCCGCAAGCGCATCGGTGGCGGTTGCCACAACTGGGAGAAGAGGCACGAGATCGGGAGGGGCATCGTTAGGCGGCGCGGGCTCCGCCTGCGTTTCGGCCTGCTCCACCGCGCGATCGTCGCCCGCCTCGTCGACCGGCACCACCTGCATCGTCATCCGGCCCTCGTCGGCGGAGCCCCACGACGCGGGCCGAGCCACGCCGACGAACGCCGCGACGACGGCCAAGATCGCGTGCACACCGATCGAGAGCAGGGCGGATTTCTTCAACGTCTGCGACTGCAGCCACCGGCCGCGGGCGAGCCCGGCCAGCCCTGCAGCACAGCAGGCCGCGAGCCCGCCCCAGAGCAGCCACTGAGAGTGCATGCATCGCTCCGTTTCTCAGCGGCGCCGGGTGTCGCTGCGCGGCTGCACGGAGATGCCCACCTGCCGCACGTCGGCGACGCGACAGGCTTCGTAGACCTCCGCCATGCGGCCGTGGGCCACCGTCTTGGCACCACGGATCAACACCGCCACGTCGGGCCGCGCGGTGCGGAGCTCCGCGAGCCGCCCGGCCAGTTCGTCGAGCGCCACCTCCTCGCCGCCGAGCCGCAGCCCGCCCGCTTCGTCCACCTCCACGATCTCCGGACGGCCGCCAGTGATCGTCGCCGCCGCCTCGGCCTGGGGCAGATCGAGATCAAACTTCCGCTCGTCGCCCGAAAACTTCGTGGCGCACATGAAGAAGATGGTGAGCACGAGGATGACGTCGATCATGGGCGCGAGGTTCGGCGCCGGCTCGTCGTCGTCGGAGAGTCGTACGAGCGGCACGGCGCTTACGCTCCCACGGCCAGAGGCGGCCGCGATTTCCGGCGCGGCGGCTCGGCCGTGGCCTCGAGCGAGATCTCGTCGATCACCTGCTGGCAGGTTTCGTCAAACCGCATGGCCAGCCGATCGACCCGGCTGGTGAACACCCAGTGGAGCACCATCGCCGGAATCGCCACGAGCAGCCCCATGGCCGTGGTGATCAGCGCCTCGCCGAACCCGCGAGCCAGGAGGTCGGGCCGCCCCATCGCCCCGGAACTCGCCACGTCGTTGAACGAACGGATCAGGCCGAACACGGTGCCGAGCAGTCCGAGCAGCGGGCCGATCGTGGCGATACCGTTGAACACGCGGCGATACCGCCGCAGATGGTTGACCTCGCGCTCGCAAGCGTCGAGCGCCGCCTGCTCGATCTCAACCGCGGGCCGGCCCCAGCGGCGCACGGCGGCGGCGAACACCCGCGCAACGGGGCTGCCGTTTTCCTCGCAGGCATCGAGCGCCTCGCCGCGCGAGAGCGTGCCGGCCTGGATCTGCTCGATGAACCGCGACACGAACGGCTTGGGCACCACGCGGCTCCACCGCAGGCTCACGAGCCGTTCGAAACCGAACGCTGCCAGCAGGAACGAACAGCCAAGCAGGGGCACCATGAGGATGCCGCCGTCGCGGATCGTGGACAGGAGGTTTCCCGTGGGAATGGCGGTGTCGGCGGGCGCCGTGACGGCTGCAGAGTCGGGAGCGGCGGCGATCCGCACGCTCTCGCGCCGCTCGCCATCGGCCTGCCGCGCCGGGACGGTCGAGCCCGCCCACGCCCGCGGCCCTTGGCCGCGCGCGGGCCCGGCCGTGAAGAGCGATAGGCAGCAGGCGCATGCGACCGCCATCGCCCCGAAGGGCATGCGACCATGCGACCGAGTGCGGGCCATCCGTGGCACCATCGGCTCGATTCCAATGAGCAATCGCAGGACGCGCGGACTTCGATCCGTCGAAGACGCCGCCCCTGGAGAGACCATCGGCCGCTGCGGCACCACGCGGCGAATCCTGTGCCGGCAGCGCTCGCCACCCTCACGACCGGCGCAGTCGGCAAGGACGCCCCGCGGGGCAAGCGTCCCGCTTGGCTCACTCAACTCGCGCAAGCCGGCTCGTGACTCCCCGTCTGGAAGCCCGAGGCGCGAGCCGAAGGGAATACGCGTGGGGTTTCGCCACGGGGGCATCCTCTCGGCTTACGCCTCGGGCTTTCGTTGAGAAGGCTTCGGGCTCCCCGTGTCCTGCTCGCCGGCGTATGTGACCAGTGCAGGCATGGATGCCGGAGCGCAGGCACATCCGAGCGAGTGAAGCCCAGGATGGGCGCAGCGAGCGTCCGGCGACGGGATATGGGGAGCCCGATGCCGGCGCGGGCCGGTTGAGGCATGACAGGCCGAAGCCCGTCCTGCGATACGGTCGCCGGGAGGTGCGACCGCCGGCATTCGAAGCCGCACCTTGGCTGCGGCTCGTTAAAAGTTTGCGTTGCAGCCGGTGTCGACGTCGCCCACCATGTGCAGGTGGTCGTGGTCGATGTAGACGACTTCCTGGCAGTCTTCGTCCACGAGCGTGTGCGGCACAGGCCAGCCGATCCGCTTCACTTCCTGGAAATAGATCGTGCACTTGTAGTGGGCATGGTGCAGCTGGGCGGGGCCGGCGAGAGGATAGTGCCGGGGCGGGTCGAGATAGTCGGAGATCTTGCACTTTGTGATCCGCACGTGGTTGCGCTGCACCTCATAGAGGAAGGGCCAGTTGCCCTGCACGGGCCGTGCCTTCTCCAGGGCCCGCATCACCTCGTCGTCACTCGGCTCGTCGAGCGCCTCGCACGGGCCGCCAGGCGGGATCGGGCCGAGCACGGGGGATCGTTCGTAGCGTTCGTAGTTCCAGAACTTGTCTTCCTTGCTCTTCTGGATCCCAACTGGCACGGGAATCGGGAAGGCGAGGGGGCCGAGGTTGGGGCCGGCCGACGTGATCCAGAAACAGCCGCTCTGCGTGACCGCGCCGGTGGCGACGACGAGGGCGATGGCGATCAGCCTGGCACGAACCTTCATGGTGAACTCCTCGGGCTGCCTGCGAAGGGCGGTCGTCTGGAAATCTCTGCCGGTTGTATCGACGCGGCGGGCGGAAAACTTGCGGGATTTTCCGGCGGCGCAAAGTCTCCGGCCGCCCGGGCCCCGCAGGCGCATGAAGAAGCCCGCCCTCGCGATGGCGGGGGCGGGCTCTTCGTGCGTCGTCAGACTGTCGGCAGCCTAGCGGTGGTGGCTGTGGACATGCCGCTCGTCGAAGTCGAGCCACCACCAGCCGTCGTCCCACTCGAGCGACACCCGCCGCCAGCCGAGCGGCACCTGCGGGTAGGGATAGAACGGGCCGATGTAGGGCCAGGCCGTCGGCGAATACTGCGTGGGGTATTGAAGAGCTGCGTAGTTGGGATAGGAGGCGTAGCTCGGCCAGGCGTAGTTCGGCATGTTCGGGCCGCCCCCGCGAACCGGCACAGGCATGCCGCCAGCCCCGCCCATACCAGCCCCGCCCATCCCAGGGCCACCGGCACCCATCGGCATCGGGCCACCCATGCCAGGGCCACCCATGCCAGGCCCACCCATGCCGCCTTGTCCGGGCGGGCAATATTCACCCCCGCCCGTAGGCCCCTCGGTGAACCGCATCGAACCGGGCACCATCTGGCCGTCCTGGACGGGATAGCCGCCGTCGACGATTCCATTCTCGCCGCCCACATAGCCGTCGTCGGAACCAGGCATCACGAGCGGCTGCCCGTACGACTGGCTCTTCATCGCGGTGCGTTGTACGCCACCGGCCGCCTTGCGGGCCTGCCGCGGCTGCGGCACGGGCTTGGCGTGCTGGCTGCCAAGCGGCCGGGGGCCGGCCTGCTTCGACGGCCGTGCCTGCTTGGCCGGCGCCGCCTGCTGCTGCGGTGCCACGCGGCCCACGGCCTGCGTCAGGGCGATGCCCGATTCGACGGCGCTTTCCTTGTCTTCGCGATCGACGAGCAGAGCCTGCTCGGCGGCCTGCGACTCTTCAGCCGCGGCCACTTCAGCCTCGGCCTCGCCCTCCGGCACGGCTGCCGGCGAAGGCATGCCGACGAGCGAGCGGATCGAAGACGGCAGGGCAAAGCCGTCGCCGGCCGGAGCCTGCGTGGCGACCGAGAGCCGGTTGACCACCCGCTCCACTCCCTCGACCTCCTCGACGGCGGCGATCGCAGCGTCGATCTGCCGGGCGTCGGCCACCGTGCCCTCGAGCCAGACAGTGCCCGCCTTGGCTTTGACGTTGACCCGGTAGCCCTTGAGAGCCCCCGACTCCTTCATCTTGGCGGCGACATTCGCCGCCAAATCAGCTGCGCTTGCAGTAGTCGTCGCCAACAACACGACGACAGCAGCCAGATATGCAGACCTTGAAATGGACATGGCGGGCTCCTTGGCTCGGCAGCGGGTGCAAATAAACCACCGCTGGAGGAAGGTTTCGGCTGCCGGTCGCACCGAAGGGGAGTTTTTTTCCGGTTCGAACGGAAACGCTGACTCGCGCGGTAATACAGGAGGTCGCGGCAAGCCAGGGCGACGAGACAGAGCAGGCCGGCAAGGGCGACGGCATCAGCCGCGCGGACCAGTGTCGAAGACGGCGATCATCGTCATCAGCGTGAGCGTGACGGCACAGAAGGCGGCCGATGCCGGGCCAAACTGCAGCGCAAAGCCACACAGCCCACCGACCGCCGCCAGCGCGGCCACGAGCAGCCACTGACAGCCTCGCTCGTGCCGCGTGCCTTCCGTGAGCCTGGCAAGCCCGGCGGCAACCAGCCCGAACACCTGCACCACGCTCATCGCACACAGGACAGGACTGACAGAGAGCGCGAACAGGTGCATGCATCGACTCCGGCAGAAAAACGGGGACACGCAGGAGGCGGCACCCTAGCGACCCATCGCCCGCGCCGCAAAGCCAAACCGAGCATGCCGCCACAGCGTGGCCTACTCAGTTTGCGCCGAGCAGCGAATCCAGCTTCTTTTCCAGGTCGGTGATCACGAGGTTGCGGTCCACCACGTTGCCCTGGGCGTCGAGGAGAAACATCGTCGGCAGCGTGAGCACTCCGAGCTCCTCGGCCAGCCGCCCGTCGAGGCCGCCCGACTCGTGCAACTGCGGCCACGGGATCGGCTTGGCGGCGAGAAACTTCGCGAGCTGAACCTTGTCGGTGTCGAGGGCGATGCCGACCACGGCAAATTTCTTGGGGCCATACTTCGCATACAGCTCGCGTATCTGTGCGATGTCGACCTTACAGGGCTCGCACCACGTGGCCCAATAGTGCACGAGCACCGGCCGCCCACGGAGCGACTCCACGGCGACAGGCCGGCCGTCGCTGCCGGTGCCGGAGAGCGCGAGCGGCTTGCCCACGCTCTCGAGCCGGCGGGCCGCCCCTTGCGCCTTCCGCGCCGAAGGTGAATCAGGGAAACCCTGCACGATCGCCGCATATCGCTCGAGCGCCTCTTTCTCGTTGCCCGAAAACTCGTCGGAGATGCCCATCTGCAACATCGCTTCGGCCGCGTCGGGCGCCTGCGGATGCTTCTCCACAAACTGCTTCAAGTCGTCGAGCCACGCGGCCTGCACCTTCGCCACGTCGGCCCCAGACTCCTGCATGCCCGCCGCATACCGGGCCGAGGCGAGCCTGAACCGCACGAAGGCTTCGAGGGCCTCGTCGGCCGACACGGCGCCGGCCAACTGCTCGAGCCTCTTGATTCCCTCGGGCAGCGCACCGTCCTGCACGCCGGCCGCGATCGTTTCGGCGAGCTGCTTCACCCAAAACGGCTTCTCGGCGGCGTCGGCGGCGGCCGTCACCTGCTCGAGCAGTTGCACCTGCTCACCTGCCAACTGCCGCCGTCCCGCGAGATCGGCCGTCGACAGCTTCGTCTCGATGTCGCGCAGCTTGGCCAGCAGGGGCTTGAGCTTTTCACTCTCCTGGCCGCCGGTTTCGGCCTGGCTTCGATCGCCCATCCGCGGCGAAAAGAATCCTGCGGCATCCGCGATCTCACCTTGCGTGCCGGGCAACTGCGGCAGATCGACCGGCCGCCAGGCATCGCCGATACGCACGAGCGACCCCACATACACCTGCCCCGGGCCACCCGACTTGCCGTCGCCACTCTCCACGAGCGCCACCACGTTGTCGTAGGCCATCACGTCCTTCGACACCCCTGCAGCACCGGCGGGCAGCAGCCCCGGCTGCGGCGCGAGCATGTTGTTCCAACGCGTCTGCGGCCCAAGCGCGTTCGCCGGCTCGGCGGCGAGTTTGGCAAACCCCTTCGCAGCCGCCGTCACCCGGGCCGTGAGATCGCTCACGAGCGGTTCCTCGAAGCCGGCCGCCTGCAAATCGGCGTTCGTCGGCAGCAGCCGCGTGAACACGGCCGGCTCCCTGGTGCGGAGCGCCTCCACGATTTCCGCCGTGGCTTCCTCCGCGGAAATCACCTTCCAGGCGTCGATCGAGCCGTTTTCGTCCTCGTCGACACCCCATCGGCTGCCACCGGCACCGAGCCAGCGGGCCTGATCGGCCTTCGTGTTGTGATTGGAGTCGACGTCGCGATAGACCTCGGCTCCGTCCTTGTAGTAGCTCCAGCGATCGACGACGCGGTCGCCGTTGGTGTCGGAGAACGACCGCAGCACCTCACCGCGGGGTCCGCGCACGACCCAGGCGTTGAGGCCGCCCTCTTTCTCCATCTTGATCGTGCAGGCCTTCATCTGGTCGGCCGCCACGCGGTCGTACTCGACGTTCTTCTGGAACGGAACGAGACCGAGGGCATAGTCCACCGTCGGCTGGGCAGCGTGGGCCGGCGCCGCGAGGCCGACTGCGAGAACGACATGAAGGGTGAACGCCGCGGCGAGCCGCCGCATGATGAACCGGAAGACCGTCGTGGTCATGGCTGGGGTTCCTTCCTGGAGTGACTTCATAAAAATACCGGGAACAGCCCGCGGCGCCAGCGCCAATTGTGCCGCCGTTCCGCCGCCGCACCGCGAATGCAGCCCCTTTCAAATCCTCACGGCCAGACCTACACTCGATTCCAGCGGAGGTGCCAGGCCCTTCCGCCCAGCCGGTTGACAGCAGGCGCGCGTAGCTCAGTTGGTTAGAGCGCTACCCTGATAAGGTAGAGGTCCCAAGTTCGAATCTTGGCGCGCGCACTCGGTTTTTCGGGGACGTAGCTCAATTGGGAGAGCACCGCCTTTGCAAGGCGGGGGTTGAGGGTTCGATCCCCTTCGTCTCCAGTTCCATCCCTGCGCGGCCATTCACGGCCCGTGCAGGGTTTGGATTCCCGCCGCTTCACCCCGCCATGAGCCCCATGACCGCTTCCGCTCCCGCCCCTGCTTCCGGCCCCGCCGGCGTCGAACGCCGTGCCGACCTCCGCAATATCGCGATCATCGCCCACGTCGATCACGGCAAGACGACGCTCGTCGACTGCCTGCTGCGCCAGAGCGGCCAGTTTCGCGCGAGCCAGCTCTCCGGCGAGCGCATCCTCGACTCCAACGACCTGGAAAAGGAGCGGGGGATCACGATCCTCGCCAAGAACATCGCCGTGGAGTGGAAGGGCACGAAGATCAACATCATGGACACGCCCGGCCACGCCGATTTCGGCGGCGAGGTGGAGCGGGTCTTGCGGATGGCCGACGGCGCCCTCGTGCTCGTCGACGCGGCCGAAGGGCCGATGCCCCAGACGCGGTTCGTGCTCTCGAAGGCGCTCGAGTGCCGGCTGCGGCCGGTGGTCGTGGTCAACAAGATCGACCGGCCCGACGCCCGCCCGCTCGAGGTGCTCGACGAGATTCTGGGGCTGTTCCTCGAGCTCGGTGCCGACGACGACCTGGCCGACTTCCCCTTCGTCTACGCCTCGAGCCGCGGCGGCTACGCCTCCCACGACCCGGCCGTCCGGGAGGGAACCATGCAGCCGCTCCTCGACCTCGTGCTCGAGAAGATCCCGGGGCCTGCCATCGATCCGACGGCCCCGTTGCGGATGCTCGTGACGACGCTCGACTGGTCGGACTACGTGGGCCGGATCGCCATCGGCCGGGTGGAATCGGGCACGCTCACAAAGGGCTCGGCCATCGTCCGCTCGACCGCCGCCGGCACGCTCCTGCCGGCGAAGCTCGTGGGCGTGCAGTCGTTCGACAAGCTCGGCCGCATCGACGTCGAGGAGGTGACGGCAGGCGACATCGCAGCCGTGAGCGGGATCGAGGATGTCGAGATCGGCGACACGATCTGCGACGCAGCCGACCCCCGGCCGCTGCCCCGGCTGACCGTCGACGAACCGACGCTGGCCATGGTGTTCGGGATCAACAGCTCGCCGCTCGTCGGCAAGTCGGGCAAGTTTCTCACCACCCGCCACCTGCGCGACCGGCTCGACAAGGAGCTGGAGAAAAACGTGGCCCTGCGGGTGGAGCCGATCGAGGGAACCGAGCAGTTCGCCGTCTCGGGCCGCGGCCTCCTCCACCTCTCCGTGCTCATCGAGACGATGCGCCGGGAAGGGTTCGAGATCTCCGTCGGCAAGCCGAAGGTGATCCTGCGCAAGGAGGGCGACAAGGTCTACGAGCCGTTCGAGACGCTCGTCGTCGAAGTGCCCCACGACAAGCTCGGGCCCGTGATGGAGCTCACCGGCTCCCGCCGCGGCCAGCTCGTGCACATGGGCAACCGCGGCGAGTTCGCCCATGCCGTGTTTTCGATCCCCGCCCGCGGCCTGATCGGCCTGCGCACCCGCGTGCTCAACGCCACGCAGGGCACGGCGATCATGCACCACCGCTTCGAGAAGTGGGCGCCCATGGAAGGGGAGGTCGCTGGCCGGCCCAACGGCGTGCTCGTCTCGATGGTGCCGGGCAAGGCCGTGGCCTTCGGGCTCGACGGCCTCCAGGAGCGGGCCGACCTGTTCATCGCTCCGGGCGACGAGGTCTACGAGGGGATGGTCTGCGGGGAAAACGCCCGCAGCGAAGACATGATCGTGAACCCCACCAAGGAAAAGAAGCTCACGAACATGCGGGCCAGCGGCAGCGACCGCAACATTCTCTTGAAGCCGCCGCGCCGAATGTCGCTCGAAGAGGCGCTCGAATACATCGAAGAAGACGAGCTCGTCGAGGTGACGCCCGACGTGATCCGGCTCCGCAAAATTCTGCTCTCCGAGCACGATCGCAAGCGGCAAAGCCGGGCGAAGTGACGCCGCGCAACGTGCGCATCGGGGCGGCCCCTCATCACTCAGAATTCGTACACCTGCCCGGCTTTCACGAGTTCGACGTTCCGGAGCCCGAGGGCGGCGATCTCGCGGGCGATCTCAGCGGCGTAGCGCGGCTTGCGGTGGACGATGATCCAGCGGACGTCGCGGGCGATCTTGGGGAGTTCGGCGGCGAAGGTGGCCGTGCAATGGTGCGCCGCCTCCTTCGCGAGCCAGGCGAGGGAGTTCGGAAAGGTGACTTCGAGGAACACCGCCCGCAGGCTGGGGACCATGGCCAGATGCCGCCAGAGCGCTTCAGTGGGGCCGGTGTCGGACGGGAAGGCCACGGCCACTCGGCCGTCGTCGACGACGAGGCCCAGCGTGGCCACGCCGTGCGACACGGGCACGGGCGTGACGGTGAGGCCGGCACGGGCCACGGGCTGAAAAGCCTCGATCTCGGTCGCGACCACGAAGGCGTCTTCCGGACTCGAGAGCGCGAAGAAATCGGGCCAGATTCGCCCGTTGAAGACATCGCTGCGGAGGCACTCGAGCACCTCGCGCGAGGCCAGCACCTCAGCGCTCTCGGGACCGGGATCGAAGACGTTTTCCAGGAAGATCGGCAGCGTGGCCACATGGTCCAGGTGCTCGTGCGTGAGAAAGACATGCCGCACCCGCCGCTGCCGCCGCAGGTCTCCGAGCAGGCCGAGCGAGCCGGCGTCGATCGCAACCTCCTCATTCACGAGGTACGACGTCAGAAACTGGCCGTCGGTGCCAGGGATGCTCGAGGGGAGAAGTTCGATCCGCATCGGAAATGGCCTCCAGGCGGCGGTCAGCCCGCGAAGAAATCACGAATCTTCCGGAAGATGTCCTGCACCTCGGGCACCGTCAGCTCCGCGCCGGCGACGGGGATGGGAGAACCCGCATTGTGGGGACCGGCGGGCCGCCCCGGCAAATCGCGGCCGGCCCCGCGAAGCCGCACCTGCGGGCTGTGACGCAGCGTTATGGACTTCCCGGCCTCCAGCCGCTACGATCAGAGGCTCGAATTGCCCCATCCGACCCCAGGAACGACATGGTCAAGCTTACGGTCAGAGATCGCGAAAGCATCCAAGAGGCGGTCCGCCGCTTCCGCAAACTCGTCGAACGCAGCGGCATCAAGAAGGAGATGCGCCGGCGGGAATTCTTCGAGAAGCCCAGCGAAACCAATCGCCGCGCCCGCCTGCGGGCCGAGCGCCGCACCAAGCGCAATCGCCTTCTCGGCGTGTAGTGCGGGCGGCATGCAGCCGCTTAAAACATGTGCGTCAGCCGGAAGAATGCACCGTCGTAGGTGAGGCTGGAGTTCGTCAGCGGCACGCTCGTGGCGAGGGCCGGCGGATCGGCGGGAACGGGATTGGTTTCGATCGTCTCGGAATAACCGAGATTTCCGAAGAACATCAGCATCCAGCCGGCTGAGATGCTCGTCCGCGGTCCCCACTGCCAACTCGTGCCGAGGGCGATGTCGAAATTGGGCACGACGAGCGTCCCGCCTACGGATTGTGTCTCGAGCAGGTTGTCTGGACTGACGAACCGCGTGTCGTCGTTCGAAAAGCTGCCGACGAGCAGGGCGGCACCGCCCGTGGCAAACGCACTCCAACGCCGCGCCGGCCCGAGGTAGCGGCGGCCCTGGATCGCGAGCCGCGGCCCCACGCCCTGAAAGATGCGACGCGTGGTAACGAAATATTCAGGGCACTCCGGGCAGAAGGTATCGACCGTCGTCGACACCGATGAATCCATGAAGCGGATGCCCGCCGATCCGGCGGTATCCCAGCGGGCGGCACCGTCGGTCTCGGCGTCGATCTCGAACCGGCGGGCGAGCTCGAGATCATAGAGGTCGAGGCTGACGTTCGCGGTGGAGGTGATCGACGCCCCGGGATTGACGGCCTCCGTGTAAAACGGCCCGATGTAGGCCGTGCCATTGCCGCCTGTATAGTCCCCCTTAACGGTGCGTGCGACCGACGTCGCCGCGTCGATGCCCAGGTAGCTGAACCGCCCGAGCGTGTCTTCGGAGAAGTTGTAGCCGATGAAGCCACGCACGCCGCTGGCATAGCCGAAATCGTAGTTGACCGGCGTGAGTGCGATTGACTTCCCGGCATTCAAACCGGCAATCGGACTGGTCGCCTGATACAGGGCGGTGGAGTTGCTGAACGACGGCCGGAGCAGCAGATAGTCGGCCCCAAACACGAACCGCGGCGGACAATCGGCCGTCGGCAGAACGCCGGTCGCGGGCGGGCACTCCCCTTCCTCGGACAGCACGATCGTCTCGACGCCGTCGCTCGCCCAGCTGCCGATCGGCAGGCCACAGGCGATGATGACGACCATCAGCCGCCAGGCTGCCTCACTGAGTCGGTGCACGGTGCCACGCATGATTCGTCATCCTCTGAAGCAGGAGGCCGGTCGGCCCAAAACCGACCGACTCCGCATTCGTGATCGACCCTGCGATGGCCGCACAATGAGAAAAAACCGCAAGGTTTTCCCGACCAGGAGGGGCACCCCTCACGGAAAATCCTTCGGCCTCTCCGCAAGCCCCCCAGCCTGCCACTCAGGCAGCGCGGCGGCGGAAGAGGCGGGCGGCAGCAACGGCCGCGGCCGAAGCGGCCAGGGCGATCGTGTGCGGTTCGGGCACGGGCACGACCGTCGACGCACCGCTCGCCGGGTCGGCGATCTCGGCCCCCGTGAGCGGATAGTCGCCCAGGCTCACCGTTTGCTGCATGATATCGGGGCCGACGGGTACGCCCGCCGGATCGAACACCGGCGGCGTCGTCTCGGAGGCCGGCCGGGAGAAGACGGTGAATGCCCCGTAGCTGGCGTTGGTGTAGATGCAGCCGGCATCGATCGTGGGGTGGAAGAACGCCTGATTCATGCTGTATCTCAGCGGCAGGCCGCTCGACGCCATGACGAGACCGCTGGGCTGGGTGGTGCGAGCAGCCGTGCCGAGCCGCATGCTCACGACTCCGCCCGGAGCGATCGGATCATGAAATTGGAAGAAGGCCGATGCCGAGGCATCGTTCCAGTTCCAGTCGGCGGCCCGCGGCGTATCGAGCCACGTGCAGGAGATGATCTTCGCGGCCGAGTTGCTCAGATCGAGTTGCACGCCGACGAGCGACATGTCGCTCGAGGTATTCGTGATCCGCACATTCGGCTGCGACTGGAGGTTCCAACGCTCGAGCACCGAGAGCCGCGACGCCGTCGCCTGCACGATCGGCTGCCCCTGGTTGTTGTACCAGACGAGGTTGTTCGCGATATCGATCCGATAGGCGGCCGAGGTCAGCGATTCGGCATGGCTGCGCAATCCGGAGCCGAGCGTGCACGCGACGGCGAGACCCACGACACACGCACGCCAGGCGCGGCCGTGATCCGTGCGACGGGTTTCGTGATTGCTGCTGGCCATGGTGACGCCCCCTTGCGTTGCGGGCACCGACCATGAATTCCCCCGGCCGTACTCTCGAAAAGCGGGCTCGAAAGTCCCTGCGAACCGGCCCGGAGTCGACGTCTGCCATCAGAACAGACGCGCAGGCACGAAATCGAAGTGAGAGACGAAAAAAGGCAAATGTCCAGAAACTCGGCTCAACTTCGACCACGTGCCCGGAAACCGGGACGAACGCGGCCTGAGGAACTCACGAGCGGACTGCCTATCGGGTGAAAACTCCGGCGAAAACCTTTTTTCCGCCGACAACCAAACGATATGCAGGCACTGCTGTTGCTGTCAAGCGGCCGACTGCGATTTTTCCACGAACCGCAAAAAACCCGCAGAAAACAGACTTCCAGAGCCTTCGCCGGCCGCTACCAGTCGAGGGCCACGTCGAGCCAGGGAGCGTCGTGGGTCGGCCATCCGCTGCTCACGCGGTCGACGCCCGTCTCGGCGATCCTACGCACCGTCTCCGGACGGATGCCGCCGGAGGCCTCGAGGATCACCCGATGCGCCCCGGGAACGCCGAGCCGATCGCGAACCACAACCGCCTCGGCGAGCGCCTCGAGCGGCATGTTGTCGAGGAGCACGATGTCGGGGCCGGCCGGCAGAACCTCGACGAGCTGGGCGAGCGAGTCGACTTCGATTTCGACGACCGTCGCCGCGGCGCGGTCCGCTGGAAACGCACTGGCGACGAACGCCCGCGCCTTCCGCACGGCGTCGGCTGGCCCGAGCCCGCCAGCCGCCAGGGCCGCGAGGTGATTGTCTTTGACGAGGATCGCGTCGTAGAGCCCCATCCGGTGATTCCAGCCGCCTCCGAGCCGCGTCGCCAGTTTGTCGAGTTGCCGCCATCCCGGCACCGTCTTGCGGGTGTCGTAGACCCGGCACCCGGTGCCCGCGACGGCGTCGACGAGGCTGCGGGTGGCCGTGGCCACGCCCGAGAGCCTTCCCAGCATGTTCAAAAGCACCCGCTCGGCTGCGAGGACGGACCGGGTCGGACCGGCGAGCGTGGCGACCACGTCGCCCGTTTTCACGGGAGCTCCGTCAGCGACTCGTGGCCGCCATTCAAGCTGCTCGTCGGCAACCCGGGTCACCACGCCCCCAGCGTCGAGCCCGGCGATCACCCCGGCCCGCCGGCAGACCACGTCGAGACAGGCCACTGCGTCGCGATCGACGGTGGCCACGCTCGTCCAGTCGCACTCGTGGCCGAGATCCTCGGCAAACCACTCCCGGGCCTGTGCCGCCACGTGGGCGGCCAGCGGCTCGCACCAGGCCGACTGGCGGAACTCGCGGGCGGGAGAAAACGTGAGCGGCGGTCGTGCGGACATGGCGGCGGTATCCTATAGCACGATGATCGATCCGTCTGGTGACACCGCCGTGATCCCCGCCCGGATGCAGCCGCTCGTGGCCTGCACCGCGGCGGCCCTGCTCTTGGCGGCGTTCGCGTGGCTCGCCACCGCCGACAGGCTCGTCGACCACGACGCGCCGCCTCCCGTGAAGCCGGCATTCACCACGAACGTCAACACGGCCTCGGCCGTCGAGCTCGCCCAGGTGCCCGGGCTGGGGCCGGCCACCGCCGCACGGCTCGTCGAGCATCGCGATACCCACGGCCCGTTCGCCACGCTCGAAGCCCTGCTCGACGTGCCTGGCATCGGGCCGGCGACGCTGGAACAGATGCGGCCGTGGCTGCGGCCGATTCGCTCGCCTCAGCAGGAGACGCCATGAAGGGCGACCCCGGCGTCTTCGAACTCGTGAGCCCCTATCGGCCTGCCGGCGACCAGCCGGCGGCGATTGAGGCGCTCGCGCACGGCATCGAGGCCGACCGGGCCGCGCAGGTGCTGATGGGCGTGACGGGCTCAGGCAAGACGTTCACGATGGCCAACGTGATCGCCCGCATCGGCCGCCCGACGCTCGTGCTTTCGCACAACAAGACGCTCGCCGCCCAGCTCTACGCCGAGTTTCGCGACTTCTTTCCGCACAACGCCGTGCACTACTTCGTCAGCTACTACGACTACTACCAGCCCGAGGCCTACATCCCGCAGCGCGACATCTACATCGAAAAGGATGCCGCCATCAACAAGGAGATCGACCGCCTCCGCCTCGCGGCGACGAGCGCGCTCGTGAGCCGGCGCGACGTGGTGGTGGTGGCGAGCGTCTCGTGCATCTACGGCTTGGGGTCGCCCGACGACTATCGCTCGATGGTGATTCGCCTCGCCAGTGGGATGAGTCTCGGCCGCGACAGGCTCCTCGAACAGCTCGTGTCGATCCACTACGAGCGGACCGACGTGGCGCTTGATCGCGGAAAATTCCGCGTGCGTGGCGACTCGATCGACATCTGGCCACCGTACGACGAGCTCGCGACGCGGATCGAATTCTGGGGCGACACGATCGAGTCGATCGCGATCATCAACCCGACGAGCGGCGAGGTGGCGGCCAAGAAAGACGAGATGTATTTCTACCCGGCCCGCCACTTCGTGATGCCGGAGGATCGGATCAAGGCGGCCGTGTCGTCGATCAAGACCGAGCTGGAAGCCCGCCTCGAAGAGCTCAAGAGCCAGGGCAAACTCCTCGAGGCCCAGCGACTCAATGCACGCACGCGGTTCGACATCGAGATGATGCTCGAAGCCGGCTTCTGCCCCGGGATCGAAAACTACTCGCGGCCGCTCTCCGGCCGGGCCCCGGGCAGCACGCCGACGACGCTCTTCGACTACTTTCCCGACGATTTCCTGTTCTTCGTGGACGAGTCGCACGTGACGGTGCCGCAGGTGCGGGGCATGTACGCCGGCGACAAGGCCCGCAAGACCACGCTCGTGGAGCACGGCTTCCGGCTGCCGAGCGCCCTCGACAACCGGCCGCTGATGTTCGACGAGTGGGAACGCCGGCTCCACCAGACGGTCTACGTGTCGGCCACGCCCGGCGTCTGGGAGCTCGATCGCACCGGCGGCGAGGTCGTGCAGCAGGTGATCCGCCCCACGGGCCTGCTCGACCCGGTCATCGAGATAGTGCCCGCGTCGCAGCAGGTGCTCCATCTTTCCGGCGAGATCGACAAGACCGTGGCGACGGGGCAGCGGGTGCTCGTGACCACGCTCACAAAGAAGCTCGCCGAAGATCTCACCGCTTACTTCCAGGAGCGCAACGTCCGCTGCCGCTGGCTGCACAGCGAGCTCGACGCCTTCGAACGAGTGGAGCTGCTCAAGCAACTACGCGAGGGGAAGTTCGACGTGCTCGTGGGCGTGAACCTCCTCCGCGAGGGCCTCGACCTGCCAGAGGTGTCGCTGGTGGCCATCCTCGACGCCGACAAGGAGGGCTTCCTGCGGAGCGAAACCTCGCTCATGCAGACGATCGGCCGCTCGGCTCGCAACGTGGACGCCCGCGTGATCCTCTACGCCGACACGATCACCGAGTCGATGCGTCTGGCCGTCGACGAAACCCGCCGCCGCCGTACGCTCCAGGAGGAATACAACACGGCCCACGGCATCACGCCCGAGACCGTGCGCAAGGAAATCCGGGCCGGCATCGAGGCCGAGGCCGTCTCACGGGCCGTGGCCTTCGACGCGGTGGGGCAGGGGGACGACGACAAACGCCGCACGAGCGAGCTCCTCGAGCAGCTGGAGGCCGACATGATGCAGGCGGCCGCCGAGCTCGACTTCGAACGGGCCGCGCACCTCCGCGACCGGATCGCCGACCTGCGCGACGGCCGCGGCCGTGACGGCCGACGCATCGGCAAAGGCCCGCGCAACCGCGGCCCGGACCGGATCCCACGGCCAAAGCGCATGTAGGCCAGGCTTCAGCCTGCCGCGCCCTGCGTCAACGCGCCCAAGCCGGCTCGGGGTTACCCCTCCTCCCTCTCCCTTTGGGAGAGGGCTGGGGTGAGGGTGCTTTCGTTGCGCCGCGAAAGCACCCTC
>Ga0208856_1000052_pt1 | contig 49064 bp, 51 predicted proteins | sample LakMenEpi13Jul12_FD_150690 | JGI IMG/M metagenome (GOLD analysis project Ga0208856, IMG submission 150690) | Freshwater microbial communities from Lake Mendota, WI - 13JUL2012 deep hole epilimnion (SPAdes) | ecosystem: Environmental > Aquatic > Freshwater > Lentic | place: Lake Mendota, Madison...
AACGAGCGGGGGAAGACATGCGTTCGGTACCTTGCTCGGATAGGTGAACACACTTCCACAAACTCGTGGCGCAGTATTATTCTTTGGAATAGGGAACTTCGAATTCTTGCTCTTTTCATCTAGCAACTTGGGTCGAAATGGGCTGGTTGCGCCAGCTAGGTCGTAGTCAAATCCGAAACTATCCCCAATTGCGATCTCAAAACGGGAAAGCATATAGATGCCAGCATCAGCCCTGCGCCAAGGAATATTTTGAGGCTCCCAACCAGTCATGAATTCCACATGCAAGGTGCAGTCTCTGAACTTCTGCTTTGTCACTGCTCCCGCCATCATGCTTCCTTCGAACATCATCGGCTCGGTCATCCCTTCGATATCTTTGCGTTGCTCAAACGCATTCACATTCGGCTTCAACCCACCGAAAAGAACGATGGCACCTGTAGGGGGTAGCTGACCTAAAGTTTCACTCTTACGCTCCACCCGCTTCAATAAGACCTTCTGATTGTTACGTTTTAGCATCAAGCCGTTTTCATCAAGAACTGCACTAGTTCCTTCATCATTCGGGGAACGAAAATCCACACGGCCATCTGCCAATGGGCCGCTTTCCAAAAGGCTATATTTGCCGCCATCCCATCCAGCTCCAGGCAATCCACCTTCCAAGACCAACGCATGAAACGATTTGCCGCCCCTTGCTACCACTTGAACCCCAACTTGCTTCTCGCCATCTTTACCTAGATATTCGCCCTGCAATTTCAATTCGACACCGATCAAATCTGGATGGAACAGCTTTTTCGTTGCTGATTCTGTGTCCTTATCCAATACTTGCGCAGATATATTAACGGACAAAAATATCAGCGATAGCGCCAAACTGAAAAATAGCTTTTTCATTGTATTTTCCCTTACATGTTTTTCGATCTCACTACAACTAACTTCAAATGAGTATATGCTATAAAACTCAGCATAACGATTAAAAAGAGCCTGGACGAGGGAAGTAGAATTGAACCGGCAGCGTTTTACAGACCGCCACTTTTGTAATTATTGAAGGCTGCCACGACCTTCCAACCATCAAGGAAATCTTAACAGAGCGATCAGCATTTTATATGTGGCTTTCGTTTGGCGAAGACACCACTAAATTTAGAAGCTATTGCTAATCAAACTACTTCAATTGACCTTTTAGTAACCGTACTTTCCCGAACGACCACGGACATTAAAAGACAATTGATCTGTTTATGGCGAGTTTCGCCGAAAAAAGTGATCTTGAAGAAATAATTTTAAAAAACAATTAAATATTGGCATACTTTTGCAATTGCTCTCGTTAGTTAAATGCAATGTTTTAATCAATCATTAGTTATTAACTGATAAGTTCTACTACCAAGTAATCATTGTTAATGTTTTGAGTATGGAACGCAAGAAACGAAATATGAACAGAACTGATTTGTGTAGGAGAAAGAATGAAAATAACATTGAGCAGTCACAGGTTAATTGTCAATCTCATAACATCTTTTTTCTTATATTCTACAGTAATTGGGCTTTTTACTGGTTGTGGCGGAATTACCCCTTACGTTCCGGTCGTTGTAACCATGCGTGACTCTCTTGTTGGAGAAGGAAAAGTTGCAATATTCAGCAACCAGACACCTAATCGACTGACAATAACAGTTACGGTCGAAAACAAACAAAAAAAACAACGACAATCGGTTAACATCGACCTAGACCCCAACGGAAATCGTGAATTCGGGTGGCTTGAGGGCTGGAAATTTATGCCTGGGGAAACGATAACTGTGTCTTACCCTGGTTACCTTCCCTTCACAAGAATTGTCCAATAGTTAAAAAATCAACCTATTCATCAGACTAAATGCAAAACCCCACGATAGGCAGATTTTTGCAAACACAAGGTCCGCTAATCAAAATTCAAGTTTAGGTGTAGCGATATTTATAAATTTAAACGCTATATATCATTTTTTAAAGATAAAGAAATTTGTCTATAACTATGGAGGCTAAGAATGAAAAAAACACTTGGAATAGCAATGGTTTTTAGTCTAGTGGGTGCGTTAACTGTAATGGCACAGGAAGTAAAACCCGGAAAGGTAGAAATAATCGACCTAGAAAAAGGGATAAAGCTAGAGATGGTACTAATCCCAGCGGGTAAATTCATGATGGGTTCAAAAAAACCTGATAAACCTCTGGCAAATGAGTTTTTTCAACCTAATGAATTACATCAGCATGAAGTAACTCTTACAAAATCATTTTACATAGGGAAGTATGAAATTACGCAAGAGCAGTGGGATGCTGTGATGGGAAATAAACTAAGTAAAAATAAAGGACCAAATTTACCAATCAATGAACTCTCGTGGCAAGATTGCCAAGAATATATCAAAAAGTTAAATGCGAAAACCAATGGAAATTACAGGTTGCCTACGGAAGCGGAGTGGGAATATGCGTGTAGGGCAGGAACAACGACACTCTATTCATTTGAAAATAGAAATCCACCCTCTTGGTTTTCTAGGATTTGGTTGCGTTCTTCATTACCTCCAAAACATTTGTTAGGCGGTACTATATCACCCATAGATGCAAATTATTATGCTTCGGGGATAGGCCAACCAGTAGCAGTAGGCTCTTACAAACCCAATAGGTTTGGCTTGTATGATATGCACGGGAACGTTTGGGAGTGGTGCGAGGATTGGTACGGAGACTACATTGGGGGCCCAGAAACAGATCCGAAGGGCCCAGCAAAAGGTGATGGCCATGTGGCGCGTGGGGGATCATTTAGTGCCTTGTATGGATCATCTGTTCGTTCCGCCAGTCGGGTAAATGGTGCATTGGCCAACCGAAATGTTTACGGTGGTTTTCGCTTGGCAAGAACGCCTTAACTACCTAAGGAAAAATATCACCTGTTTTTTCTAATCAAGTGATTTTAAAGATTGAATGAATTTAGTCAAAGAGACTTAAATTCAAAAAACCGAATATATCTATAAATTATGAAAAAGAAAGACAACTAATTATCGTTAAAATAAAGAAAAAATTAATATAAAAAGGTGATTTTTTGATTTTCAATTTAGTTAGAGACTGTTAAAACAAAAAATATAACTTTTTTAAAGGAGAAGTAATGTTAAAAAATCAATTTAGAAGGCAAGGCAATAGCAATATAAACATTTTATTGGTCCTTATTATTATCGGACTTGGCCTAACTGTTTTATGGTTTGTATTTAAAGAAAAAAAGCCATCCCAAATTAGCAAAAATAGTGAAATCACATCAACTCCCGAAAAAGAAAATATAACTAATGTAAAAAGCGAAAATCCTGAACAAACCAAAGAAATAAAAACTAAAATTTCACCTGCGCCAAAAATCGAAAACAACCAAATAATTGCGGAATCACTACCCACCGGTTCAATTTTCGAAGTAAAAAGAAAATCGGGTTTTATAGCTAAAGGAAAAGACAAGGACTGGGAAAGTCCTAATGATCTTGTTTATATTGGGGTTTATTTTGAAAGCATTTACAAAAGAGAAATAGAAAAAAACGATGGCGATACTTTGGTTGAACTTCGAACAATAGTTGAAAATAGAGCTATTAAAGTTTTATCATCCAAAAGTAAATTCCAGTTCGCTTTAGAAAAACCACTTGATATTCATTTAGAAAAAATTGATTTAAACCTTAAGGAAACAATTATTCCAATTAATGAAGATAAAAATCAACTAACGAGTATCTTTACTAATTCAGATATTATTCAAAAAGATGGCACCGCTTTTTTCAAATTTGCTAGTAGATTAGAAGGCAAAAAGATTCGTATTACTAGCGTACAAGGCAAAGGTGTCATCGCAGTTGAACCTGTTGATTGCAAATTAAATGCATCCGAACGTCAAGCATTTTTTAACAAAGACCCAATGGCACTATTTTCAACAGTATTAAAAACAGATATTAAACAAAACGAAAAAATAATAATACCTGGTTTCATGTTTAGAGAAGCATTGGAATTGGTCGAAGAAGACCCCATCCCCTCAATATCAGGATTTGTAATCGTGGATCGTTTAGAAAACACCACTGAAAACAAAAGCAATTTGGCAAGATTTCAAATAAGAAAAAAAGAAAGCTCCTTGTCCCTTAAAGAAGAAGATCAAGACATTAAAGTGTTTATGAAAATCATACCGGAAGGGACAATAAATTATTCGTTAGAAGATAAATGTGTTAGAGAAATGATAATTACTGGCGACTTTGAAATAAGTGCAAAACCAAAAACAAAGGCTTTAGAAAAATCAGTTATTTTGGAACCTCCCATTTTAAAAATGACATATTCATGCATAAAAAAAAACAATGGTGAAAAATGAGCATTTGCAACCTGTGCAAAAAAGATTTAACGGACAACAATCTATGCCCTACCCCGGATTGCCCAAACAAAATAAATGTTTTCGAAAAAGCTACAATAATCCAGAATGCTATACCAGAAGACAATTTAAATGAAATACCTGAAAATCAAAAAGATTTTGAATCAGAGGAATCTTCAAACTTTCTAAAATCGAATGTCTTTAATCTAAATACCAATTTGGCATCTCTAGATGTAAATAAATCAGGCTCTTCTAATATTTTTTCTCAAGAAACGAATTTAGGAGTTCCATTTGTAGAAAAACCAAATGAACCTGACCGTTATCCTGAAATTGAAGGCTTTGAAGTCATAAAACTAATTGGTGTTGGTGGCATGGGGATGGTCTTAGAAGCAAACCAAATTTCATTGGATCGAAAAGTTGCAATTAAAATTCTTCCACCCAAGTTGGCAACTATTCCTGATTTTGTCTCCCGGTTTAAAACAGAAGCTACAGCTTTAGCCAAACTTACGCACCCAAATATTGTCACCATTTTTGATCGAGGCCATAAAGGTAATCTGGTTTATTTTGTGATGGAATTTATTGAAGGGAATTTAACCACCGGGGTTTACGACTTAAGGCATGCAGTTGAGAAAAAAAAGTTAAACATTTCACAAATTAAGAAATATGGTATTCAAATAGCTCAAGGTTTATCTTATGCGCACAAGATCGGAATTGTACATCGAGATATCAAACCTTCAAACATTTTATTGGATTCATTTGACAATGCCAAAATTACAGATTTCGGTATTGCAGCCTTAAGAACATCTGAGACTGGCAATGAAGGTCGTACCGTAGTTGGCCAAGCAATGGGGACTATGGGTTACATGGCTCCAGAGCAAGCAAAAGACGCAAAAAATATTGATGGGCGAGCTGATATTTATTCTTTTGGGGTGGTACTTTACGAGTGTTTAACTGGTTCGATTCCAGGCGGTATTTTTTTGCCCCCTAGCAAAAGTGTCGAAGGCCTTGATAAAGCATGGGACGATTTAATTGAAAAAATGCTCCAGCCAGATAAGGATAAACGAATTGCTGACATGGGGCAGGTAGAAAGCATTCTTGAATCAATTTTAATTTATAAAAATGATATGCCGCCACCACCTATTTCTGGGTTTGGTGCAGATATAACTAGCAGAACTTCAACAATATCAGCAGGTATTGCAACTACCCCGCCATCAAACTGCCTATTTTGTTCTAAACCAATATTTGGACAAACCGGATTTTGCTCAAGTTGCGGAAAAGCTCTAAAATGCAAATGCCCTGAGTGCGACCTTGTTATGACAAATGGGATACAATTTTGCGGCGGATGTGGACTTCACTTGGGGAATTTATTTCAATTTGATGAGATAAAAAAGAACATAAATAATTTAGAAAAAGAGCTTTACGGGTTACCTTTAACAGCCCAATATTTCGAAAAAATGGAAAATATAGTGCTTGCTTGGAAACGAGCTAGTGAGCTAATTGCTTCAAAAAAAATAATTTTTAATTATAAAAAGTCACTAGAAAAACTCCTTCTCGAACTTACAAAAGTCGCTTATGAAGCATGGAAAAACAATAATAAACCAGAATGTTTATGTTTCTTAAAAAAAATCCGAAGAATTCAACCGAATCATTTTCCTGTAGTTAATCTTGAAAAAAACATGGCTGTATTTATCGAAAAAACAATAATAACTGCAAAAGAGGAAATCAAAAAAGGCAATTTATTAAAGACCGTAAAAACGTTATCTGATTTAAAATCACAATATCCAGACGAACCTTCAATCGAAACTGCGTTGGAAGAAGCAAAAAAAACCGAAACAGAGGTAAAATCTTTGATTGAGATTACCTTACCGCAATTTAAAAAAGAAAAAAAAATATATGCATTAAGAAATAGCCTAACTTATTTAAAGTCCTTAGAACTGCCATTCGAATGGGTTGATAAAACATTGATTCAAGTTAAAAGTTTATTTTCCAAAGCTGATGAAAATATTCTAAAAGCAAAAGATGCATTAGAAAAAAATGATAGGAAAAATGCTGGAACTATAATTGAACAAATATTATCAAACATATCGGACCATCCAGAAGCATTGCTTATTAAAAGCCAGTTACTGCTAGAAGGCGAAGCCTCCTCTAGTTTTCAATTAAAAGTCAAAAATGCCATTTTAAAACAAAACTACTTTCTTGCTGAAAAAATTGTAGATGATGAAGAAAGTTGTGGCAGAGAAGTCTCAAGAAACTTAAAAGCCGAAATAAATATTGGAGTAAACCGAAGTGTAAATTTTCATAGCGTTATAAAAACATGGTGTTTTGGTCTTGGAATATTATTTGCGATAAATTTTTTATCTTTACTTTTAGTTAGCGGTATTTTAACAAGATTAAATTTTGATTTTTTATCATCAGAATCTGTTAGGACCAATATTGAAAAGTCCGTTTTTCTTTTTTTTAATGCTGTTTTTATTCGCTTTGCATTTATTCCTTGGCGTTTTGTTCCAAATGATAATTACAATGAAATTAAATGGTTGGGTTTAATTATTGCATCATTAACGTTAAATAGTTTTCTCTTTAACTATCTTTCTTTTTCTTTGATTGAAAAATCTTCTTTCTTAACCCCTCTTTCCAAGTTTATTGATGGTGGTTTATTTGGAATTAGTTATTCGTTAATTATCAAATACCATTTTATTAAAATAATCCCTAATCCTTCACTTGCAGAAATTAGTGTTAGATCCCAAATTTTTTTAGGCCTATTAGTTGGAACCATTCTCACCGTTTTTGCGCCAATGGAAAATGTGGTTACGTGGGTATTTGTTCCATATTTTCTAATAATAGGACTAAGCCCGATCCTAACAATTTCTTTTTCAAAATTAGGGTATATATACACCTTTATAGGATGCTTATTAGGTTTTTTTGCAATTGCAGGAGATCAAAAAGACTTTGGTTCATATTCTAATTACCTTGGCTTTGCTTGGATATTTATAATTTTTGTTTCCGTTATTTTTTCAACATCCAACAAAATAGAAAAGTCTACATTGATTCTTTCATTAGTTATTTCTTTATCTTCTTTTGGTCTTTCATGGTTTTTATTTAAAAAATCAAACTTAGCATTATTTTTTTCGTTATGGACTTTGATGCTTGGCACTTTTATTAAAAATGGAATGTTTAGAAGGGTTTTATCCTTTCCTTCTTTGAACCCACTTAAAAACCAAATAGCTTTTAATAAACCACTTTTAACTAAAAAAAATATTTCTATTTCACCATGGCCTGTTAGCGTTTTAATTTTATTTGTTATTATTTATTCAGAAAATATAGCTTTTTCTTATTTCATGACTGTTGACAAATTTCCTTTTGCTGTTGTATTTGCCTTAACTGGATTTGTATCACTTTTTGCTGTAGTTTTTGGGTTTCTCACGATCAATTTACTTACTCATGATTCGAGTTTTAATCAAGTTAAAAACTGGGCTAAAAGTCTTTCTGGTGTGCTGATCGTTAATATTGGTTTGATAGTTGCGATGCTTGTTATTAAAAATCTCAAGTAATTTGATTCATTGTTAAATTATTTTTAAGGCGCTTTTATGAATACTATTGACGAAAAATTTCCTTACATAATAGATATTTTGACATCAGAAACATATCCACTAGATAATAAAATCTTATTTCTTGTCGGTAGAAGTGAAGAAGCTGATTTAACTGTCATAGATATCAATTGCTCTAGAAAACAATTCCAAATTGAATTTTTAAATAACCGATATTTTTTAGTTCCAGTTTCTCCTAATAACCCCACTTATCTTGATGGCAAAGCAATCAAAGAAAAAACACCTTTACCAAATAATTCAACTATCCAAGCAGGCACTTGCCAATTCCGATTCCATGAAAAAAAAGATTCTGCGGAATCCTCATCACAACCATTGGGCATTTCTGACCAATCAACCATCATAGGTAAGCCCTTTTCGCTTCCTGATTTTACTCCTCCAATTGGAGGAACAATTCTTTCAACGCCAGATCTTCTTGCTGAAATAACTTTGGAAAAACCCATTTTATTAAGTGGCACACAATTTTTTGGTAGAGATGCAAGCAAAGCATCCATATGCCTAGATCATCCTCAAGTATCAAGAATTCATTCTCAAATTCAAAAAATATCAAGCAATGTTGTTATTACAGATTTAAGGAGTGCTAATGGAACTTTTGTTAATGGGAAAAGAATTGATAGCCCAAAAACATTAGAGGTTGGGGATCGAATCGATATTGGCCCCTATTCTTTACAATTTGACGGGTCCAACTTAATACCTGCTTCCAGAGCAGGCAATATTGAAATTATGGCTTGGAATTTAAGTAGGGTTCTTAATTCTGGCAGAGTTTTGCTTGATAATATTACATTTTTAATCAACCCTAAAGAGATGGTTGCTTTGATTGGGCCGAGCGGATCAGGCAAGACAACCCTTTTATCTGCCCTTTCAGCTAGACAACCTGCTGATTCTGGAGCGGTTTTTCTAAACAAAAGAGACCTGTATTCCAATTACGAAAACCTTAAGCAAGATATGGTTTTAGTACCTCAAAAAGAACTTCTTTTTGAACAATTAACTGTAGATAGAATGCTTTTTTATACAGCAAAATTAAGGCTTCCTCCAGATACATCTGAACGGGAAATTAAAATTTTGGTTGACGAGATGCTTGAAACAACAAAGATGACTCACCATCGAAACACAATTATTTCGCGATTAAGTGGTGGGCAACGAAAAAGAGTTGTTCTCGCAAATGAATTGCTCAGTAAACCGTCCTTGATTTTTCTTGACGAAGTTACCTCAGGACTTGACGAACAATCCGATAAAGATTTAATGCAGCTTTTTAAATCCTTGGCTGAAGGTGGAAAAACAATTGTTTGTATTACCCATTCATTAGGCCAAATAGAAGCAACTTGCCATTTGGTTTGTATTTTGACAGAAGGTGGAAAATTAGCTTTTTTAGGATCCCCTGCTGAAGCACTTATATATTTTAAAATCCCAAAATTAGGAGATATTTATCAGATTCTTTCCCAAAAAGAACCTTCTTTTTGGCAGACAGCTTTTCTTTCAAGCATTGAATACCAAAAATACATTAAAGACCGTATTCCCCAGAGTGCGTCTATCCAACCAATCAATGTGATAACTAGATCTAAATCTTTCAATGAAATTATTAATGAAAACATTAGGCAGATTCAAATACTGGTTCTTCGCCAATCAGAATGCATGGTTTCAGATTTTAAATCTTTGGCAGCTTTAGTAGCGCAACCAATATTAGTTTCATTGCTTCTATTAATTCTTTTCCAAGATGTTGGTAAAAATATCACATTACAATCGACTATCGATATTACTCATCTTTTCTTTTTAGCACAAATATCTTGTTTTTGGTTCGGATGTAACAATGCTTCTAAGGAAATTATTAAAGACAGAAATATGTTTAGAAGAGAACGAGATTTTAACTTAGGAGTAATGAGTTTCTATCTATCAAAACTTATTTTATTTTCATTAGTAAGTTGTTGCCAAGCTTTTTTAGTTGTTTCTTTTATGTGGTTTTTTTGTTCCCCTCCAGGTTCTATTTTCAATATTTGTTTTATATTGTTCATACAAGCAATTGCTGGAACAGTTTTGGGGTTAGCAATCTCAGTTTATTCTAATACTGAATCAACAGCGGTAAATTTAATTCCACTCGCGTTGATTCCTCAAATCATTTTGTCTGGATTGATCGCTGCTCCTTTAAAAGGGATAGCTCTAACGATAAGTAAACTTTTTGTAACTTGCTATTGGGGATACCAAGCAATGATAAGCGTTATCCCAGATAAAATTGCATCAGATGCTGGGATATCCCAAGAAAATACCATTGAAATTTTATTCATACTTTTATTTCACATAATTGCTTACATAATAATCGCTTTAACAGGAATGTATTTACAAGAAAGACGAGACATTGTTTTCATTAGAGCACTTGTTTTATTAGCAGAAAAAACAAAAGCCATCGGAGGGATAAAATGAAAAAGAATGATATCTCCGAACTCGTAATGGATCTAGAAATTGATTATTATCTTAAAGTCCAAAATCAATTATTAGGGCCTGTTAGTTGGCTTGAAATTGTTCACCTCTATGATTTGCAAACTATTAATGAAAATGACTTTTATTCAAATAGTATAAATGGCCCTTGGGTTAAATTTTGTGAATTTAATTTCGGTACAAAAATCGCACCTATGGCAGTTTTAGTTAATAAGGTAAAAAGTCCACCACCAATCCCTTTTATTCAACCTCAACAAAAAAACAAGCTAATCATTGGTTTGCCATTACCAGTTAAAATAAAAGTAACGGAATTTTTAAATGCAAAAAAAAGTTTAATATTTGGTGGAATATTTTTTATTTCGGTTTGCATATTAATTGCTTTTTATTGTGGTTCTATGACACTTTTCAACATTATCCCATCGTCTTATAATAGCCTTGGTGATGTAATTTCCCCCATTAGAAATTATGGGAAAGAATGGAAAAAAATTGATTTAGGGTCAATTGATAAAATGGGGAACGAATATTTTGTTGATATTGAGTGTTGGAATGACAATATATTTTTTGTTAAAACAGATGAGAAAAGAATTTTAAAATATGATGCTTCTAAATATGATTCCTCTAAATGGACTACAATTTTTAAAACAAGTAATAGAGACATAAGTAATTTTTTTGTTACAGGTCCAAATACTTTGGTTACTTCGATTAGTAGTTATGTTAAAGCTGATTGGGTATTAGTTAATGACAAAGACGCAAACAAAGAAATACCTTTTAAAGAAAAGTCAGACACAAACAATCTTCACATGTTTAAGATTAACAAGGATACTTACAATATATTTGAAAGAAGTGGTTCTTGTCAAATTCTAAAAAATGGCCAACCATATTTTTCTAGAATGCAGAAATCAGACATTATAAAAGAAGATTTTTGGAACAAAAACTATTATGATTTATTAAAAAAAGCGGAAAAAAAACACGAAGAATTTACGAATTCAGAAAGACTTTGGATATATCATACTACTGATTTTAAACTTAATTCTGTACTATTTCTTGAAAATGATAAAATCCGGATTGCAACTTCACAAGAAAACGCTTCCGAAACAATTCTCATTGACAAGTTTCAAAGAAAAATTATGAAAGGTTGGGGAAATTCTGATAAAACATTTTGGATAGTTAACGACCAAGGTACAGTATGGAAGCGCGAAAACAGCAAAATGGTTCCAATTACCAATCCGCCAAGTGGTAATAACTCTTTTGTAGATTTTACTGTTACCCCATCTGGCAAAGTATTTGGTATAACAAATACAACTATTTTTTATCTTGATTAAATTAAAAATTTTACAAGGTGTTTTATGAATAATTTTCAGAAGAATGTTGCTTTAAGTCTTGGTTCAATTTTTGTTGTTGTTTTGATTTGGGGCATTATAACCATCAAACAAGAATGGAAAATGACGAGAGAAAGCGTTGAACAAGCTTCCAAAGGAGTTACAAAAAATATTATTACTGATGTTACTGAATCTGCCCAAGGCACGATTAAAAGCACGTTAGAAATTTTAAAAGATGTTGTAGTTATTCAAAAAGATTCTCCAGATACAACCGGCACTAGTAACAAACAAGGCAATTATGATTCCGCACAAAATGATAATAAAGGTGTCGTTGATAATGTTTTTGATATTTTCAACAAGGCGGTTAAAGGCGTTGATGAAGTTGGTCAAAAAATATTAGGTTTAACCTTGGAAGAAGAGATACTCCTTGGCAAAGAAGTGCATAAGCAAGTTTCAAAAGAAATTAAAATTGTTAACGATGAAAAGTTAATTGAAAAAATAAACCTTCTCTCAAAACCAATCCTTGAAATGAGATCGAGAAAAGAGATAGTTTATAATTTTTTTGTTGTTAAAAATGATGAAGTCAACGCTTTCGCACATGTTGGGGGATATGTTTATATTAATCAAGGATTAATTAATTTTTTCACTTCTGATGCTGAACTACAATTTGTTATAGGTCATGAAATTGCTCATGTTGATCTCAAACATTGTACCAAGAAAATAGCATATGCCGCACGAGCTCAGCAAATTGGTGGGAACATTGCGGAAAGTATGGTAACTTTAGCATATTCAACAATTTCACTTGGTTATTCTAAAGAAGATGAATTTGAAGCGGATGAAAAATCTTTTCAGTGGCTGATAAAAAACAAATTAAGCAGAGATAAAGCTTTATTGGGAGTAAGAAAATTAGTGGTTTTATTTGAGAAAACAGATCAAAATAAAATCCCTGGTAATGTGAAACCAAATGATCTATTAACCAAAATAGATGATCATTTTGCCACGCATCCACCAGCTTCAGAACGATTACTTCGTCTTGAAAAATTAAAAGATTAATTTTTATAGTTAATTGCTCTTACGCAGTTTTTAGTGCAACAGTTACTTGTTTTTAGTTCGAAAGACTGATTTGGATCCTTAAAGATGACCGCTCTTTAAATTGTCTTCTTGTATAACTTGTTAGCCTTAGAGTTTTTAATCACTCTCAGGAGGACTAGCTATGTGGATTAATTACTAGAAACCTAAAATGGAAGGTCATAAATATCGCCGGGGTGGTTGTCAATTATTTTTTGACCCCATTCCTTCAACAAAGATTCTCCATGCTTTGCTGCAGTGTTAATAAAATTTTCAGGGCCCCGCGATTGGAGAACCCTGCCAAACCTATCTACCTCCACGCTCGCAACCTGACCTGTTTCCAAATGATCTATGTGAAATAAATAGGAATCGCCTGATAAGGCTTTGTTAATGTAGGTCGCAATGCAATGCTTCATTTCTTGGCCTTCAGAGGCAATAGCGGCAACGGTATCTAAGAATCGGACTTTAAGTTTTTCGTTAGATTCAGGAAGTGGGATTGGCGGAATTTTAGCAGGCATATTCCCATGCAATTCAATTGCGTCCTCTTTTTTAGTCAATGCTTGCTCCCGATGCCAACGAACAGAACGCCTGACCAATTCCACCAATTTCCCTTGAAAATCAGCTCTGTAATCATTGATGTACCCCACCAAATAGCTAATGCTATTTGCGCTTCGGGTGGAAAGTGCATTATGGGTGGCACTTCTTAAAATCTTAAGTGATTTACAAATTTCCGTTTCCGTGCTTTGGGAAAGTACTTTCTTGTGCCTTATGAGCAAGGCACATTCTATATTCAGCATAAGTTCGATCCGATTAAATATCGGCCTTGATAAAAAGCCTTCCCGCAACCTAATCAATAATCGAGCCGAAACCGCAGGGCAATTCATGAGCGTTTTATTTAATGCGGTGTAAGAGCTTCGATCAGGAGAATAAAGCAATTTCCAATTTTCCAATAACTCCACGCAGCGCCCAAATGGTAGAGGGATTCTTTGCTCATATGGAACACATTGGTAAAAATTTCGCCATTGGTTTCGATCGAATTCGTTGTAAAGATTTTCCTCTCCTAGCCCCTTTACCAAAAATTTACGGTATGACTCCTCCACATCAACAAGATCTAAATCTGACTCTTCAACAGAAAAATAATCCAAGGCCAAGGGTTCGCCCAAGTATCGCGTTGCAACTGCTGCTGGTCTATATTTTAAAATATCACTTAAAAGGTATTTGCTTGCAGTTGTGTAAAATTTTGAATCCATTGCAACTTTGCCACAGCCCATTGAACTTGTGAAAATGGCACGCTGCACATCGAGGATACCTGGATCGATTTTTGTTTTCAGACGTTTTAATTGATTCGAAAATACCTTGCATAAAAATTTTGACAAAATAAAAACGGTGTTATCTTTGCTAATCTGTTGGATCTCAGGGTTCACTACTTTGCATACACAATATTCAAGCGAATAATTAGCTGCTTCTTTTGCCAACTTAGTGATTTCAAAGAATCCAAATTTTTCCTGATGCATGCCGAGTTCATCTTCTAAAAGCCAATGGGCATCACGAAGTGAAATATTAACTTTGACGCGGTCAGAACCACCTTGAACCGAAAATCCCATTGGACCCTCTGCTACCGTATAGCTTTTATGCTTCGCCATAATATTGCTCACACATAATAATTAAATGAACCGACCCTAATATAGTTCGATTACCCAACGTAATAATTTCCTGAGGGCTTAAAAATAAAATTTTTAAAGAAATAATTTAAGACCCATAACGAATAAGAATTAGGTTTGGCATGATTTATAATTCAAAAGGAGTTTCGAAATGCGAACGTACATGGTAAAAATTCGGCTTAAAGGCAGTGTTTCTTGGGTCGAAGTTCAAGCTCGGGATGCAGGCCAGGCAAAAGCCTTAGTGCGCGCCCAATATGGCGACTCGATTGATATTCTTGAGGCAAAGCCTGCTTAAAGTTGGGCATCAATATACCAAGTTTGCCATATCAAATGTTATGGCAAACTGGTTTTCGATAACAGAATTTTTCATTGCTCAAGGTTTGTTCGCCATCATGGCGATAAGCGCATAGAAAACCATTCTTGGCAACGCTGTAATCCAAACAGGCAACATTAGATGCAAGAATCGAAGGCGCTTTATCTTCAAGCCAATAATGTCCGACAAACACAGGCTTTTCAGATTTGCCATAAGGTAAGGGCTTGATTATTTTCAAATCCAAGAGGTCATCACAATTAATTTCGGGTGTCTGCCAAAGATAAGTCCTATAAGTATTATATTTTTGGTCATTGGGGTCTAAATACCAACGGGACCTGGCTTTCTTTCGTAAATGCCCATCTTTATCAAAAAATGTTATTCCATCAGGAAGTATAATTTCTTTACCTTTCAAAAGGATTTCAACCTGGGTAAAAACCTCCCCTTTTTCAATACAAGATTTAATCAAAAAATCGGTGTCAATAGGACGGCTGGCAGGAAGCGCTTTCTGAACATCTTGGATGCAGTAATTATCCCAGCAACCATGCACCACTCTTAATTCCGGGAGATCAAGCCATAACGGAAGAGTCCTAAACCAATCAATATAGAAATTTAAATCTTCACCAAGTTGATCAATTGTGGCTTTATGCGCAGCAGTATTTTTATCATTATGGGGTCTTAAAAAATGGCCTGGATTAGCTGGATCCTTGGTATGGTAAGCCATGGCATTGAGTTCATGGTTTCCCATTACAGCCAAGGCTGTCCCATTATCTACCATATTTTTTGCAATTGATAAAACTTCCCTTATTTTCGGGCCCCGATCGATAAAATCACCCAAAAATATTACCCGACGAGAAGAATGATGGTACACATCGCCTGACTTTTTATATCCAAGTTTTTCAAGCAGATTAACAAGGCAGTCAGCATGCCCATGGATGTCGCCAATAAGATCGTACATTTATGATCCTCAAAAGCATGATAAATCAATTACTTCTTATTACCATGGCCTAGATAAATATCCAAACAATTAAAGGATTTTTACTTTTAAATGAACCAGATAATTACCAATGGCGAGCAAGAAAATGAACCTTACACCTCGCGAATAATGGTGCTGTAAATCTAATAAATGATTATTAAGCATCCCTTTTTTCCAATGGTCAGATACAACAACAACTGTTTTGGTTATTGGACAATCCAACAAATGGCGTCGAACCTTTTGCATGGTGCCATTAAAGCCTAAATCTCCTACTGCTCCTTTAGATAGCGCAAGCAATATTTCATTACATGAACCTTCATGAGTACCAGGAATCACATTTATCTGACCACCGAACCTACTTGAAATATGATCACAGCACTTTCTAATAAAATCCACATCATAATCAACATCTACAAGCTGATGTTCAAGACATCCAATTAGCTCACCCCATTGCTGGTTGTTATTCCTGTTTTCTAAACCAGCAAACGCAATAATATCTTCAATTCTAATTGCCATATTCAAATCCCTTAAAAATTACTTTAATTTAAACACTCCCCCTAATCTTCATCGTTTTGCTCATCCGATAGGTCTTCCAAAAGATTTGGAAAAGGATCGCACCTGGGGATTTCAGATTGGAAATGAACTTTCATTTTTTCACTGAAAGCAGAAATCGCGGCTTGAATGCAACCCAAGCACCTGGGGAACACTTGTTTAAACCCCTCCATGGGATCGATAAACATTTCAACGGTGGCGTGAATGCTATCCCTTCGCTGGTAAATTTTCGCAACTTTAATCTCAGCATTGACCTCGCTCATCACGACCAATGCGTGACGTTCCTCATCTGGGTTATCAATCTGCCAAAAATTTGGAAGAATCAAGCGAAAATACGATTCATCCGATTCGCTCGCTTCTATGTAATAACTTTTACCTTCACACTTAAAAACAATGTCATCATCCTCATCAACCTTAGGGCGGAAACCTTCTTCTCGGAGGAATCTCATAAACAGCTTTTTCTTGGTCATGGCCCACCTCACTTAAGAGAAAAAATCATTAAATTTTGATCACTATAAATTCTTCGCTTAAAGACGGTAATAATTTCAATTATTTTGGAAACTTATTTGTTGTCTAGGGATATTTTTCAGAAATTGCTGATTTTTTTATAATTTTATTTCTCTTTAAGCGAATATAGTAATTAGTAAAAATATAATCCTATTTGGGTACCTCGTAAAATCATTAAAGAAAAGAAGCTCTATCTTTGCAATGGCTGTAAGCAGACAGGCGTACGCAGTTATAAAAGCAAGGTGTTTGAAAGTTTTTTCTGCCCCAGATGCAAAAAAATATCTACCTTGTTTCTACCGACCCAAACCATTCAAAATCAACCACTGGTAAATTATCTTACAGATCAGAAAGAACCAGAGTCAGTAATAATACCTGCAATTCCGGAAGCTCATGAAACTTATAGACCCAATGCCGAGCCTATTCAAATTGATGAGGTATGCGAAAGCGAAAAAGCTCTATTCACCATCAGAGATGTTTTCATATTTGTGTCTGGGTTAATCGTCGGCTTACTTATTATCAAAACAACAACGGGCAAATAATCAAACAATTGTTTCTTAACGGCGGTTCAAATACTTTTTTCCAATGTCTGAAATATTTTTAAGATTTGAGAAGTTTAAACCGCCTTCATGACTAGAAAGATATTCAGCAGCAATGTCTGAAAGCGATTCGATCCTATAAAAAGAAATCCAGCCTTTGTGCTTGCTTAAATGTTTGAAACACTCATCTGATAAACTGGTAAAGCCCATTAAATTCAATCGCCCTACATGCCTGCTTAATTTTTCGGCTGTCATTTCAGACATTTCATTTAACTTGTAAAATTCAAGTTCCCCATTGTAGGTAGCTAAAACCTCCGCAGCATCTTCCGTTAGAGATTTCAAACTAGATAATTCTAAGCAGCCCTCTTTTGTAAAATTTAATAATTCTTGGGCCCCTTCTTTTGTCAACGATACTAATTGATTAATCTTTTTTTGTTTTAATGCCAGCTTTACAAATCCAGCGGTTCCCTTTGAACAATCTATATTGGGCACAAACAAAGGGTTGGGTTCGACGGCCAGTATTTCAGCAACTTTATCCGATATAATAGTGGTGCATGAAAGCTTCACGACCCCCTTATGCTTGAAAAAAGCCAGCACCCCAAAGTCTGTTAAATTTGTAACTTTGGAAAGATCCAATTCCCCCTGATGCAAACTCAGCGCGACTGCACCTCTGCCAGACAACTGCTTAAGGCCCACTAAATTTAAATTTCCCTTATTTCCAGATATAAACCCTGCAGCCTTATCGGAAAGAGACTCCAAGCCTGAAAGGTTTAGGCACCCCTCGTGCCTACCCAACGACCTAGCTGAAGCATCAGAAAGAAACTTAAGCGAAGACAAATTCAATTTTCCGCAATGGCTGCCTAATACTTCTGCAACTTCATCAGATAATGATGTTAATAATGCGAAATTAATTTCATCTCCTGAGGAAGCTATTTTTTTTGCAAGAGCAATATGGCCTGGGGAATCAGTAAGCGCACTCAAACTATAAAAAAATAATTTTCCATTGCAGGCGGATAAAGGTTGGGCTGCACCATCAGAAAGCGTCTTTAATCCTTTTAAATACAATTTTCCACCAACTCTGCTTAAACCTCTTGCTGCGGCTTCTGACAAGTCCTGAATACCGTCTAAACACAAATCCTTCAAATTCGGATTCCCAAGGTTTTCGGCAGCGGTTCCCGTTAATGTTGTTAATCCGTTTAAGAAAAGCGATGACTTTTTGGCACTCAGATAGCCAGCCGCGTTTTCAGAAAGAGTAGTCAAACCGTTAAGATAAAGCTCTCCGGGTGACTCCCCCAATCCTTTAGCTTCTTCATCAGATAATCTTTCTAATCGTTTGAGATGTAATTCTCCGGCACGCTTTCCCAAAGCTTCCGCAGTTTTTGCTCCAAGCGAAACCAGTCCATCCAAAATCAAAACGCCCTCTTGCTTGGCAAGTTCCCTAGCAACCGCTGCAGATATTTTTTGCAGTCCTTCTAAATTCAATTTACCTTTGAACTTGCTTAATTCCTTCGCCACATCTGGAGAAAGTGTTGAAAGTTTCTCGAAAAAAGCATATTGGCTATCCCTTCTTTCAATCAAAAGCTTTGCAATTGGCGCGCAAACTTCCTCTAGATTTGCCCCATTGTTAAACCCCTTATCATTGCCTGAAATCAATTTTTTAACCAATTCGATATGGCCCGGAGTATTTGGCAACTTGCAAAGGCTTGATAGGCAAAGTTTTGAATGATTTCCTATATGCCTACTGAGTGCATATGCTTCCATTTCTGTGAATTCACGGATAATATCTAAACCCTGAGCATCACCGGTAATTTCTATTTCTTTTGGAAGTTTAGAAATTACCGATGAATACCATTGTAAATTTTCAAGATTAACATCTTGGTAAACTTCTTTGATACTTCGAATATTGAATTGGCTTAAACTTTTAATATTTTGGGGAAGCTTAAGGATAATTTCTAGCATGATCAATCTACAATTTTGAAACCGTCGCAATTTATCAGATGGCCAAAGCCTGCCTTCGGTTATTAAACAACCTTCGAGCAATTCCTCAAATAGCCAGGTTTCATCAATGCAACCTTCCAGCATATTTCTGGCAAGTTCTAAATGCCCAGCTTCAAACATTTCGCATAATCTTTGGGCCTTTGCTTTTCTTTCTTCAGGGCTAAAATCGGTGTTATTCATTTTTAATTCTTTCTTTGTAACTAGAATGAGATTGTTGAATTACAAAATCTGCTGTAAGAGTTATTCGCAAAGATCAAAAAATTATTTCGAGTAGAGCAATCGTTTAATACTTGAGCAATTTGTAAATAGATCAAACCAGATTGAATTTTTTTATCGTTTTCGGAATTCCAGGAAATACATCAACGGGAAGTGCATTAACTGGGAACCATTGAGCTAAATAATTCTCATAATTCAGAGTAAAAATCTCAATGGGGGGCTGATTCTTTAACTTAACCAAATAATTTCGCCATTTAAAAAACAGGTTGTTGAAACAAATTTCTTCAGAGATTTCTTCCATATTGAAACTTTCTGGTAAATAACATTTTAAGGCATTGGCAAAATCTTTTCCCTTAAATCCCTCTTCACAAGCTTCTCTTTTGGCTGTCTCCCGGAAAGTTTCTCCAGGATTGCTTCTGCCGCCCAAAACACTCCAATATCCCTTATAGGGTCGTACTGCTCTTTTAAAAAGACATACTTCCCAATCACTTTCCTTTTTTTTGGGGAACGCAAATAATATTCCCGCACCATAATACGAACAAGACTTTCGTCCCATAAAACACCCCTCATTAAAATCTTGGCGCCATGTATATTTAAATTTGAAGGATGCTATGAAATAGCATCACTTCGTTTTTAGTGAAATAACTTACATTTTAACAAAAATATATTTTTCAAATAAATACTATAATTAAAGCCCGGTGATAGCCTTATAAGTACAACTAACAACCTCTTTCATTTTGTCAAAATTCAAACTGCCAATGTCGTCTCCGATAGTGTGATAATTTTTGTTACGGATAAACGCCGTATCATTAATCATTAGTGCCGGAATATTAAATTTCCAATAACTCCACTGGTCTGACATTCCTGCCAAACTCTCAACAAGCGGCTGATCAATTATTTGCACATCAATACCAGAATTTATCTTCATCAGTTCATATACTTTTTGATTAAAGTCGTGGTATTGATGTTTACCAACAACAGCAATGAAATCTGCTTTTTCAGGATATATTTGCGCCAATGCCGGGTGTGGGTATTCTTGGGGGCCATCATGAAAATATCCAATCATTTCAAAATTAATCAGACCAATAACATCTTTCTTGATTTCGCTAATTGATTTCGCATGTATATATGAACCCATTTCCTCAGTTTGATAAAAAGGCGGTTCTTCAAGGCAATAAGCTACAAAATCAATTCGATAATTAATATTTGGTTTCGCTTCAGCAACCATTCTTGCAGATTCCAGTAATCCTGCGACGGCACTTGCATTATCATCTGCACCAGGTTGATTCCCACAAACATCATAATGGGCTCCCACGATCAATCTCTTTTGTTTGGTAGGATTATAAGTTGCAATTACATTTTTATACTCCGTCCCACGCGTACTGGTTTCTGTTACGGTAAATTTTTGTTCAATAGGGTTTAGGCCATATGAATGAAATTCATTCCTGAGATATTGAACAACGTTCTCAAGCGACTCTAAGTTTTTATAATTTCGAAAAGGCCTTAAAGAAGTCAAAAATTCCACATGCCTATATAAAGATTCCTTGTTAGCATTCATCTGTAAGCACTCCCTGATATTAAAAAATCGAAATGTTTCAAAACGCCTGATATCCAACTTTAACAAGATAATAACTTGGTAATTAGATTACCCATAGAAAATTCAATCACTTTGCCTCTCGGCCTAACTCATCTACCTGCCAGCAGCGACCTGTAATTCGCCTCGTAATAAGTTCCAATGCTGTGAGTTTTCCGCCAAATCCACAACCCGTATCAATGCATACCAAATGTTCTAGGTCCAAAATTTCACCATTCATTTGTGGTGTATGGCCCAGAATAGCTGTCTTTTTAGAAATGTGCTTCCTAGGCCGATCATCCAACGAACGCCAAAGGGCGGTGCTTGAATCCATATCCAATAAATCCACATTGTAATCGTAATTGGCATGGATGAAAAAGTGCTGGTCCGTTTCATGGTAAAGAGGCAAACCCACTAGAAAATCTTTATGCGCCTGGGGAACTAAGCTTAGATTTTTGGCAAGGCCATAGGATTGCAAGGTTTCATGCCCACCATTTTCCAGAAACCAACCCATCGTCGAAGGATCTGAATAAGCATTGATCATCATTTCTTCATGGTTACCCATAATGCAAACAACATTGCACCTTTGTTTGAGGTCGATTATGAATTGCAAAACCCCTTTACTGTCTGGCCCACGATTAATGTAATCACCTAAAAAAACAAGATTGTCTTCTGATTGCGGATTAATTAGGTCAATAAGGCCAACCAAAGCTTTAATGTGCCCATGAATATCCCCGATGGCTATGGTTCGACTTTTAACTTGGTTAACTGCTGGCATAAAACATACTCCCAAAGGTATTTAATTTTACCGTTTGTTTAAACGAAGCAAATAAAAGTTCAACTAAACACCCTATTATTCGAAATATTGCAGGTTTAATTTCTAGGCGGGTTTAATCAACTATTAGGCCTGATGATTAAAATCGTTAAACTTTCACCTTTTATAGCAATAATTCACCTTCATAAACGAATAGTTACTATAAGCAATTTTACCCAGGAGAAATTCGATGAAAAAGATTACTTTTGCAGAGATTTTGAATGATACCAAGGCAAAGGCTTCCGAATCAGCTTGGAACCGAGCCAGGCTTGCATCCGGACTTCGACACCTTTGCTTTAAACAGCATAACCATAAAGCATCGAAACTCTTTGGCTTGATTAAAAAAGAAGCCTTGAAGTTGGCATTATACCTAAACCCTGCTGAAATAACTATTGGGTTGGATGATAGTTATCAAGTGGGCCTACTCTCGATTCGTTTCAAACAAGAACGCTTCCATCTGCCATTAAGAAGCTCATGCGATATAACCACGCCTTCACAATTTGCATCCAGAACTTAATTAAGGCCCAATATCTCCCTAAACTTATTAGGGAGATTCTTTCATATTGTAATTAGAGAAAAGGGCAAAATCCCCAAGTTTAGGTAATATTAGGCTTAACTTCTTCATTTTTGCATTTAAAGCTATTTGTTATTTTTAAGCGAAGCATTCTTACTTGCCAGCAATTAAATAAGCTCGAAATATATTTTACTTTTATTCTAGATAAATCAATCTTTGTCTGAAACAATTTGAATCTTAAAGCGAATAAGATGAGTTGATTAAATGTAAAGCTGATGAGGCAAACTTTTCACTTTAAGGAGGATTCTTTATGCCTGATGTTATTATTCGTGGTGTAGAAGAAGAATATGGCTGGTTAGGAAACATGAGCCCTCACCCCGTTAAGTATGAAGGAAAATGGTGGCTCACTGCGGAGGCACTATTTCAAGCGCTTAGATTTCCAATGGGCGCAGTAAACGACGAAGGTGAGAACATCCGGGAAATAATCCATGCGCAGACATCACCCATGGCTGCAAAAATGAAATCGAAGAGGTATAAGGACAAGAGGAATATCACTCCCATGGGCAATGAAGATTTGGAAAATATGAAAATAGTGTTGCGGTTGAAGTTTAAATGCAATTGTAACCCGCTCGAGAGGGATTTGCTAGCTACCGGAGACAGATTCATTGTGGAAGACTGCTCTAACAGGCCAACAGTCTCAGGGCTTTTCTGGGGCGCCAAGAGACTTGCTGATGGAACCTGGGGAGAGAGGAACATGCTTGGAAAACTCTTGATGGAACTTCGCACGGAAATCCGCAACCGGCCAGCCGTGCAAAAATAAATAATATCGGTATATGCTTTTGTTAAAGAAGATAGGTTTTTGGTAAGAGTAATTTTTAAATATTATGTTTTTAGGGAGTTTGTTTATGACAATTAAATATATAGGAATAGATTTTAGCGGTAACCAATCATCTTGGAACCCGACAAACCAAGAAAGTAATATTTGGATTGCCAATTCTACTGAAAATAATAATCAATTGACTCTTATGGCCCTGCAAAGAGTTCAAATGCTAGATGGAGATGCTAGACCGTTTGCTCGCCTTGCGGCGTTACTAAGGGATGGGGCCTACTCGGCAGCAGCTATTGACGCCCCTTTTTCTATTCCTTGGTGGTTCTTTTTCGAGGGTATTGAAAGTCATGCAGCTCTTCTGGCAGAAGTAGATAACTTCGAACTTAATCATAACCAAGACTTTCCTCCAGGAAGATCATTTCGTGAAATATTTGCTCAGAGAATCCCATTTGATTTCTCTAAACCGCTCCGAGTAACTGAAAATTATTGGCGGGGAAGAAAAGTTGAAACACGATCTCCAGTATGGACTGGTGCAAGACCTGGAGCACCTTTTGCAAGTGCATGCATCAAGCTTCTCGCACAGTCAACCGTTCCGATTTGGCCTTTTGTGGAGCCAAAACCTAATACCCCAATTTTAATTGAGGCATTTCCTGCTGCACAGCTCAAACATTGGGGGCTCCCATTTAAAAATTACAATGGAGCAAATGGCGAAATTAATCGCCAAATAATTGTAAATTATTTGATAAATAACCTAGGTTTAATAATGTCGCCAGAAAACAATATTATTATTACCCAAAACGCAGATGCTCTTGATGCGGTTATTTGCTTATATGCTGCTAAAGCTGTTATTGGAGGCCATCTCGGAAGGACTCTTCCTCCTTTTGACGTATATCGATTAGAAGGCTGGATTGCCGTGCATAATTAAATAAAAAAAAAAGGAAATTTTCATTCGTAATTGTTTTATTAATATCACTGCTATTCAGTCATTCTTGAAAAGTTATAAAGAGCGAATAATAAATCTATATAAAAAAGTTACAATAATAATTTTTAAAAATTAATTTACCAAAATTGGCAAATTTTTAAGATTCATTAAACTAATAAGGATATTGAATAATCCTATTACAAAATAATTCAAAAGGAATTTAATTTAGTTATTCATTGCAATCGTTAGTAAAAAAATTTATAGAGTAAACTAGTTTATAAAATTAACCATTGTGAAAACTAAAACTTTAGTAGTTATTAATGCCAGCAGCAACAGATTGCATATTTAATAACAAGCTTATAACTGTTGATGAAGCAGTTAAAAAAAGAACCCTAGCCGAAAAAAAATAAAAAAACTGCCCCCGTTTTTTTATGTAAAGAATGCAGGAAAAAGGTTACAGCTCTAAAACAGTCGAGCAGCGGAGCTATTGCACACTTTGAACACAATCGGGGTACTAAAAGCCCAAATTGTACATATCGAGTTCGTAGATAATTTTTTAATTTAAAATTAAAAAATCTTTAATTGCAACCATCAAAACTTCAAGGAGACCACTAATATTCTTGCTTTGTTAAAATAAATCTGGTTACAACCGATAATATGCTGGTTTTTAAAGATTTCCACAACTCCATCAAGTATTCTCAACTTTTAAAGATTTTTCATCATATTTCTAGTTTTCATTTCTAAGCAATAATCGCATTCCTCTCATTTCCTTGATATCTTTTCATTCATTCAAGCGAATAACATTGCTGGGCCTTAAATAACTACGGAGGTTAAAACGGCCATGAAAGATCCACGGGATCAGGCGTTCTCTGATACAGCAAAAGAACTCCTTGTTTCAGAACCTTTCTATTAACTGGATTAAGGTGCTAGGCCTGCATAATAAAATAAAGAAATGCCAAAAAATCTAGAACTTCACTGGGGTATAAATCAACAATAAGTTATAGATAGCTTACGAATGCTAAAAAATTGAAGGGGATAATCATGATAGTGAAATTTATAATATACATCGGCTCATTCATAATCTACTGGTCAGTGACCGTGATGGTACTAACAGCAGTGTCACCGATTCTGTTCCTCGCCCTGATGCTACAGCCATTTGCCGAAACAGGGATATTAAAGCTATTCCCCCAGGTTTTAAAGTCTTGGACCGACATGGCACGGGACATCAATGACCCAGTTGGGGCAAAAGAACGAAAAGATCTCGCAGAAGCAGAAAGACTCGCAGCGCTGCCGCCGGCCAAACGAAAAGACTTCTACGACTCCCTCGATTACATGTCAAGAAAAACATATATGGATATAGGTAGAGGTGTAAGCTACCACCCCGACAATGACCCCGAACGCTCAGATATCGTCACCCCGTTCAGGCCTAGCTTTGACATGGTGGCCGACGCCGAACTACTTGAAAAGCTAAAGCACAAATGGCTATGCAAAGCGCAAGAATTAATGTTAGTCGATACCTTCACAAAATCAAAATGGGACGCCGACGGCTACACAAGAATCAATGATATCTTCTTCGCGCCATACAGCGTGCACGGGAGCCCTGAACTACAAGTAACCAGTGAAAAAGAACATCAATGGCTCAAAGAATGTTGGTCAATCGCTTACGATAAATTAGAATATATAAAGATACTGATGAACAGAGCTTACGAGAAAAATAACAGCCTTAACAAAAACCCTGAATTCATATTCAGGTATAAAATAGTATCGAACCAGCTAGCCTCATTAAACAACAGGTTTAACGCCAGTGTAGACAAAGTCAGATCAATGGCCAGCGCGTTAATCGGCAAACGGATAGAAGCATGCGACCCAGTTAAATTCTTCTTCGACTTTCGAGAAGCCACGCTGAAGAACAACATGTACGATTTCTTCAAGAACGCCAAAAAAGGCAAATAACTAAATGCTTTTGAAAACAATAATAAAGTAAAAAATGTTAGGCATAAGCTTCTTCAAATAAGCCTAACACTTAATCATTCTTCCCCACATTTCTAGTTTTCATTTCAAAGCAATAATCGCATTTTCTATCCTTTCGTTGAAATCTTTTCCTCCGGCCAAACGAATAACATTGCTGGGTCTCAAATCACTACGGAGGTTAAAACGGCCATGAAAAATCCATTGGATCAGGCATTCTCTGATACAGCCAAGGAACTCCTTGTTTCAGAACCCTTCTATTCCCATCTCCTGGGCTACATGAACAGATCCTACAGCGAAGTTATACCTACTGCGGGTGTGCGCCTAGGTAAAGATTGCCTAGTGGAACTTTGCATCAATCCGAAATTTTTTATGGCGAATTGCAACTCACAGCAACGCGTGGGCCTACTTAAACACGAAATTTTACATGTAGTGCTAGGCCATCTTATCAAGCAAAAAGAAAAGGATTATCACCCTACCCTTCACAACATTGCTGCTGATCTGGTTGTAAATCAATATGTCGCACCCTGGCCATTGCCCGGAGCCCACATCACTTTAGACACTTTTTTACACCTAAAACTTCAACCCTATAAATCGCTTGATTACTACTATGAAAAAGTCTTGGGGCTCTATCAAGAATTAATGAAAATGGAAAATAGCGAGGATCAATCATCCGAGGGAGGTTCGCCAGAAATGAAAATCAGCAAGGGCGAAGCACGAAAAAATAAGGAAGCAAAGGAAAGCATGGACGCTTTAAAAAGCTTCCTTAATGATGATGACTATTATCGCAATGATCAATGGGAAGAAAATGGAATCAAAGAACTCAGTAAAACTGAAATCACCATTTTGCAGGAAGCATTGGAAGAATTTATTGAAAAAATAAGAAAGCAACACCCAGAGGTTGGTTTTGGTAGGTTGCCCGGGAATTCCAGACGCGGTATTGGAAAATTCACCAAAGCTAAGAAGGAATCGGTGAATTGGAAAAGCGCCCTCAAGATCTTTTCTCAAAAATCTGGATCATCCAAACTTGGTTGGACCAAAAAGAGACGAAGTAAACGATATGGCACCATACCCGGAACTAAAATTCTACGCTGCCGTAAAATGGTGGTTGCTATTGATACTTCGGGATCAATTGGACAGGAACTATTATCCCAGTTTTTTATGGAAATAAACTCCATCTACAAAATGGGAACCCGGATAACTGTTATTGAGTGCGATGCTGCAGTTCAGCAATCGTACGAATACAAAGGGAAAATGGCTTCTGACGTCAAGGGATATGGTGGTACCGATTTCGATCCGGTATTTGAATTCATCAACAAAGGGCCAAAGGTGGATGGTTGTATTTATCTTACGGATGGCTGTGGTCCAACCCCCAAAATTGTTCCAAGATGCAAAGTTCTTTGGGTGATATGCCCCAGAGGAACCGATAGAGCGGTAAAAAATTCCTTCGGTTCCATTGTTTTCATGAAAAAAAACAATGCCAGGCCCGAATAACATAATGCCATTAACCTATTCACAAGTCCAAGGAGTTCCCCATGAGCGAAAGTTCCCAAGGCAGCAGTGTTTCTTCAGTTGAATTACAAAAATTGATGGATCATTTGTTCAACCCCGAGGATTCAACCAGGGCAATGCCCTTGTGCCTGTGGGGCCATCACGGAATCGGTAAAACCGAAATGATAAAGGGTTATGCAAAATCTAAAGGCTGGCAGTTCCGTTACCTTGCTCCAGCCCAGCTGGAAGAGATGGGCGATCTTTTAGGGCTTCCAACCATTGAAAAAAATGAATTGGGGAAGAGTAAGACTTGTTTTGCAAGCCCTGATTGGGTTCCCGAAACCGAAGGGCCTGGCATTTTGTTACTTGACGATTTGAATCGCGCAGATGATCGGATTCTGCGTGGACTTATGCAACTGCTGCAAAATCGCGAATTGTTTTCTTGGAAACTGCCTGCAAAGTGGTTCATGGTTGCAACTGCAAATCCTGATAATTCGGAATATTCTGTGACCACAATGGATGATGCAATGCAGACACGGATGATGCATTTCACGCTGGCTTTCGATTTAAAAAGCTGGAGTTATTGGGCGGATAAAGCAGGGGTTGATTCGCGAGGAATTGGTTTTGTGAATTCTTATCCAGAGATTGCAGTTGGGAAGAAAACCACCCCAAGGACATTGGTTGGCTTGTTCAAGCAACTTGCCCCGATAAGTGATTGGAAGGCTAATTTAAAATTGGTCATGAGTATCGCTGAATCATTACTTGATGAAAACACACTGGCTCCCTTTTTAAATTACATAAAGAATGAGCTGGAACATTTCATGGGGCCCGATGATTTATTGAGCGCAGAGGATTTCTCTACGGTTCGCAAAAAAATCGGGTTGCTACTTTCAGGTAATGGAAATGCACAGAGATTGGATCGTTTATCGCTGCTGTTGGATCGCACAATCAATTATTTATCTACCAAAGGATTTCGATTTTCTGAACTTAATCGCAGGAACATCCTGAGTTTTATGGAAGAAGATTCGGTGCCTGAAGATTTGCGTAATCGTTTTAGGTTGGAATTGGCGAAGATCCAAAATCTTGAAATAAGAAAACTCGTAACATCACCAACTTTTACTGATCAATTGCTAGCGTCTTTGTAATCAAATTAATTACTAATGGAGGTAATACGGTCATGATTAAACCATGCATCCCATCTGAAGATTTGCAAAGAATTGCACTAAAGTCAAACCTCTCAGACGAAGATATAATTCGAAAAACCAAAGCCATCCTGCATCTTGCAAATACCGGCCAGCCAAAACTGGTCATTCAAATGATACAAAACACCAAACAGGAATGGTTTTTTGAAGCCTTGTTACAAGGATGTAAAATTTTTGGTAAAGGGCAGGTGAGACTTGGCAAAAATCTTAGAAGTCTCAAAAAAAATGGGGAATACATTTTCGCCTTGCTTCTAGTACATGCTCCTGCAACCTGCAACCTGGAAACATGGCTGGATCGCAATGAAATAACCGAGTTGAACCTAGGGGATTATCTAACTTCGATCGATTGGGTTAGAAAATTCGCCATAGATTTGCACCCTAGTTTTCCAAACTTAACAAAAATAATAAGCCATGCCATTGAACTGACCGTTGACAAGGAATTCAACAGTCTTGACGATAATCAAAAGCATTTGATCCTAAAAACTTTCAGGGCATGTACTGGAGATCTGAAAATCTACCTTGAAAACCAGCTTGATAAAGAATTTTTTGCGAGCCTATTTGATGGATTTTCCTTTAATCTAAGTCTTACTGGGCCCGGTGCAAAAATTATCTCAGAAGAAATAATCGATATCCTTTGCAGGTTTGATGGGATTATCAAGCTTCCAGACCTTGAGGAATTAAGTTCCACTAAATTGGCTCGGAAACTTTGGCAAAGATCTCACAAGGTTTCATTCCCTAAGCTGGTAGCTATCTCCGATGAAGTTGCTGGACTGCTTGCGCTTATGAATGATATTGTAATTGCGCCTTTGATTTTTGATTCATTCTCGAAGATCAATCAGCAGGACTATACAACTGCACACATTTTAATTCGAAAAGGATTTCCACTGAATCTTGATGCATTGGAAACGGTTCCAGAAAGGCTTTGGAAAATCATCGCCCGCCATAATGAGGATGTTAGCCTAAATGGTTTGAAACATTTGGATGATCGCTTTGCTTTGCTTCTGGCCAGGCACAAGCATGCTTTATCTCTAGATAGCATTACCAGCCTTTCTCCAAGGGCAAAGCGATTGCTTCAATATCGTTGTGGAAAACTAAGCCTTAAAGGGCTAATGAACTAAAAAATGCCATCTGGTGGCTTAGATAAATTTAACAACTTCTTCAATAATTATTTAATTCCACCCATTACTTAACATCAATTGCGCCAACCATTTAAGCATGATTATTTAAAGATTTAGCAGGGTGACTATTTCAAATTATTTAATTTTTTCCTGTTTTAAGGGAACTTTTACTTCCCCAGCTTCGTCTTATACTCTCTGGCCAGATTTAGTTTGTTTGTGTTTCGTGCGCTACCTGCGGGTTTGTTCCCGTGGGGCGGTCACCTATTGTCCGTTTCTGGAGGAAGATTTGATGATTAAAAAATTGTTCTCTGGTGGTCAGCCCGGCGCTGATCGGGCGGGGTTGATGGCGGCTCGAAAAATGGGGATTCAAACGGGGGGGTGGGTTTCGGCCCGGGATTTTGAGACCGACCCCTGGTTGTGGTATCACTTCGGTAAATTTGGAATGAAGGTTGATGAGCGTGGTTCGGGTAGATCTGAAAAAAATATTAAGGTGGCGAAAGGCACCATCAGGGTGGCGACGGATTTCGGGACTAGGGCTGAGAGAAAATCGTTGAAGCTACTTTTAAAACATGAAAAGCCCTTTTATGACCTGAACCCCGCAACTGACAGCTCAAAGGTGTATGTAGAGGCTGTTGCGGATTGGATTCTTAGGCATGAAATTAGGATCTTGAATGTGTCGGGCAACTCTGAGCGGGCCTGCGAGGGGATTTCGGGCTGGACCAACCGCTTTCTTGGCCGGTTGTTCCGCCGTCTGGGCCTCTAAGGCCACTGCCCCGGGACGACCTCCCGGGGTTTTATTTTATTTTTTAGGAAATAATCTTCCTGTTCAAACGAAAAATGTACTGGCATTCAAATGCGTCCTTTCTGTATTGATCAACTACCTCTTCAAATCAGGAAGAAATCATGGCTATTTATGACAGGATTTTAAGAAGTTTAGGTTCCATATATCACGAACCATTTCAAACTATGAAAAGATTGGAGGAAAAGTTTTCACTTTCTTGGTACCCAAGTGCAGGAAAATGCTTCCGTGATCTGCTGGCCTGGCGAAGGATACGGCCTTTCGATTTTCCAGAACCAGACTTAATGATTCACACTGATTGTTGGAATAATATAAGCTTTGAAAGAAAGGATATTATTCATAAAGATAAGAACACCACTGTTACTATCACAAGAAAATCACAACACCTGATCGACGAAAACTATGTTTTTTATAGTGTTCAATCGCCTTATGCACATTTTGAAAGGCGCCAAAGACCTGAATTAACTTTGCTGGAAGTTCAAGTTGAAAGCAAACAAATTGGAACATTCACCAAGCCTGTGTTGTTTTTTCACTTTGAAAATTACAACTGGTTCCAACAATTCGTGCTTCAGGGCGGTTTAAAATTATCACATATGTTTAAAGTTTGTGAAGGATGCGGATTCGGTGGTAATAGTAAAAGCATTTCTTCCATGTATGGTTTACTTGGACACATGGGCTGTAAATACCTTCTTGCAGATCAAGAGATTCATTTTGACCCTGCTATGGCTGAAAGCTTAGAAAACTTTGAATTTAATACAGAGTGGGAACATCAGATGGCTTTAGATAGGCGCATGGATCGGATGCATTTCATGAGGCAAGTACAAATGCACCAACAATATACGCCAAACTTTACTGCCCAACCCTTTAAAATTAATACGATTGATCGTTATTTAAATCTGTCAGGGTACGAAACTTTCATTCACGAAATCAAGCTATTAGGCCACGATGCGAATCCTGACTGGCGCAATAGGGTCTTAGCAACGATTTCTAACGGCAGCGCTTGGTATGAACCCGAATGGGGCCCAGCTTTTTAGACTGGAAATTTTTAAAGGAATAAGCTTGTTTTTAAGCTTATTCCTTACTTTCATTATCTTTGATTTGACTTTCAGTTTATTTGTGGTATAATACTACTTGCATTAAGAGTCAGCTCATTTCTTGGGCTGCAGCAACCTGGTTGAGATAGCCAAGGTGCTTGGAGATTTCCGATGCGCGGCATAGGCCGAATGAAGTATCTCAGTTCGCATCCCTTTCCCTCTTTTTGCTAGCTTGGCAGGTTTCTCAAGTGACTTCCACTTGAATCGTTTCGTTGTTTGAAAGGAGTTATTTCAACGCGGTTGGTTACTGCCAAAGCTGAATTGTTTGTATTTCCCCGGTTTTGATATTCATTACTAAACGAGGAGTCGCAATCATGCAAAATGTAGAACAGTTTTATCAGCTTATCGATAATGGTCAGATTTCCGAAGCCAATGCGTTTTTCACAGGAATTTACAACCACCTCAAACCGGCGCTTGAAAAGCGAATCATCGATAGGGTTGGCATAAAAGCCTTCACCAACATCGGTGATGATATTTTACAGACGGTGTTTACGAATATTCACAAGCAGCTCTCCAATCCTAAAAGGCGATGGATTAGGGGAAAAGTAATCAATGGGCGAATTGCTACCTTTGAATCTTGGGCAAGCAGCTTTGTGAAATTTAAATCGATTGATGTTAGCAGAAAAGAAAAGCGTCATCATCGCAAGCGGAAAGAATTTGAATTTGCAAAAGTGGATAAAGCGTCCTCTGATCTAGGGCCTTTGGATATTCTTGCTTATGAAGATTTCAAAAACAGGGTCTTTGGCCAAATCGGAAAATTGCCTGAGCTTCCTAAGAAAATGATGATTAGATCCATTGAAGGTTATAATGGCGTAGAGATTGCAAGAGATCTTAACATCACTGGTGTGGAAGTTAGCCGAAACTTGCAAAGAGCCCGAAACCTTCTTCTCGAGTCCAAAACCTTCTAACCAAAATAAAAGGGCCCATACATCATCTGGGCCCTTTTTCATATTTTTGAAATTTCTTTTGTGTTAGCTCGAATAAAAATATTACAGAATATATCCAATAATTTTTAAAAGGAGATTACATGCTTGAATTAGTAATGTCAGGTGGTCAAACGGGAGCTGATCAGGCCGCCCTTCGAATTGCGCAACAATTCGGAATCCCTACCGGTGGCTGGATGCCATCAGACTGGCAAACCGAAGATGGATCACGCCCAGAATTTCAACAACTCTATGGCATGAAATGCCTTCACACTGGTGGATATAAAGAACGCACGGAAGCAAATGTTAGGCTTTCCGATGGTACGATACGTTTTGCTGCAAATTTTAATTCGATGGGTGAAAAATGCACCCTCAATGCAATTCTTGACAACAATAAACCTTACATGGATATCGATATTAACAACCCCGTGAGCACTGCAAGTGATGTTGCGGCTTGGATCCGTAAAAACAACATCAAGAAGCTGAACATTGCTGGAAATACACAACCTACTAACCGAAACGCCAGGGCATTCAAGATTACAGAATTCACAGAGCAATTCCTTACCGAACTATTTACTGAACTGGGATTTAAGAAAACAATCTGATCGCTGTATTTAAGAAGTATTTTCACTTTCATCAAATCTGTTCCCCCGTGCTTTTACTATAGAGCCAGCGCTTGGATTCAAAGTCAAAGTTTCCCTCGTTGCGAACCTTAAACACTTTGCATTCAGGCGCTATATGTTGCAAAACTTCATCCATATCATCAAAGAAACATGTGATTCCAAGCTCCTTGATCTTTCGTGATTTTTCTTCAAAGCTGTTCACCAAGATTACAGCATCCACCCTGACCCCATGTTTTTCTGCATCATCTCTAGCTTTTTTCTCATCATCCCTATATGTGATGACATAAACCATTCCCTTCCATGAGTTACTGATTTCTGCAAAAAAATCGGGCGCCTCGTCTATGGTGCCATCAAGGTCGATCCCTAACGCTGGTGCGCCTTGGTCAAAAATCCCCTTAAGGGCCTCCGTTACCACCATTGTGCGCTTGATGAGTTTAGTTGGAAAAACTTCGCGGGAAAAGAACCTTCTGTTTTTATGTTGAAGCACCTCAGAGACAAATAACTCGATTCCCTTTTCAGGCGATGCGCATTGTTCAGTTTTTTTCGATGTCTCAACAATCCAGTTCTCAAAAAGCTTCACCATGTAATTAAAACTCCGGATCTCCCCACCCGCCAGCCTGGCTTTTTCACCAGCGGTAAGATTGTTCAACGCATGGTTGATAATTTTTAAGCATTTCTGTAACTCCACGAGACACCCCCTAGGTTGATGAATTGGTTTAATTGCGACTGGAGGTTATTCGTTTTAATGCGGAATTTATTGCATCACCTGATTTAAGCATCTTGGGGCTATAATAAGTCCCCTTCAATTACGAACAATTACTATCTGTCCAAAATCTAATAAGTGTTCCATTTGCCACAAAGCCCTAACAGCAAGTGATTTAGACAATTGAAAACATCCGTTGAAATAATTTTCTGCTTCGTGCGAACAACTATTGGAAAGACATTCGCACTCAACACTCAAAAGAAAGCAGGTCATCATGGCAATTAAAATCCCAAAGCAAGCATTACAGAGGGGGCCCGATCTGCTTTTTCCTGGGTCGATGACCCAAATGAAGTTTCATGGCATGGGCAACCAAACCTTCTTGTATTCCAAATATCCAGATGCAAAGGGCTGCCACTTTTTCTTCGCAGATGCAAGTGTGCCACATATTAAACTCATCAATAAGCCAAATATCATCAAGGCGCTGATGGGACCGAATAAAAAGAAACTCGTGCCTTTGATAACTGAAAAAATCGATGGATCCGTTCAACTTGACCCATTGCTTCTTCGAGCTCACACCATCGAAGAAAGCATCTTTGGCAGAACTGGTTTTGCATTTAACGAATTTTTGGTCATGTTCTGGGTGGTCAACGACTGGGCTCTTGCAATCAAAGCGCTCGACTGCCTCAAGGCTGATGATTCAGCAATCGTAACTGTTGGAACTGAAATCATCGGGAAAGTTACCCAAATAAGAGCAAAACACTCAAAAAGCAGCAAATCCTGAAAGTTTCATAAAAACGACCCATCAAAGATTAGCTATATACCCCAAACTGTTGGTTTTTAGGGCGAGCCGTTCGCAAGAAATCTGACACCCGTAGTTTGTATGAATTTGGTTTTCATACTTTTCAACGTCCCTCTTTTGAAAGGAAGAATCATGAATGATGTAAAGACTATTCGGCCTTACGACTACTATGGCATGCTTGTTTTTGATGATCCATCCGTTGGGCTGGACAAGGAACCGCTGATATTGGGCGTGCCAGAAATTTTGTTTGGACTATGCGAACTTTCAGGAATCAAAAACCCAAAGCAAGGATTCCTTCTAAACTTTTGTGCAACTGCATTCGACGGTTTTCAAGCGCAGGCAAATCGCCTGACAGAAGAAAATGGCGGCTGGTGGTATCAGTTCGGCCCTCAAAAAGGTTGGTTGTGCCCCCAACTTTTTAGATACTACGATCAGGCGCCGTTGAAAATCTTCTTCAGCGTTGAACCCACAACTCGGGCGTAAACCTTTGGTGTTCTTCGTTTCTTTGGTGACCAATTTTGTTTCGATATTACTCATTACTCAAGGAGATTGAATTATGGAACTAGTACTCTACCCCTTTCTTTCCGCCAACGGTTGGCATGACCGAAATGATCACCAAGTTGGTGAATCACAAGGGCCTGACCAATCCAGAAAAAGGATTTAAGATGTCCTTCAGCGCAGAACCAATGAATAACGCGGATGCGCAAATCCAATGGACAGGTTCGGAAAATCCGGATGTGCAACCAGGCGAAAAAGGCTCTGCATTGCAATCCAGTGGGAACTGGTATGAAGGCACCATCGCTGGTGAAAAAATGAAGGGCTGGCTTTGCCCCGCCTTGGGATGCTACTTCGACTCCGCACCCAAGCAAATTTTCATCCGTGTAGAAAACCTCCCAACTGGGATCAATCCTGTTTGGAATCCGAAGCCAGGCGAAAACTCTAGGTGCTTTGTCACTGGGGAAAAACTCTAAAGGTGACGTTTTTACCACTGCTGACCTGTATTAACCATTTTCATGGCCCTGGAGAACTATTTTCTAGGGCTTTTAGCGTGTTTTCTACCTAACAGGTACAAGGTTGAGTTATGGCCAAAAGATTTTACCTTATAGATGTTCGGTTAGTTTACTTTAATAAAGGAGATCGAAATGAACAGTTCAGTAAAAAAGTGGATCAATGGCAAAGCGGACTCTGCAACCTTCAAAATCGACATAACGAAGGTGCCAACGGGTCATAAAAACCATCGTGGTGGCAATGGGATACACGACAATCGACCTAATCGGTTGCGCACCCGTTCTTCCCAAAAGCGTAATGCCTTCAAAGATTGGAACTAACATTTGATTAACTTGTGTTGTTGTGAAGAAAACTTTTAAAGGAGACGAGATTATGAAAAGTAACTTGAAGCATTTTCTTGGGTTTAAAGCGGAAGATTCAGCAAACACGGATACTAGTAACAACCGCAAAAAACCTAACTTCTCGGGCATCTTCAAAAAAGATTCGCGTTTAAAGCGCATTCGTTCCCGTAGCGACAACAAGCGCTGGGCGATCAAAGATGCAAGCTAATGGCTTAACCTAAAGCCACTACATCAAAATGTTTTTATAATCTAATTTGAACAACATACTGCGCGTTTTCAAAACTACGATTTTAAAAACATCCATGAAAGAAAACATAATGGCATACACATCTGAATCTATCAATTTTTTGCAAGGCACCGGAAAAAGTTCCAGTGGTTATACCTTAAAACAAATTCTCCACTGGGATAATGATTCATGGGAAAATGAACACGATTTTATCCAATGGATTTTTCCAAACGATAAACCCAGCAACTTTAATCCGGACTGTCCTGTTCTAGATGCAAAAACAATCAGCATCATGAAAATGGATCCAAAAGTAAGACAAGGCGTTTTAGAAGCGTACGAACGATTTCTTGGATTCTGCGGCTTAAACCATGGCGAAAACGGATTGGAACATGAAGTATTCAAGAACCATATCTGGGGCCATAGGAACCACAATTGGTTGCGAATAACCAGAGTATTGCGATGCCTTAGTTTGTTAGGTTGCCAAAGCCAAGCAGATGAATTGCTGGGCTTTGTGACGAATCTTAAAAATGTTGATGGCGACACTATAGCGCATTGGAAAAAAGCAATTTTAACTATGTGATTGTGCGTTTTGCAGAAATAAAAATCAGCTTGGAACGAAGAATAACTGTGGCTAATAACAAAACTGTTACCAACTTGATCAAAGGAATATTAACAATGACGATTTCAAACACTTCTTGAAAAACGCTAACCCCCCGCGTTAATTCTTTTAATAGGTAACCAATTACCCAGGGGGCAATCATGATTATAATTTTTGATCTGGCAACTGTTCAGGATGAAAAGGGATGGTATTTACGAATTCCAAAAGTTTGGTTACTGGATTACACCCCTCAAATGATAACACAAATTAGTGCTGAAAGTTTTTTCGACTTGGATTGTGCCTATCTTAAATACCCATTAGATGGGAACCTTTTTGAAGAAACACTTTGCAGAGACCCCATCATCGAAACTGACAGTCGGGATTCAAAATTTATTGAGAAGTTCACTGAACATTGCTTGGAACACAAAATTTCATTTTCACTAACCGGCTTTTTGGCTTATGACTGGTCTTTTTATGAAGACTATCGTTTTAAGTGCTATAAATGGAAAATCAAACCCAACAAAAAACCAATACCGCCAAAAGGATTTAAATTCTTTTGATAACAATTTGGAAATTTATTCAGGAACCTTAAATTTTGAGTTCAAAGCTTTATTAAACTCTTTAATCAAACATCGATGCTCTTGATAAGAAGTTGTTCTAAGGTTCATTTTTATTTATTTTGATTAATACATTTTTTACTTTCCGAATCGATTCCTCTGGAATGGTATGTTTCATTTTAAACATAATTTTTTCAGTGTATAAATTGAAATCATAGAAGAAGGGCGCAATCAATATGCCAGATGCAAGTTTTTGCTGATCTTCTTCCAGACTTATTGGAAATCGGGCAATGCCACAGGCGTTTTTATTAAGTAAAATTTGCTCTTTAAAAACAACTCCTTCATTTTCATCAACAAAAAGAATGTCTACAGCTACACCATTTAAATTAATTTCAAACTTTGGAATTTGATACCAGCGCCAGCGAACCCATTCCTTTGTTTCCAAAGTCGGTTCATAAATAAGGGCAAGAGAGTGATCAGGTTCGATTGCCCTAAGCATTGGGTTTTCAATGTCTTTTTTATAAGCCATTTTATGGAGATGAAAGATTTTGTTTGATTCGTCCTCAAATAAAACAGTCTTTTTGAAATCAGGCCCAAACAAACGGTTCCATAGTCCTCCGCCTTCAAATTCTTTTCCCTTGCTCATTGCAATAATCCCTGACTTTGCAGAAATCTTATTTAGCAAGGTTTCAAAATAAAACCGAAGACTGTCATAGGCTTTTTTATCAAAATTAATTTGATACCTATTTTTAAGGGTAACCGCATCGTCTTTAAGTTTTGTTATATCCTTCCGATCAATCATCTTGCCTGAAATAAACTTATCTGGAAAAGAACTAAGCAATAGATTCAATTGAACTTCTGAATTTTTAAAAAGCTCTTTACGATTCTTAAAGTTATCTGCAAAAATCTTCCCATCCAATTCATCTTTGATAATCTTTTTGTCTTTCATTCTTTGAAAAAGGTCATCGGTATAAACAGCAACCTCCATGGTTACATGAACCAAGCCTTCTTTGCCAGAATCATAATCGATTTTAAGTTCACGATAACTCTTAATCATCCCTGCAGAAAAAGTGTGGATCTCCATACGGAAGTCGTTGTTAACCAAATGTTCTTCTGCAAGCAGAAAAACGCCTGCAACTTGGCTAATTGCGTTTCTAAAACCTGCTTTTCTTGCAGATTCAACATCAATTCCGGTACCCTTCACCTCGATCTTTCGAGTTTTTCGGTTATCGGGTTGAGAAAAGGTACTCGAATTCGCAACAGCAAATAAAATGCAAATCAAAACTGAAAAAATCGAACACTTAATAATTTGGGGCGGAAACATGGTTCAAAATCAACTATATTAGAACACATTGATATCAAAAATTATCCTAATAATCTTGTCTTGAAAAATCAGGAAATAAAGAGGCCAATGTTGATTATTTTATCTTGGCGATTCAGGATTTAAAAACCACCTTAAATTTAGTACTTTTCCAGCAGCAAATAAATTTCTGGAAATCAATTACTAAGAAAAATAACCTGACACAAAAAATGGCATGAAAACAAAAACTATGAATATAAAATTATTCATTAAGATTTTTCTTATTGCCAGCCAATTCGATTACATTACCATCTTTGTCAAAGCAACACCCAATGGCAAGGTAAAACAAAAGTTTGTCTTTTGATTTCCAAGTTCCTATGACCTCCATCCCTTTGATGATACCGGAAGTTTCAGATTTAATAATGTTGGTATAAGTTGAAAGTGATTTCCCCTGTTCAATAGAATTGTCCAATCGGATTTCAGTTTTTTCTTCTAGCGTTTCAGTCCGATAAATCTTATACCCTTTAGTTTGTCCCAGAATATTGGCACGGGCTTTAATTTCACATTTTTTTTTTGCTTCAAGAATTGATGCTTTGAAATTATCACCGAGTTCAACAAACTCGACTGAAATAATTAAGCTTTGCCCATTACTAAGTCTGATAATTTTTGCTCCCGCAGTTTCCATCAATAATGGGTTTGAAAAAAGGTATGGTTTAAAGTTTTCAGAAACAGATACTTCTGAAAATTTAGGTACTTCAGGCGTGTATCCTGAATTCAAACTCAACAACAATATTGTTATACTTAAAAACATATGTTTAATTATTTTTCATTCGTGATTTTTGTTTTAGATTTCTCAACCAAATTATGCAATTCATTCAACAACTTTTCTTCTACTTTATTTATTTTTTCAATCAATTCGTCTTTTTCATTGTTTAGCCAGAATCTTTCCAATTTAATTTCATTACGTAATGAAGAAAAAACAGACAATTTCTCCTCGGCCAAAGCTATATCAATATAAAATTTATTTAAATTTTTCTCAAATCTGGGCATCGTACTTAAACTTTTTTCAAGAATACCTAGGGTATTTAAATAATCTTCTTTTGGAGTTATCAGTTGTAATGATAAAATTTTATCTTTAATTTGTTTTTTAACCAATAAATCTTTTTGCAACTCAGTCCCAATTTCAGTTAACGAAACTCCGTTAATTGGGATTTGCAAAACAATAACAAAAAACGAATTATCATTTTTTGCTTCAATAACTTGGACATTTTTTATAATAGCATTCATTTTTTTCCCCGCCGTTAGACTCATAGCTAGAGCCTGCAAGCCATAAAATTGTGCTTTCTCAAATGAAATATGGCGATTTGTTGTAGAATCAAAACATTTGACGGGAATTAATCGGACTTCGACTTGAAAGAATTTATCTTCAATTTTCTTTATGCTAGCGCTGACTTTTCTGGGGCCACCTATTTCGATTTTTTTGATGTCTTCATCTAATTTAAATAATGAACAAATTAACAATAAGCAATTTAAAAAGGACATGTTATTTAACTCTTAAAAAAGGCCAGGCAAAATTTATTAGTTGCCCGGCCTTAAAATAATAATCTTCTAATTTAAGTTATTCTTTTTTCTTTTTTGGAAGAAAATCAATTGCGCTTGGGGAAGTTGCACTTTTAGTTTCTAATTCTTTATCAGAACTATCAGTTTTTCTTTTAGTTTCAGAAATGGGTGTTTTATCAGTTTTCTGCGAAGAACCATTTTTCTCATTAACTTTAACAGCTTGATTTGCTGCTTTTACATATTTAGGACTCCAAGCCATTATTGTGGTAAGTTCTTTATTTACTGCATCTGTGTTTTCATAAACACTTACTAATGCTTTCACTATTCCGCTTGATAGTGATTCAATTTTAGTTGTTGTTTTATCAACTTTTTTTCCAAGCTCAGATTTGGAGTCATCTTTGCCTGCCTCTTCTTTTCCCTCTAGCGCTAAAACTACTTCACTATCGTTTGCCTCGTAAATTTTTACATTTGAACCATTTAAAAACTTAATGATCGATCCCCTTGACTCAAGTTCAGCCTTCTGCCTGGCAATTTTTACCCCTTCTGTTTTTCCTAAAACGGTGCTTATTCTTGTTTTTGATACTACTAGAATGGAAGTAATTTTGCCTTTATCGTCAAATTGGACTTCCGTTACTCCAGGATTTCCAAGCGAGACTTTTTCCATATACTTTTTTGCTTCGTCTTGGCCATCATTTTGGCTGAAACCAAAAGGGGTTGTGATAAAAAATGCGGTTGCAATCAGAAATACTAATAAAGTCTTCATGTGAAACATTCCTCATGTTTGCTAAAATTTCTAAAGGTTTATAACTAATAACTTATTATAAATCAAACAGATATTGATAACACCTTAATATTTTCTAATTTTCTAAAAACTAAATTTTTTTAGATTAAGAAAAAGATTGAAGGCTTTGTCTAGGTATTCGCATTGATTGCAGTCTTTTGTTGTGGCAGGCGGGACCTGAGATTTCAACAATTCATTGATTTCTAAAAGAGCTGGTTCAATCCAGGCATCATTCCCTTCGTAAGGAATTATCTTGGTGGTAAAATTTAAACAGTCATTAAAATGCCCATTACCCTTTATACCATTGGTGTATACAAAATAAGCGGTGTTTGAAACTTCAAAACCATTCTGGCGCAAAAGATATTGATATACTTCAACTTGTCTTTTATAAGAAACACCCCAGCCCGTTTCGATGGAAACATCACCTTCCTTGGCAGTCGCTTTGTAATCCACTACATAAAGAACTTTATTATTATCTACCCAGATATCATCTACCGCACCATAAATTTGTAACCCTGTGGCCTGATGATGCGTGCGCACCCCAATAAAATTTTCACGCCATTCGTTTAGGGATGGATGCTGAAATGGAATAAGATTTATATTTGCTGCTAGCAGGATGGGCGGCACGGTTTGAAGATTACGATAATGGTCGAATTCATTTTTGAGCAGGTGGTCAACTGCAAGATTCAAAGTAAAAAGTGGCCCGAAAGGAGGTTTAATTTTCTTTACTGCATCAAGCCAAAAACAACGCTTACAGCGAGTAAAGTTTTCGATCCCAGTTCTGCTGATTTTCATATTTTAGTTACTTCAAATTCGTATAGGGTATACTTAATCATTACTCAGCTATTTTCTTATTATTAACCGCATTCTCATTGATCCTAAAATGTGATTTCCACAAAGTCTGGCTGGCACACGCGCTAACACTACTTTGTTCCCCAGGCAATGGGCCAAAGTCCACTTTCTTCTTTGTCATCATGAAGTTTAAAATATGCAAGCTTTCTCGGCTCACTTGGCGAACTAGGTCACTATCATCGGCCAAGCCTTCAAAAAGTTCTTCCAAAAACTCATTACCACACCTTCGAGCAAGCACACACCCTGCAGCCTTTACCCGGAAATCCTCAGATTTCAAAGCTTGTTCAACCATGGCCTTGGAATCTGTAACCAAGATCGATTGAACTATACCACGCATGTATTGAACATCTTGATCGGACATTTTTTTTAAAACCGAACTGGTTGAATTATTGTTGCTTGCTCAGCCAGCTTTGGCGGCATTGATATTCGATAAACCAAAACATACCAGTAAAACCAATAGCATTAGAAATCTCACGATATTGCTCCTTTAATCTTTATGGGCCTTTTAATTAAAACGAATAAACTTAAGTACATATTCGTATAAATGAATCAAATATTTCGCAAAATCACAAAAATCTTAGAAATAAACTGTCTTTGAAAGCAAACTGGCGTAATTAACCTTGAAAATCTAATTCGGGTGGTTCAGATTTAGAATTAGGGTCACTTTCAATGCCTTCACCTTCAACTTCAGATTTGGCTTCTTTGTAATAGAAGAAATAAGGATTTTCTTTAACGATAACTTCAAATGGGAGTTCCATTAAATAATTATTAAATATTACAGCCTCCTTAAAATCACATTTAAATATAATATTTTTCGCTATGTTCTTTTTCGTCTCCCAGTCAGTTCCTAAATATTCATTGATAAATCTCTTTAGGCATTTTATTCGTTTCTTTCGCGTTTCTTTCGTAACAATCAAAAACCGATCTTCATCACCAACATATTGGTAAATGATTCCATCAATTGCGCGAGAAAGATTAAATAAATTGCAATCTTCGCCGTTAATTACTTTTTTAACCCAGGGGCTAAATATATTGGTGCAATGTGCCAAAAAATGATCCATTCGTTTTTTCTTCATCTTTTTCATCATGTGCTCCTTTTTTGAAAAAATAAAACTATGTTTATGCAGAAACTCAATTTCAACCAAGTAAGCGCTTTAGTGTTTTGCTTTTATTTAGTTATGCCCTTGATAAATCCATTGGCAAAAATAATGACCATCAATCCCATGATAGCAAAAATGTTGTATTGCAAGATTTTCATATTTAACTCAAAGAAATCAATCATCTTCACACCTCACAAGTTTTAGAACAAATTTTTCGGGCTCAACTTTTTTGGATTCAAAAAATACTATTCCATCAACATTAAAGCCTTCCTCATCTAATTCATCTAAAACAAATGTTTCATCAGCTTCGGGCCCATCAAAGGCAAAAGGGTTGGGGGATTCAAAATTAGAGAAAAATTCTATCTTCGATTCTGGCGCATAGGGGTCGGTCTCACCAACCAAGTCCGCTTCACTAATTTCAATCACAAAATCATCGGGTGATTCACTAATCTGACTACCCGAATATTTTTTAGAAGGGTTCTCAGTAATAAAACCCAAGTGCTTAAGTGTTACAGATAAAAACGCGAACGAAATAAGTGTCACTAAAATATTCGCGCCAAAGAACAGAAGATTGCCAATTAATGCAAGAATTTGAGAAGTATAATCATCCATGCGCCCCCCTTTGAAAAATCATTTGGGTAAAAGGAAACTTCTGCGGTACTGATTCGAGCGGAGTTGAAACTTATTTCACAAAATCTACGATGCTAAGTCTTTAATACAAATAAAATTCTGCCTATCCAAAAATCATTACTATTGCGAAAAAAACGAAAAAGAACAAAAAGAAATGGAAATCCGTTTGAAATGTAGTTGCAGGCAACGGACCATTAAAATAATTCAAATCTTTATTCATACTCGATCGGACCTCCATATAAGTGATATCAGATAAGGGCCACGCGTAAATTTTTCGTCTTTTGACTTAGTTTTGTTTAATAACATTAATTAAGCCTATAAAACTTCATGTGTTTTCCATGAATCCAATCACTGGCTGTTTATACACCCACTGAATTGCATGGTTATCTTTCTTGGTTTCAAAATAATCCGTGCTAGTTTAAATATTTCGCTAGAAGAGTAATTTTATTGCCATTTATTAATTAAAATCTTAACTTTGAATTTTAGCAACTATTCAAATACACTTTTCATCTGAGCTAAATTACAAAATAGAAAGAGAAAATATAAAATTTACAAATGACCGCTTTCGTGGAACTTTAATCGGTTTGGCTGTTGGCGATGCCTTGAGTTCTGCAATTGAATTTCGCCCGCCCGGAAGTTTTCCTCCAGTTATTGGTTGCAGGGATGGTTGGCCTCACAACTTAAAACCTGGCCAATGGACTGATGATACTAGCATGGACCTGGCTCTTGCTGATAGCATTGCCCTTGCAGGATGGAATCTCAACGACCAAGCAGATCGGTATGTGCAATGGTGGCAAAATGGCAAATATTCTGTCAATGATCAAAGAAAATAACAACTTATTATTAAACATAATTCGGAATGGTCCGAGAAATCTTTGTTCAGGTAACCAGTCGGTAATTGCAAAAACAACTTTTGATTTTATCAGCTCAGCCTAAGATCATATAAGTTATAAAAAACACAACAAAGAAAACATAAAACTCGGAATCCGTCTTCCAAGTAGTCGCTGGGAGAGGCATCCAAAAGTAATCTATGCTATTTTTACACATTTAAAATCAATCCTCCAAAAAATGAAATTCATCTGAGATTTATTCGTTTGAAGTAATGTTTTATTTCTTTTTCACTTATAAATTAAATCATTTTGGTCATTGTATCGTCCATCTCATTTCTCCTCCCGAATTTAGCCAGCGCATTGTTATCTAAATACTGTTTAATAACGCTTTAGAACAGCATTTCATTTCGCCCCATCTTTATCGAGGGGCCACCCCTGACTGTGCCAATAAGGTAAACACCTACACGGATCTGTGGCACAGATTTTTGCCTCAATTCAGCATTACTGAAATAGCATGAGTATTTTTAAAAGCAGTAAAAACCTAAAAAAAATTAAAATTAATAAGATATTAATACTTACAAATTTTTCGGTACTTGCTTTAAAAATTTTTATTTCTCTTTTAATTTATGTGCAGCTCATTTGTCTTTGTTATTACTCGAGGAAATTATTTCCTTTATTTTATCAAAATTTTACAATTTTCATCTTGCACTATCTTTGCTCAATAAATTTCTTTGTTTAATGACAAATTAAATATCAATAATTTTCAAAGGAAAAACACACACTTGTCGGCTATCACCATTTTCATCTGCTTGATTCTCAAAGTAAGGAGGCTTTACTAATTTGACTTGACCGATATAGCTATATTCTTGTTTTATTTTAACCTCAAATAAATGAACTGAAACTCCATTTGTTGCTGACTCCGCTAAAGTTCGATTTTGAAAATGTTCTAAATTTTGGTCGCCTTTTTTACCCATGCCAGTGTAATGTAAAATTTGGTTCTCCCACCTGTCGTGATAAAGTGGACTATCGTGATTAGATATAATTACCAAAGTTTTAGTTTTGAGAGAACGCCGCATTCCGCCTTGATTTGCGCATTTAAAAATACTACACAATTCTCTATTATTTAAGATATCACCTAATTTAAGCTGTTCTATTTTTCTTTCATTACTCATGAAAATCTCCTCTAATATCTTCAGCATAGATAAACTTTATATATTTAATTTTTAGTATATACAATATTTATAAAGCTGATGACATGAAAAGTGTCTCCGCCTTAATAATAATTTTTTTGGTCATATCTCGTGCACCACTGAAACCAAGGCCAAGTTGCCTACTCCGGAGATGTAGTACACTGGAAGCCTTTCTTTTAAAGTGCGGTTGTGTACTGAGTCTACTTTTGTATACATATACCGCTGAAACTACGAGCAAGCCAGTACACAAGCTGAAAGGCTTAAATTAATTGCATCGATGTTGCATCATCGCAACACCCACCAATACAGTACACAAGTTGGGCCTCTATAATTTGTGTACTACCGTTTAATCACTGATCGCGCCGGCGCTTCTGAGACGTATACGGCATTTTATCTGAGGAAGCCTTTCAACTTGTGTACTGTATTGGATTCTGAATGAGTGCCGTTTTTAATGGCTCATCGGTGTACTAACCTCTAGACACCCCCCGGGACCAGGGCAAAATGCATCCTCCTGAGATGTAGTACACTGGAAGCCTTTCTTTTAAAGTACCCCTGAGTAACTATAAGTTCACTGCGGTTTTGTAATGAACCATCTATGCCTACACCCAAACATATCTTGTGCGGTTGTGTACTGAACCGTCTATGTCTACACCCAAATATATCTTGTGCGGTTGTGTACTGAATCAGTGTACTGACCTCCGGACTCCCCCAGGGCCTGCCCCGCCTTTCTAAGCTAAAACACGGTTGAGTAACTTTTCCACGGTTTGTGCTGTTGTGTATTGAACCATCTATGCCTACACACAAACATATCTTGTGCGGTTGTGTACTGAACCGTCCATGTCTACAACCAACCATATCTTGTGCGGTTGTGAACTGAACCGTCTATGTCTACACCCAAATATATCTTGTGCGGTTGTGTACTGAATCGGTGTACTGACCTCCGGACTCCCCCAGGGACCAGGGACTGGCCCACTTTTCTTGACTAAAGTACGCTTGAGTAACTTTCTCAAGGCTTGTGCGGTTGTGTACTGAATCTACATTTGTATACATATGCCGCTGAAACTACGAGCACGCCAATACAGTATACAAGCTGAAAGGCTTTAATTAATTGCATCGATGTTGCATCATCGCAATACCCACCAATACAGTACACAATTTGACATCAAATACTCTGAAATCATTTGTAACAACAAGTTGGCCTAGATGGGGGGCCACGCACGCTGCAATCATCGGGGATACGCTCGACGCATACCATTTGCTGATTGCTTTTGCCACAATTTTTATCAACGCGGGACTAGTTAAAGGTTCACGGGACAAATCTTCCAATGCTTCCTCATAACTAAGCGCACCTTCCAGAGTTTCACGCAACTTAAAAAGCACAGGTTTCTTATGGATTTGAAATGGGGCCTGAGACCCTACAGCATTAATCGCAAGTGCAAAACCTTTTACTGAAATCCCGATAACAACACCAATAGAACCGAGACATCCTGAAATAATAAAAATATGTTTTCCCGATCTGTGATATTTCAAAAGACATGTGGCAGCTTTAATTTGCTCAACCGGAAACCAATCAAGATTCAGACCTATTATTGGCCCATTACTTGTCGGCAGGGCAAAGACGGAGCAAAGTAAATTAATATTGCATGCAGAAGAAATATCATAATTACAATTAGTATATCATCCGAATCGCACCCGATAACATTTGCCCAGGCCTCCGCTTCCGCCGCATAACGATTGCCTGTGCTTTTTTTTATAACCTCTGATGCCAACATTTTATGTTGTGCAGGAAAATTATCAGCCAAGGTTTCTAGAAGATTCTTGGCGTTTCTTATTAAATTAGAGGGCAACCTAGATGCACTACCAGCAATGTCATCAAGTTCTATGTCAAACTGTGGAACCACGTTCAATTCAATTCTCCATTTTTTTTAAAACTAAAACCATGCTTCCCAAATTTTATCATCGGCCTTTATTTCTAATCGTTTGAGCCACCTCATCTGCTTCCCTCATCAAATTAAAAATCTGTTCCTTCAACTCATTGTATCTGACCAATTCTTGAGGTATTTTTTGCTTGATTTGATCTAAGTCCAAATATTTTGCATAGGTTTGAATATGGTTTTCTAATTGTTCCTCTAATTTTCCCCTTTCTAATTCATCTGTAATTTCAATCTGAATAAATTCTCGCCAATCCTTTGAACCTTTTTTAGAATTGCACCGCTTGCAACATGGGACAAGGTTGCCGATTTGGTGACCAAAACCCCTAAACTCTGAATTTTTTACAAGACCAACCAAATGGTCCCAAGTTTCAGCAAGATTTCCACAATAAACACATTTCAAATGTTCTTCAGGGTTTTGCCCAAGATGCCTTAATGCATTGTCAATAATTTGCTCATTATATTGGTCATTTGGCGCAAGGGCTGAAGCAAATGCGTGATTTATCGTGGTCTTCCTTTTTTGAAAAATTGAGTATATGGACAAGTGCTTTTTAATACTTTGCTTATTCACAGGAAGCCTCTTTACTTATTTAAATTAATGACTAACGCAATTAAAGGCCGTTGGTGATACGTGAGATTAATTCGATAAGACCGAATTAAATCCATCGAAATTTCCCTTTAAGACAATAGCAAATATTTTATGAACTTTCTCCCATAATCTTACGCTATCAGGTTCACGTGAATGCAACAACACCATGAAAGCATGGCTTCATGTGCAATTAAAACAAAGAAATCGGCTGGATCTTTTGTGCTTCCATAGCTGCCGCATTCACCAGACTAGTTATTAGGAATCCGATAAACCGCTCTTGATTGACTTTTGATTCCCTCACGCTTTTCTAAGCTAAAGTACGCTTGAGTAACTTTCTCAAGGCTTGTGCGGTTGTGTACTGAACCGTCCATGTCTACACCCAAACATATCTTGTGCGGTTGTGTACTGAATCGGTGCACTGACCTCCGGACTCCCCCAGGGCCTGCCCCGCTTTTCTTGACTAAAGTACGCTTGAGTAACTTTCTTAAGGTTTGTGCGGTTGTGTACTGAACCGGTGTACTGAACTCCGGACACCCTCTCGGGATCAGGGACTAGCCCGCTTTTTTTGACTAAAGTACGCCTGAGTAACTTTCTTAAGGTTTGTGCGGTTGTATACTGAATCGGTGTACTGACCTCCGGACTCCCCCAGGGACTGGCCCGCTTTTCTAAGCTAAAGTACACTTGAGTAACTCTAATACAGTACACAAGTTGG
>Ga0208856_1000054_pt1 | contig 48347 bp, 37 predicted proteins | sample LakMenEpi13Jul12_FD_150690 | JGI IMG/M metagenome (GOLD analysis project Ga0208856, IMG submission 150690) | Freshwater microbial communities from Lake Mendota, WI - 13JUL2012 deep hole epilimnion (SPAdes) | ecosystem: Environmental > Aquatic > Freshwater > Lentic | place: Lake Mendota, Madison...
CGCGCCTCGGGCTTCCAGCCGGGTTGGGCAAGTCGACGAGCGTGCGAGTTACAACCCCAGCCCGGCCAATGGGCCGCCGCTGGTGCAGAGGGCGTCGACGGCGGCCGTGACGGCGGGGTCTTCCTCGACCGGCGGTGCGTGGTGGGGCTTGAGGCGGGCGTCGATCACGAGCGGGCCGCGACAGCCCCAGTGTTTGTGGTGCGTGAACGCGTCGACACCGTGCACGTCGGCGGCCGGATTCGAGCGAGTGAACGTCACCCAGAGAAAGTTCTCGAGCGACGCCGCCGTGAAATCAGCATCGTCCACGATCACGATGAGCGGAAAGCGCCGCAGCGGATGGTCGGGGCCGATGGCGGTGCAGAAGCGGTCGACGTCTTTCGACCACGTGGGTGACTGGGATGAGGCCCAGATGGCTGCGTCGCTCGGAGCATCGAGCCGTGGGCGGGGCTCGATCCGCGGGCCTGCGACGGCGACGACGCCCGGCAGGCAGACGCGTGGATTCGCGAAGCCGTCTGGCAGTCCGGCTCCGGCCGGAACGTCATGCGGCAGGTCATGGATCGCCGGGCCACGCGCCGCGACCACGAGCTTCGAGCCGGCGTTGAGTCCGGTGCCGGAGTAGTCGAGCGTGTCGATCGTCGTCTCGGTGTGGAAGTGGCAGTCGCGGCGCCAGTCGGCCCTGGCCAAGAGATGTGCGAGGAACGGGGCGACGTCGTGTGCGTCGAGGCCCGGCGCATCGTCACCGGCGACGATGAACAGATACTTGGCGAGCGAGAGCTGCCCTTGGCCGAGGATGGCCGAGGCCTGCGTGAGGAGTTCGGCCGGCCGCGTGGAGGGCTTCCAGGGTAGGTAGCGTTCGCTGCCGACGGCGAGCAGCAGTGGATGCACGCCTGAGGCGTCGACGGCATGAACGCTCGTCACGCCGGGGAGCACGGTGGGAATCACCGGCCCGGTGAGTTCGTGGACGAGCCACCCGAAGAGCGTATCTTCCTGCGGAGGTCGCCCGACCACGGTCACCGGCCAGATCGCCCCCTCGCGATGCCACACATGATCGACCCGCATCACGGGAAAGTCGTGCTGCCGCGCGTAGTACCCGAGATGATCGCCGAACGGTCCTTCCGGCTTCGTCGCGCCTGGATGCACCGTGCCCTCGATCACGAAATCCGCATCGGCGTAGATCGCGGGCCGCCCCTGCCGCCGGATCATCGGAATCCGGTGGCCGGCGAGCACTCCGGCAAACGTGAGCTCCGAGAGCCCTTCGGGGAGCGGCATCACCGCCGAGACGGCCAGCGCAGGCGAACCGCCGACGAAGATCGCCACTCGGAGCGGCTCGCCCCGGGCGAGGGCCGCTGCATGGTGTACGCCGATCCCGCGGTGAATCTGGTAGTGGAGCCCGACCTCCCGATCGTGCTCGTAGGCGTTGCCCGAGAGTTGCACGCGATACATGCCGAGGTTCGAGTGCTTCGTGCCCGGCCGGTCGGGGTGCTCGGTGTAGACGGCCGGCAGCGTGATGAACGCGCCGCCGTCACCCGGCCAGCCGGTCACCCGCGGCACACGGGAGAGCGGAATCTCACGGGCCAGCACGGGGCCGGTGCGAACGCTCCGCGGCAGCATCGAGAGGGCGTCGTAGGGCGACCGCCAATAGCGCCATGGCCGCTGCAGAGCCGCCGCCGGATCGATCTTGAGCTCCACGAGCCGCTTCACGCGGTCGAGTGAGTCGGCGAAGATTCGCTCGATCCGACGCTGCGTGCCGTAGAGGTTGACGAGCACTGGAAACGCGGAGCCCTGTGGCTTCGTGAACAGCACGGCTGGCCCGCCGGCCCGAAACAGCCGGCGCTGGATTTCAGCGATCTCAAGAGCGGGATCGACGGGATGGTCGATTTCCACGAGCAGCCCTTCGGCGCGAAGGGCTGCGACACAAGCTTGCAGTGAACGAAATCCCATGACCGAAAAAGGTGCCTGCCACCAAATCTGGGTAAACTACGCTTAACGTTATAGGCATCTTGCCCAGATTTGGTGGCTGGCACCTTTTTCCTTTTTGTGGAGGATTGGCATGGTCGAGGTTGCGACGACGTATGAAGGTGGGCTGCGGTGTCGGGCGGTGCATGGGCCGTCGGGAACAACGCTCGTCACGGATGCGCCCGTCGACAACCATGGCAAGGGGGAGAGTTTTTCACCCACCGATCTCGTGGCCACGGCTCTCGGCGCCTGCATGATGACGATCATGGGGATCGTGGCGGCGCGGCACGGGATCGATCTCGTCGGTATGACGGCCCACACGGTGAAGGAGATGACGACAGAGCCGCCGCGGCGGATCGCAGCGCTCCGCACGCGGCTCTCGGTTCCGCTCCCGGCCGACCATCCGCACCGCGAGGCGCTCGAGCGTGCGGCCCATACGTGCCCCGTGCACAAGAGCCTTCATCCCGAGATCGACGCAAGCGTAGAGTTCGCATGGACGGGCTGATGATCCTGATACGTTGCGTGACGGCGATCCTGCTGATCGCCGGCGCAGCTCCGGTCACCTTGGCGCGCGAACCGGATCCCGCGGTGACAGTGCGGCGGATCGCGGCCGGCTCCTGCATCCGCCAAGACAAGCCCCAGCCGATCTGGCGGTCGGTCGCCGACTTCGCCCCCGACCTGCTGCTGCTGCTCGGCGACAACATCTACGGCGACACCGAAGACATGGCCGTGTTGCGAAAAAAGTATGACGTGCTCGCGGCCGACCCAGGCTTCGCCGACGTGCGCGGCCGCGTCCCGATCGTGGCCGTGTGGGACGATCACGACTACGGCGCGAACGATGCAGGCCGCGACTATCCGCGGCGGCGCGAGTCGCAGCAGGTATTCCTCGACTTCTTCGGCGCGGCGGCCGACTCGCCGCTCCGCGTGCAACAGGGCATCTATCGTGCGATCGTCGTCGGACCGCCGGGCCGCCGGGTGCAGCTCATCTGCCTCGACACGCGGTTCCACCGGTCGCCGCTCATGTCGATTCCGCGGTTGGAACGTGGGCGGGGCGAGGGGCCGTACATGCCGACGAATGATCCCGACGCGACCGTGCTCGGCGCCGAGCAATGGCAGTGGCTGGTGGGCGTCCTCGCGGAGCCGGCCGAGCTGAGGATCGTGCTCTCGAGCATCCAGGTCGCCGCGACGGATCACCACTGGGAGCAGTGGGGCAATTTTCCCACCGAGCGGGCCCGGCTGTTTCGCACGTTCCGAGACTCGGGCGCCACGGGGCTCGTCGTCGTGAGCGGCGACCGCCACAGCGCCGAGATCAGCCGCGTCGCCCCCGGCCCCGACACGCTTCCATACCCGCTCTACGACCTCACGGCCAGCAGCCTCAACCAGCCGCAAGGATCGGGCAAACGCCCGGAGCCCAACGCCAATCGGCTTGGACCGCGGTACCGCGACCCCAACTTCGGCACGCTCGAAATCGACTGGGACGCCCCGGCCGGCCCGACGATGACACTCACGATCCGCGATGTGAACGGCGCCGTCGTGCACGCGGAACAGGTGCGCATCGCCGAGCTCGCCCCAGCTGCCACGTTGCCGTGACGGGATCTCGTATGACAGGCAGCTCGCTTGCCTCGATCGACGTGCCCACTCCCATCCGGGTTGCCCCGGAGCATCGCGCCAGGCGATGCCTCACGGCAGGATGCGCAGGCCGACCGTCGTGTTGAGGTCGAGCATGGCGCGGCGATGTCGGAGCAGGGCGTCGCGCAGGCTCTGCACGACGTCGCCGGCCGTGTCGAGATGATCCTGTAGATCGTCGGCATCGATCTGGCCGGCGGTGAACTCGGCCAGTTTCCGCTTCGCGAGCGCGACGGCGCGCGGCACGACGTCGCGTTCGAGCTGTTCGAGAGCCTCGCGCGACCGGCGGTATTCCCGCTCGGCCAGCCGCACCTCGGCCGCCACGCGTCGCTCGAGCGATGCGAGCTCGAGCCGCGTCTGGCTCATGTTGCTTTCCGCACGGGCGATGTTGCCCTGGTTGCGGTTGAAGATCGGCAGCGCGAACGTGAGGCCCACGGCCCACGAGCTCGCGCTCTCCTTGCCGTAGGGGCTGTTGTCCTGGATCGTGATCGGGTCGTAGAAGAGAAAGACGTCGTCGAAGCGGTTCGCCCGTTGCAACGCGACTTCCGCCCCTGCCCGGTCGATACCGAGCCTGGCCGCCCGCAGGTCGGGGCGGCAGCGGAGCGCGAGTGCCGAGAGGTCTTCCGCCGTCGGCGGCGGAGGGAACTCCGTGCGGAGCGCCCCCTGCGGCTCGATGCGGGCCGTCTCCTCGACGGGCAGATTGAGCAGCACGCCGAGCGACTCCCGGGCGTCGTCGTAGGCCTCGGTCGCATCGCCCAGGGCGCTCCGGGCCCGCTCCAGCGCGAAGGCGGCGTGATCGAGGGCGTCGGCGATCCGCGGTTCGGCCGGAGTGGCGGACCGACGCAGTTCCCCGAGGAATCCCTCCTGCCGGCGCACGGTCGCGGCAGCTGCCAAGGCGTCGATCCGCGCCGCCTGGAGCGCGACGTAGGCCCGGCCGACGGCGTCGATCTGCCGTCGCGAGACGTCCTGAAACTGCGCCTCGAGAGTGGTGCGGGCCATGCGGGCCACGACCGTCCGTGCCTGCCGCTTGCCGGAGAGGTCGAGTGGATAGGTGATGTTGAGGTCGTATTGTGTGGGGCCACCGGGCCGCGCGTCGTTGAATCGACCGTAGGGAATGAACTGGGTGTCCATGTAGACGAGCGGGTTGGTCCGCAGGCCCGCCGTGAGGATGTCGGCGTCGGCCTGCGTCAACTCGTGCCGGAGCGCACGGATGTCGAGATTCGCCGCCATCGTCCGTTCGATCGCCGCGTCGAGCGTGAGCCCGTCCGCGGAACCCGCGTCGTCGAGCACCGAGAGGTCGATGATCACCCCCGGCCCGGGAGCGGTCGGCACCAGTGTCGGCGTGGGAAGTGATTCGGGCAGTTCGAGGCCGCGGGTGGCCGTGATGCTCGACGCCGCCGCTCGCGTACGGCCACCCCTCGGCAACTGTCCGGTCCGGCGCTTGCCACCCAGGAGCCCGGGCGTCGTGCCGTCGCGGGGACCTGCGATGTCCATGCTCGGGGCGAGCGCGCCAGGCCCGGGGCCGAGTGCCGGTTCGACGGAGCCGGGAATCGGGCCGAGGTTGGGAAACTCAAGGATCGCCGTTCGTTGGCCACCCGCCCCGTCTTGCTGCGCTCGGGCAGATGCCGACGGCAAGGCACAGGCCGCGGCGCAGGCCAAGGCTGTCGCCAGGCGTCGCCAGGTTCGCTCGCCGCGCATGCCCATGGTCCTTTCCGCAGACGCGCTGCCGTGGCTCCCCGACACCGGCGTCCCATCCGCTATCATCGGAAAGGCCACGGCAACCGCTTCATCTTCACGGGTCGGTCAGGTCGGTGGCCATCACTCGCCCCTTGTGCAGCTTGCCCCGTTTCGATCGCCGAGCCCCCGATGGCCGACCTCTTTTCCGCATCCCGCGCCGCCAACGTCGCCCGTGCCGCACCTCTGGCGGCCCGTATGCGGCCGCGGCGGCTGGCTGACTACGTCGGGCAGAGCCAGGTCCTCGGCCCCGGCACGCTCTTGCGGCGGCTGATCGAGGCCGATCGCCTCGGCTCGGTGATCCTCTACGGCCCGCCCGGCGTCGGCAAGACGACGCTCGCCGAGATCATCGCCACCGAGACGAAGCGTCGGTTCATCGAACTTTCGGCAACCGCCTCGGGCGTGAAGGATCTCCGCGACGTGCTCGACGCGGCCCGGCGGCGGCTGGAGGACGACGGCCAGCGCACGTGCCTGTTCGTCGACGAGATTCATCGGTTCAACAAGTCCCAGCAAGACGTGCTCCTGCCCGACGTGGAGAGCGGTGTGATCGCCCTCATCGGTGCGACGACGCAGAATCCGTTCTTCGCGCTCACCACCGCCCTCGTGAGCCGCAGCCGGATCTTCGAACTCGAAAGCCTGACGCCGGCCGATGTCGCCTTGATCGTCGAGCGGGCCGTCGCCGACCGGGTGCACGGGCTCGGCGGTGAGCAGGTCACGCTTTTGCCCGAGGCCCGCGACTTTCTCGTGGAGACCTCCGATGGTGACGCCCGGCGGGCGCTCGGTGCCCTCGAGATCGGCGTGCTCTCGAGCCACGAGCGGCCGCTTGCATTTACGCTCGCGCTCGCCCGCGAGAGCGTGCAACGCAAGGCGATCACGTATGACGCCGGCGACACGCACTACGACTGCGCGAGCGCACTCATCAAGAGCATCCGCGGCAGCGATGCCGATGCCGGGCTCTACTGGCTCGCACGGATGCTCGCGGGGGGCGAGGATGTACGGTTTCTCTCCCGAAGGCTCGTGATCCTCGCGAGCGAGGACATCGGCAACGCCGATCCGCAGGCGCTGCTGGTCGCCGTGGCTGCGATGCAGGCGACGGAGTTCGTGGGGCTGCCCGAATGCCGGCTTACGCTCGCGCAGGCCGTGACGTATCTCGCGCTCGCCCCCAAGAGCAACGCCTGCACCACGGCGATCGGCACGGCCATGAGCGACGTGCGCGAGAAGCGGGTGATCCCCGTGCCGCGGCACCTGCAAGACAAGCACTACGCCGGGGCGAAGCGGCTCGGCCACGGCCAGGGCTACGAATACTCCCACGATGCCTCCGACGGGATCGCGGCCCAGGAGTATCTCGGTGTCGAGAAGCGGTATTACGAGCCGACCGACCGAGGCTTCGAACGGGAGCTCGCCGAGCGGCTCGCCGAGATTCGTCGCCGGCTGCGGGAAGGGGAGGCCTGACGTGCGGGCCGTGGTGCAGCGGGTGCGCGAGGCGACAGTGACGATCGGTGGCGACATGGCCGGTCGGATCGAGATCGGACTGCTCGTGCTTGTGGGCGTCGAGGCCGGAGACGCGCCGGCCGATGCCGACTGGCTCGCCGAGAAGGTCGGGGGCCTGCGGATTTTCGCCGATGCCGCCGGCAAGATGAATCTCGACGTGCGCGAGGCAGGCGGCCGCGTGCTCGTGGTCAGCCAGTTCACGCTCCACGCGAGCACGAAGAAGGGCAACCGCCCGAGCTTCATGGCCGCCGCACGGCCCGACGAAGCGATCCCGATGTATGAGCGGTTTCTTGCCGGAGTCGAGCGGCTGGTGCCCGGGCCGGTGCCGCGCGGCGTGTTCGGGGCCGACATGCAGGTGGCGCTCGTCAATGACGGCCCGGTGACGATCGTGATCGATTCCCGGCGGCGGGAGTGACGGACCGGGTGGACGGCGAAAAAACTGTGGTAAACTGCGATTTCACGGTGGCTATAGCTCAGTTGGTTAGAGCACTAGATTGTGATTCTAGGGGTCGCGGGTTCGAGTCCCGTTAGCCACCCATTCCCTTCGTTTCTTTCACTCGGGTCACTTCCTCGGAGACCGCCACGATGATCCTCGGCAAGCTCTGGAAGGCGCTTTCGGCGCAGATGAACAAGATCGCCAACTTCTTCTGGACGGCCGATCCGATCGCGCAGTTGCAGTATGAGTACGACAAGGCCGTTGATCAGATGAAGGAGGGCCGCGAAGGGCTCGAGCAGTATCGGGCGCTCGTCGAGCGAGTCACGCGGCAGGTGAACGGCGACCGCGACCACGTAGCCAAGCTCGAGGCCCAGGTGAAGGCCTACCTGCAGATCGGCGAGCGCGACACGGCGAGCAAGTTCGCCCTCGAGCTCCAGCGGGCCAAGAAGGAACTCGCGGAGAACGAGGCGCAGCTCAAGCTCCACGAGGCGGCCTACGGCAACAACGTCACCAAGATCAAGCACGCCACGAAGAAGCTCGCCGACCTCAAGCAGAAGATCCAGAAGTACGACGCCGAGCTCAAGCTCAGTCGGGCCGAGGCGGAGCTGGCCAAGTTGGCCACGAGCTTCAATTTCGACATCACCACCGATTTCGGGCAGATCGAGGACGTGATTCAGGACAAGATCGGCCTCAATCGGGCGAAGGTGCGTGTGGCAGCCGATCTCTCCGGTGAGGGGCTCGACAAGATCAAGGCCGAGCAGACGGTCGAGAAAAACATGGCGGAAGACGCCCTGCGTGAGTTCGAGATTCAGATGGGGATGGTGACGCCCGAGACGGCTGGTGTGAAGGCCGACGACAAGGAGCTCGGCACAGAGCGGGCCACGCAGAAGCAGACCTGATTCCGGCGACCTTCCCCTTCGACCCCGCAGCCCAGAGGAGGGTGTCCGTGGCCACTGTTCCCCCACGTTCCGCCGCCGAGCCGGCGCCAACGCTCGGCACTGCCTCGGGCGTGGGCAACGCCTCCTTGCCGGCCTGGTGCCCCGCGTGGGCTGAGCGGCTCGCCGATGCCTATCTCTCCGGCACCAGCTGCATGTTCCTGCTCCATGGCAACGTGCGGGATCTCGTGCCTGTGGCGCCGCCCGGGGCCGATGCGACGAGCGGCTGGGCGACTGTCAACGACTTTCTCGCCCGCGAGCTCTTCGGCCGCTGGGACATCGTGCTCGCCTACGACGTCGGCAAGGGGCTCAGGCCGCTCGCCGGCCCCGACCCAGCGCGGCTGCGGTCGATGGCGCAGTGGCTCACGGAGCGGCTGGGCAACGCGGCATCGTGGCCGCGCGAGCCCGACGCCGCCATCAATGCGATCGATGCCTTGCTCGAGCGCAATCTGCTCGAGGCCCCGGAGCAGCGCAAGCGAATCGCGCTCGTGCTCGACTACGCCCAGTATCTCGCCCCGCTTGGAGACGCAGCCACATCGGCCCGTGGTGCGGCAGCCCGGCTGGTGCGCATGCTGGCTTGGGCCACCAATCCGCTGCTGCGCCGGGTGAACGTCGCTCTTGTGCTCGTCACCGACTCGATGGCCGAGATGCACCCGCATCTCGTGACGAACCCGGCGGTGACCACGATCGACATCCCCCTTCCCGATGCTGCCGAACGCGAGCGATTCGCGATCGCGGTGGCGACGGCAGCCGGGCTGCCTGCCGCCCAGCACGACGCCGTCAGGCGGGCGGCGGCGCTCTCGGGCGGCCTCTCGCTCGAGAGCCTGCGGGCGGTGATTACGATGTCGGCCCGCGAGGGAACGTCCGTCGATGGGCCGGAATTCGCCCGGATGAAGAAGGACCTCATCGAGCGGTCGTGCCATGGGCTCGTGGAGTTCGTGCAGCCTCGGCTGACACTCGACGCCGTGGCTGGCCACGCCGAGGCGAAGAGCCGCCTGGAGGCGGATGCACGGGCGATCAAACGGGGTCAGCTCGAAAGTGCACCCATGGGCTACCTGATCTGCGGGCCGGTGGGCACCGGCAAGAGTTTCATCGCCGAGTGCTACGCCGGGAGCGTGGGCATCCCGTGCGCGGTGCTGCGAAACTTTCGCAGCAAGTATGTCGGCGAGACGGAGGCCAACCTCGAGCACGCGCTCGACGTCTTGCGCAGCCTCGGGCCGGTGGTGGTGATCATCGACGAGGCCGATGCCGCGCTTGGCAATCGAGAGCAGGGGGGTGATTCCGGCACCCAGGCCCGCGTGTTCTCGATGATCGCTCGCCAGATGGGCGACACCCGCTACCGCGGCAAGATCGTCTGGATGCTGCTCACGAGCCGGCCCGACATGCTGCCGATCGACCTCAAACGGCAGGGCAGGGCCGAGGTGCACATTCCGCTCTTCTATCCGCACGATCAGGCGGAGATGGACGCGATGTTCACCGCGATGGCCCGCAAGTGCGGCGTGAAGCTCGCGCCAGGGCTCCCCGGCCCGGTCGATCTCGCGCTTGGCCTTTCGGGTGCCGACATCGAGAGCGTCGTGCTCGCCGCCCGGCGCAAGGGCCTCGACCGTGCGGCCGATGCCGGCACTCAGGCCCCCGAGACGATCTCCGCCGACGATCTCCGGGCGGCGCTCGACGACTTCATGCCGAGCGCTCAGGGCCTCGAAAAGGAGATGCAGGAGATCGCCGCGGTGCTCGAATGCACCGAGAAGCGATTCCTGCCCGACCGCTGGAAGGAGCAGGTGGCGAAGCCCGGCGGCCGCGCCCACCTGCAGGAGCGGTTGGCCGCGATCCGCGACATCGTCCGATCCTGACCGCCGCCCCATTCGACAATCCGTGTGTCCCGACCACCCCTGACAACCTGAGGAGCCCCACGATGGCCAAGTCTGCCGGAAAAACCCCCTGGTTCGACGCCACGAGCGATTCGCCGTTGCTCGCCGAGTACGCCCGCAAGCTCGATTCGTTTCTCGACGTCGTGGCCGACGGTCGCGTCGATGCGAAGGAACTCGAGGAGCAGGAGAAGCGGCTGGTGAACCTCATGAAACAGGTCGAGCCGCTCCTCTCCCCCGAGGCGCATGAGAAGGTCACGGAGCTGCTTTGCGAGGTGACGGCCTACGACTTGATGAACACCTTTCACATGGCCGGCAAGGCCCGGCCGCAGGTGAAATTCCGGGGATAGGTTCACGAAAACCCTCGGCATCGTGCCTCGGTTTTCTTGGCGACGATCAGGAAGCCCGAGGCGTAAGCCGAGAGGATGCCCCTACGCGAAAGCGATGACAGGCTGAAGCCTGTCCTACAATCAACCGGCGCCAGGCCCGGAGGGCCGGGTTCTTGCCAGCCGACGGAGGTCGGCCAAGCGACGGTCGGCAGGATGCCGAGCCGTCGCGTGATCTCAGTCCAGCCAATCCTTCTCTTCGAGCCGCTCAGGCGTGTAGGTGTCGGTGACGTAGCTGATGTCCTTCGAGATCAGCGACTCGACCTCGAGCTTGAAGCCGTTCTCGAGCATCGTCTCGATTTCCTTCTGCCAGGCCTTCTTGCCCGCAAACCATGGGTAGGCGGCGATCTGCTTGGCCCGTTTGATGTCGGTGTCGTTGAGGGCGATCTGCACGCTCGGCGACAGCTTGCAACGGTCGTAGTCGCGTGACCGAATTCCGAGAAATCGTGCCTCGGGGATCGCCATGCGCTTCGACTCGTAGGCGAGGTTGATCGAGCCCTGCTTGAGCACCGAGTAGATGTAGTAGCCCCAGGGGTCGTTGTCGAGCAGGCAGTAGACCGGGAGCTTCAGTTCGTTGTGGAGCCGGTAGAGCATGCGTCGCACGCCCCGCGGTGGCTGGCCGCCGCCGTGCGTCAGCAGGCAGGAGTGCTTGCGCCAGAATTTGTCTTCGTTGAACCGACGCCAGACCGTGTCTTTTTCGACGTGGAGAATGAACTTCGCATCGCACGACTTGAACTTCACGATGTCGGCTTCGACGATCGACGGGATCGAGTAGCCGCCGGATCCCATTCGCGAGCAGTCGATCTCGTCGCCCGAGTCGATGAGCGTGATCGGCCCCACCATGCCGCCCCGGTTGCTCGCGTAGACGTGCAGCTCTTCGCGGAGGCTCTCGAGCGTCACTTCGAGGTCTTCGATGATCGGGTCGCACTCCTCCTGCGTGGCAAACGTCTCCTCGCGGGTGCCTTCGATCGTGTGCTTGAGAAGATAGTAGAGACCTCGGATGCTCGTGGTCTTCTGCTGGTCGATGAGGGCCTTGCAGCCCGTGGCCACGAGCAGCGTTTGCATGTAGCTCTTGGCCTGAGAGAGATTGAAGAGCTGGCGGCGATTCGTCTGACCGCCCATCTCGATGATCTTCCGCGACTTGTTGAAGCGGACGTTCGAGAGGCTGCGGGTGGGGATCTCGAGGTGCGGATCGCGACGCTTCTCGGCGGCAGCCGCCACCTCGTCGGCCAGATCGACGATCAGCCCCAAGGTCTTGAGATCGATCGGCGGGAGTTTTCCAGTCGCCGCCTTGGGGGTCCGCTTCGTCTTCGTCGCCATGGATCGTCCGTCGGAGTGGAATGCCGGAAAAGCCGGCATCCTACCCTCACGTCCGAGCGGAGGCTAACAGCGGACGTCGTCGGCGCGGCCTACGGCGTTCATACGGCGGAGGAAGTGCGGTCCGTCGGCCGGCAACGCCGACGAGTGGTCTGCCGCCCGGTCCGGCTTCTGCGTCTGCGGAGCCCGGAAGAACTCGGCGATCCGGCCCACGACGGTGCGCTGTTCGGCAGGCTCGAGCTCCGGGAAGATCGGCAGCGCGAGCGTTGCCTCGGCCGCCTGTTCGGTGTGCGGCAGATCGCCCTTGGCCCAGCCGAGATAGGCGAAGCATTTCTGGAGGTGGAGCGGCACGGGGTAGTAGATCTCCGTGCCGACCTTGCAAGCCGTGAGGTGAGCCCGCAGGGCGTCGCGCTGGCCGTTGGCGACGCGGATCACGAACTGGTTCCACACGTGCCGTCCTCGCGACTCGTCGGTCGGCACGGTCACCCGGCCGTCGAGGTCGTACTGGGCAAACAGCTCCATGTAGCGGGCGGCATTGGCCTGCCGGGCCGACGTCCAGGCGTCGAGGTGCGGCAGCTTCACCCGCAGAATGGCCGCCTGGAGCGAATCGAGACGGCTGTTGATGCCGACCACCTGGTGGTAATACCGCGGCTCCATGCCGTGCACCCGCAGGAGTTTCAGCTTCGCGGCGAGATCGTCGCGGGTTGTGGTGAGAAATCCACCGTCGCCGGCTCCACCGAGATTCTTCGTCGGATAGAAACTGAAGCAGCCGACGTCGCCGAGCGCACCCGAGCAGCGGCCGTGCCACGTCGAGAGAATCGATTGTGCCGCATCCTCGACGACCGGCAGCCCAGCCCGAGCCGCGATCGGCAGGAGGGCGTCCATGTCGGCGGTGCGCCCGAAGAGATGCACAGGCACGATGGCCCGCGTGCGTCGACTGATCTTGCGCTCTACGTCGGCAGGATCGACGAGGTAGGTCGTGGGGTCGATGTCCGCGAAGATCGGCACGGCGCCCAGGCGAGTGACGGCGCTGGCCGTCGCGAAGAACGTGTAGCTCGGCAGGATCACCTCGTCGCCGGGGGCGATGTCGAGCGCCATGAGCGCGAGCAGAAGCGCGTCGCTACCGGAAGCGCACGAGATCGCGTGGGGCACGCCGAGGGCACGGGCCAGTTCGTTTTCCAGATCGCTGACGTCGGGGCCGAGGACAAACCGCCCGGTGTCACAGACGCGGTCGAGCGCGGCCCGGATTTCCTCCCGCAAGACGGCATACTGTCGGTCGAGGGCCAGCAGTCCGACCGCCGGCAAGAACCCGGCCGCTTCGGGGCTGTCGTCGGTGGTGTGGGAGTGCTTCGCAGGAGCGCCAGTGGAAGGTCGTTCGGACGTGGGGCGATTCATGATGGACGGTTCTCCAAGGCGTGAGCGGCATGACGGCCCCGCGGAGTCGAGCCCGCCTCGTGTGCCGCCAACCGTGACCAAATCGTCACGACCGTTCCATCCGCTCCAGTCATTTGTCCGTATCCTCGGATTCGTGGTCTCACGGCCTGTTTTTGCCGCCAGACGCGCAGAAAGCGGGGAATAGGTGAGGTTTCGAGGGCCCGTCAATGCCAAGCGTGGCCGAGCCCGCTCAGAGCCCTGTCCGGGTGGTCTGGGGTGGGTCGGGAGGTCTGGGAGAGGCCGGGCACCGGGGGCAGGCAGGTGGCAAAGTTTGACATCCGCCTGTTTCGCGTCATAAATTCCGGCCTTCCAGGAGCCCTGCGGTGCGCACTTGTTGAAGTGCTGGCCGGCGGCAGAAAGGTGGAGTTCGGCGTTGCCACGGGGCCATGGGGCCCAGCGACGCCAGTCGGATGGCACCCATAGCGGTCATCGATCTGGGACAGATCGCCCAGCGTCTGGGGCTTGCTCCCGCCGGCGTCGCCGCCGCGGTGCAGCTGCTCGACGATGGGAACACGGTTCCTTTCATCACGCGGTATCGCCGTGACCAGACCGGCGGTCTCGACGAGGTCGACGTGCGGCGCATCGCCGACGCGATCCTCAAGGCCCGCCAACTGGCGGATCGCAAGCAGACGATCCTGAGAACGATCCAAGGGCAGGGGAAGCTCACCCCGGATCTGGCGGCCCGCATCGAGTCGGCCGACAGCTCGAAGCAACTCGAAGACCTCTACCTGCCGTTCAAGCCCCGCAAGCTCTCGCTCGCCGAGATCGCCCGGCAGCGGCGGCTCGAGCCCCTGGCGCGGGAGATTCTCGCCGCTGATCCGCTCGCCGCCGATCTCGACAAACGGGCCGCGGATTTCATCGACGCCGATGGGCAGGTGGCCACCGCTGCCGATGCCTTACTCGGGGTCGGGCACATCATTGCGGATGATTTCAGCGAACGGGCCGATCTGCGGCAGCGGCTGCGGGACATTCTCTCACGGAAAGCGCAGCTCAAGAGCCAACGCGTCGAGAGCGAGGGCAAGGCCCTGTCCAAGGACGAGAAGCACTTTCGCGACTATTTCGACTATGCGGAGCACGTGCAGCGGGTGCCTCCGCACCGTGCGCTCGCGATCAATCGTGGAGAACGGGCCAAGCTGCTCAAGGTGCGGGTCGACGGGCCGATGGACGAGATGCAGGCCGTCGCCGAGGAACTGCTCGTGCCGGAGGGGCACCCCCACGCCGACTTTCTGCGTGGCTGCGTTCGAGACGCGCTGGCACGCCTGGTGCTCCCCGGCCTCGAGCGGGAAATCCGGCGCGAGATCACGGAATTCTGCGAGTCGCACGCCGTCGAGGTGTTTGCCCGCAACCTGCGGAATCTGCTTCTCCAGTCGCCCGTGGCAGGCCGGCGGGTGTTGTCGCTCGATCCGGGCTTCAAGAGCGGCTGCAAGGCGGTGGTGATCGACGAATGCGGCAATCCGCTGGATCACGCGGTGCTGCACATCATCGGTCAGAAGGAAAAACGCGAGACAGCCGCCCGCAGGATCGTCGAGCTCGTGAAGACCCACGCTTGCACGATCATCGCGGTGGGCAACGGCACGGCCGGCCGTGAGACAGAAACGCTGGTGGCAGAGCTCGTCGGCGGCGAGCTCAAGGAGCTCGATGTCGGCTACGTGATCGTCAACGAGGCCGGAGCGAGCGTCTATTCGACGAGCGCCTATGCCCGCGAAGAACTGCCCGCCCACGAAGCCGCCGTGCGGGGTGCGATCTCGATCGGTCGGCGGCTTCAGGATCCGCTGTCGGAGCTGGTGAAGATCGAGCCGGCGAACATCGGCGTGGGTCTCTACCAGCACGACGTGAAGGCCCGCCATCTGCACGCCTCGCTCGACGCCGTGGTGGAGAGCTGCGTGAATTACGTCGGGGTCGACGTCAATACTGCAAGCCCGGCCCTGCTGCGCTACGTGTCGGGTCTCAACCAGACCACCGCCCGCGGTCTCCATGAGTGGCGGACGAAGAACGGCCCCTTCGTGTCGCGGCAGCAGTTTCTCGAAGTGCCGGGGTTCGGTGAAGCGGCCTTTGTGCAGGCAGTGGGCTTTCTCAAGATCACCGGTGGCACCAACCCGCTCGATGCCACGTGGATCCACCCAGAGAGCTATGCCGTCGCCGAGCAGGTGCTCGCACGGCTCGGAGGAACGCCCGAAGACCTCATGGCCAGGCCGCAGGCCGCAGCCCTCGCCGAGAAGGCGGCGGAGCTCGATCTGCCAGCTCTGGCAGGGGAGCTGGGAGTGGGCCGCCTGCTCCTGACCGACATCGTCGAGCAGTTGGCTCGCCCCGGCCGTGATCCCCGCGAGGACCTCCCCAAGCCCTTCTTCAAGAAGGGGGTGCTCAAGCTCGAAGACCTGGAAGTGGGCATGGAGCTCATGGGGTCGGTGCTCAACGTCGTCGACTTCGGTGCGTTCGTCGATATCGGCCTCCACGACAGCGGGCTCGTGCACATCAGCCAGCTCTCCAGCCGCTACGTGCGGGATCCGCACGACGTGGTCACCGTGGGCCAGATCGTGCAGGTGTGGGTGCTCGAGATCGACAAGGCCCGCCGCCGCGTGGCGCTCACGATGATCGAGCCTGGCACGGTGCGGCAGCAGCCCGCCAGGCGGGACGGCCGGCCGGAGAAGCACGACAAGCGGCCCGCCGAGCAGGTGGCGAAGCCACGCCCGCCCAGGCCACCGCGGCAACGGGAGCAGCGTCAGGCCCCGCGCGAGCCCCAGACGCGCACGTATGTGGCCAAGCCGGCGAAGAAACCCGCCAAGCCGCTCACGGAGGCGATGCGTGAGGGGAAGGAGCCGCTGCGGACGTTCGGCGACCTGAAGCAGTTCTTCGACAAGCGCGAGTCGGGCGACGGCGAAAGCGCCGGGGGCGTGACAGGCTGAAGCCTGTCCTACACAAGGGGAGCGCCAGGCCCGGAGGGCTGGGTGACCACCAGCGGGCGGAGGCCCGCCAAGGAACGGGCGGCAGGAGGCCGTGCCGTTCCGTGAGCACAGAAGCCCGAGCCGTCGCTTGAAACTGCCTACCGCTCGCGGAACGTGATCCGGCCCTTGGTGAGGTCGTAAGGAGAGAGTTCGACCTTCACCTTGTCTCCCGGGACGATGCGGATGAAGTTTTTCCGCATCTTGCCGGCGACATGGGCGTTGACGATGTGGCCGCCGGTGATCTGCACGCGAAACCGCGTGTTGGCGAGGGCCTGGGTGACGACACCTTCCACTTCGAGTGCTTGTTCTTTTTCCGCCATGAGTGCCTGGATGCGAGGACCTGCTGCGAGGAAGCGACCCCGCCGATCGTATCGCGGCGGCTATGGCCCGTCCAGCGGGTGTCACTCGTCGCCGGCAGCCTGCGGTGCCGACCCCGACGCTCTCCACTTGAGATAGGCATCGAAGAATCCGTCGAGATTGCCGTCGAGCACACTCTGAAAGTTGCCCACGTAGTGCCCTGTACGCTGGTCTTTCACCCGTTGGTCGGGGTGGAGGAAGTAGTTGCGAATCTGCGAACCGAATCCGGTCTTGGGCTGCTGCTTGTAGCGGGCGAGCTGCTCGGCCTCGCGCTTCTCCTCCTCGACCCGCGCGATGCGGGCCCGCAGCATCTTGATCGCCGTGGCCCGATTCTTGTGCTGGCTGCGCTCGCTCTGGCACTGCACCACGATGCCGGTGGGAAAGTGCGTGAGCCGGATCGCGCTCGACGTCTTGTTCACATGCTGGCCACCGGCGCCGCTCGCCCGGAAGACGTCTTCGCGGATGTCCTCGTCGTTGAGCTCCACCTCGGTGTCGTCGTCGGCGATCTCCGGCGAGACGTCGACGGCCGCGAAGCTCGTCTGTCGCTTGCCTTCGGCGTTGAACGGGCTGATCCGCACCAGCCGATGGATGCCCGTCTCTCCCTTGAGATACCCGTAGGCGAAGGGCCCACGGATGGCGACGGTGGCGCTCTGGATGCCGGCCACCGCGTCGTCTTGCCGATCGAGCAGCTCGATCTCGTAGTCGTGCTTCGAGGCCCAGGCCGAATACATGCGGAGGAGCATCTCGGCCCAGTCGTTGGCGTCGGTGCCGCCATCCCGCGCGTTGATCGAGACGAGTGCGTCGGCGGCGTCGTGCGTGCCCGAGAGCAGCGAGGTCAGCTCCAGGGCATCGACCAGCTTTGCGAGCCGGTCGGCCTCCTGGGCGAGCTCCCCTTCGAGGGCCTGGTCTTCACGGGCGAGTTCCTCGAGGGCCTCGAGGTCGCTCCCCACGGCGAGGGCCTCTTCAAGCGGCTTGAGGACGGAATTGACGCTCTTCAACTCGGCGACGGTGGCCTGGGCTTTCTCGTTGTTGTCCCAGAAGCCGGCCTGGCCCATCGCCTCTTCGATTCGCGCTGCAGACTGCTTGCGACCGCCCCAGTCAAAGAGAGTCTCGAAGTTGGAGGAGACGGACGCGGATCGCTTCGGCGCGGTTGAAGAGAGCTGTGTCCATGAGTTGAAGTCTACGAAGGATGCCTGAATCCGAGAAGCCGTGGCGTCGAAGCCGCCGCCAGCAGCAATCAGATGCGGTCGATTCGACTGCCTGGCAACCGCCGCACGAGCCGCCGCATTTCGAGGACGCTGACGGCGGACAGAACCTGCGACGCAGACAACTCGGTCGCATCGACGATCTCGTCGATCGAGATCGTCCCCACGACGCAGTCGAGCACGCGGCGTTCGAGGTCGCCGAGCTGCAGCTCGGCCGGATGGCTCACCGGCTTACCGGCGGCATTCGTGGCGGTTTCGAAGAGCGGGCCGAATTCGCCGAGAATGTCGTCGATGCAGCCGACGAGCGTGGCGCCATCACGGATCAGGGCGTGGCAGCCGCGTGACATGCGGGAGTCGATCGGGCCGGGCACCGCAAACACCTCACGGCCCTGCTCCGCGGCGAGCCGGGCCGTGATCAGTGCGCCCGAGCGATCGGATGCCTCGACGACGACGGTGCCGAGGCACAGGCCCGACACGATGCGGTTGCGTTGGGGAAACAGCCCGGCATGGGCTTCGGTGAGCGGCGGCGCTTCGCTGATGAGCGCCCCGCTCTTGATCACGTCGAGCGCGAGGTCGGCATGCTCGGTTGGATAGATATTGAGCACGCCCGTGCCGAGCACGCCGATCGTGCGGCCGCCGGCGGCGAGCGCGCCGCGATGAGCGGCTGCGTCGATTCCCCGGGCGAGCCCGCTGACGACGGTGTAGCCGGCCCGGGCCAGGCTGCCGCCGAGCTGCTCGGCGACTTTGAGCCCGTAGGGCGTGGCGTGACGGGCGCCCACGACGGCCACGGCAATCGCATCGGCCGGCAGGAGGGCGCCGCGCACGAAGAGCAGCCCCGGCGGATCATCGATTCGCGCGAGGAGCCCGGGATACGCCGGCGTGTCTTCGAGAATGATGTCGACCGCATGCTTCGCGCACAGAGCGAGCGTGTCGTCGGCCGTGCGGTCGCGGGCCAGGGCCGGGATTGCTTCGGCGAGTTTCTTGCCGACCTTCGTGATCGACCGCAGCTCGTCGGGCCGGGCGGCGAACACCCCTGCCGGTGAACCGAACCGCTCGAGCAAGAGCTTGCGGTAGCGGGAACCGACGCCGGGCAGACACGCCAGCCGCACGTGGTCGCGCAAGGTGTCGAGGTCGAGGGACGTGAACATTTGTGACGTTGTATCGCGTTTGCCGCGCGACGTCAAACAAATGCAGGTAAACGGAACGCGTGCCCCACGTGGGGCGACCGTCTCGGTTGCCAGATTGGGCCGGATTGGCAAGCGGGACGCTTGCCCCACATCAGCCGGCGGCTGCTTTGAGCTCTGCCAGATGCTGGGCCGTGTTTACGAGGCGATCCCAATGTTGCTCGACGTATTCAGGCGGGCCGCCGATCTGGGCCACGACCTGGGCCACCTGCTCGGTGGGCACCATCTCGATCGCGTCCCACGGGCAGACCTTGAGGTCGTAGGGATTCGACTTCTTGCCCGGAATGTGCACGCACACCTCACAGCCCACGCACCGCTCGATGTCGATCTCGCACCAGCTCTGGAGGTTGTGAAACTGGTCATATTGCTGCACCTTCAGGATGCAGTCGACCGGGCAGACCTCCAGGCAGCTCTCGCAGCCTGTGCAGTTGTCGGCGTTGATGACCGCGAGTTCCTTGGGCAGCTTCTTGCGGGGGCCGGCTTTTGCCATGGTGTGTCAATCGGTTGGGAGGAGGGCGTTTCTTCAGGACACTGTCATCGTAGCCAGTCGATCCGGGGCGACCAAACGGCCATTTTGCCCGGTAGAAAAGCGTTTGCCGGCCGCCTACACGGTCTCGCCCCGGACGAGATCCTCGGGAGTCTGCCGGCGGCGGACGAGCCGGGCCGTGCCGCCGTCGACGAGCACCTCGGCCGGGAGCGGCTTGCTGTTGTAGTTGCTCGCCATTACGAACCCGTAGGCCCCGGCGATCTCGATCACGACCAGATCGCCCACATGGGCCGTCGGCAGGGCCCGCGTGGCCACGAAGCCGCCGTCGGTCTGCGTGAAGATGTCGCCCGATTCGCACAAGGGGCCGCCCACGGCCACCTCGTCGAGTTCGGCCGACGGCGTGCCGTCCTGCGGGCAGAGGCTCATCGGATGGTACGACCCGTAAAGCACCGGCCGGGCGAGCGTGTTGAAGCCGGCATCCACGAGCAGATACTTGCGAGATCCCTGCTTCTTCACCGCCCGCACCTCCGTGATCACGAAGCCGCTCTCAGCCGTGAGGTAGCGGCCCGGCTCGATTTCAAGCCGCAGGCGGTGGCCAAACCGGTCTTCGAGCCGCCTGCGGGCGGCGTCCCAGAGCGTGAAGTAGCCTGACAGGTCGGCGTGCACCTCGCCTGGCTTGTAGGGCACGGGCAGGCCGCCCCCCGCCGAGATCGTGGTGAGCGAGCGGCCGATTTCAACGGCCACGCGCTCGAGGGCGCCTGCCACCTCGGCGAGGTGCGCGAGGTCGGTGCCGCTGCCGATGTGCATGTGGAGCCCCGTGACGGCGAGCCCCGCCCACTCTGCGCGGCGGAGCACGTCGGGGATATCCTCGTGCCAGATGCCGTGCTTCGAGCCCTCGCCGCCGGTGTTCGTCTTCTGGCTGTGGCCGTGGCCGAAGCCAGGGTTCACGCGGACCGTGACGCTCGCGCCCGGCACGCGCGCGGCGAGTTGCTCGATCATGTCGGCCGAGCCGCAGTTCACATGGATGCCGAGCGTGGCCACGGCATCGAGGCTCTCGCGGTCGAAGATGTCGGCTGTGTAGACGATCGGGTGCACCGGCGGCAGCCCGTCGGCGCCGATGGTGGGCGTGGCATGCGCCGAATAGCCCGCGGCGAGGGCCCGGTGGATCTCGCCGGTGCTCACGGCATCGACGACCACGCCTTCGCCGCGCATGAGCGCGAGCACGGCCAGATTCGAGCAGGCCTTCTGGGCGAACCGCACGGTGTCCCAGGCCGCGAGATCCCGGCAGCGCCGGCGGATCATTTCGGCGTCGTAGACATACAGCGGCGTGCCATGGGTGCGGGCGAGGTCGGTGACGCTCGCGCCGGCGATCGTGTGGCGAATCATGGGCTCGAGGCCGGATTGGCCGGGGCGTGCGGCGGTCGTGGTCATGGTGTGGTGTGTGGAGTGAGGGTTGGCGGCGAGTCAGCGGGGCAGGGGGATCGGGAAGCCCGGCGGCACGTCCGGCAGCGGGATGCCACCGGGGCCGACGGGCCGTTCCGGGGCTGCCATCGCGGCCCCGGCCTGGAGTGCGCCCGAGTCGATCGAGAGCCGCGTGGCAAGGCCCCGCTCGATCGGCGTGACCCGCAGCGCGACCGCGCCTCCGCCGGCTTCGCGGGCAGTGGCCCCGGCCTTCGCCGCCTGGCCTTCACGGCCCAGTGTGCCGACGTAGTCGAAGACGGAGGCCGCATTCGCTTCGAGGGCTGCGATCGGAGTGGCATCGGCGATAGGGCGGCCGCTGGCCGCGAGCGTCGCCTCGGCCCGCGCGGCGGCGTCGCCACCGGCGAGCACGACCGCATAGTTCGGCGCCACGGCGAGCGTCAGGTCGAGCGACTTTCCGATGCGCGAGGCGAGTTCGTCGTCGAATACGTCGACCGAGATCGTGTGCAGTGTCGCGGCTCCGGCCTTGCCGACGTCGAACCGGGGTCTCACGCCTGGCAGGGCCGCGTTGCCACCTGCTGAAAACGCCTGCTTCACCCGCTGTTCGAGCGCCGCGCCATCCTTCACACGCACGCTCGCCGTCACCTCCGGCAGCGGCTTGTCGCGCGCGGCCTGGCTCGTGTCGACCGCGAGCGCGGCGTCGATGCCGCCTGCTGCCAGCGTCGCCGAGAGCAGGTCGTAAACGAGCCGGGAGACGGTGCGTGTGAGCGGATCATCGGCCTCGCGTGGGAGCGTCTGATCGAGCGCCTCGAGGAACCGCGCGCGGGCCTCGTCGGGAATGGCCTGCGCGATGTAGCCCCGCATGGCGTGCCGCTCGCCGGCGGCGAGCGGAGGCATGCCCGCGGTGAGCGTCCCTCGGCCCGCGGCTTCGAACGCGGCTGCCGACACGGAGCCAGGCAGCGAGACCGCCCGATTTTCCACGAACACTTGCCCGGCGGTGTCGTCGATCCCGAAGCCGAGCGAGAGGGCCTCGGTCTGCCTCAGGCCTCCGAGCGCCGCCTTCAGGGCCCCGGGGTCCATCGGCTGCCCCTGCGCCGCCGACGCTGCCGCAGCCTGATCGAGCGCTGCTTCGAGCTGCTTGCGCACGGCATCCGACATCCGGCTCGGGAAGGCCTCGATCCCCACGGTGTAGGTCGTGGCGAGGGCCGCGAGAAGCGGCGCGGCGTCGGTGGCTTCGAGGGCCGAGGGCGCGATAACGGCCCAGCCATCGCGGTCGGTGATCGAGAGCTTGATGCCGCTGGGGAGCGTGACCCGCCGGACGGCGCCGTCTGTCGTGGCCGGGCCGATGATCCCCTGGAGCGACGTGAGCAGCTTGTCGAGATCCGTCACCGGCACCAGGCCATGGGCTGCGAGGTCGGTGCCGTCGCTCGTGACCACGATGCCCGCCGGCCGCTTCACGTCGAGCCCTATGAGGCCGCGGCCCTGCGTGGAGAGCATGATCAGCGACTCCACCATCGCCGCGAGACCGGGGTTGTCGATCTGTCTGCCAAACCACCCGAGCTGCTTCTTCAGATCCGCATAGCCGTCGACGGCGGCCACGGCGAGCACCTGGCGTTCAGCCGCCTGCACGAGCCCCGCCCCGAAGAGGGAGGCGGCCGCGAGCAGGCCGGAGAGGGAGCGACTGCGAAACAAACGGGAACGAGCCGGGCGATGCATGGCGAGCACTCCGTGCCAAAAGGATCAACGCGGTAGTTTACCAGTGCCCTGCGAAAACCTGTATTCTCCCTCGGATATGGAGCCCCTGCCGCCGCGTTTCGTGCTCGACCCTGTGCCCGTGCGGCGGCCGGTGCGGTTGCAGGCGTTGCTCTTTCTGGCCACCGCCGCCACGACCTTCGCCGCGGGCGTGGTCGGCTGGGAGCCGGTCGTGCTCGGCATCGATGCCGACCTCGCCGGGCAGCTCGGTGAGCACTGGCAGCGTGGGCTCGTGTACATGGCGGCCGTGCTGGCCGTGCTTGGCGCCCACGAAGCGGGGCACTTCATCGCGGCAGTCGTACACCGCATCCCGGCCACGCTGCCGCTCTTCATTCCAATGCCAGTCTTGCTCACCGGCACGCTCGGCGCGGTGATCGGCATGGAAGGCTCGCGGGCCGACCGGCGGCAGCTCTTCGACATCGCCCTTGCCGGGCCGATCGCCGGGCTCGTGGTGGCCCTGCCCGTGCTCGCCGCCGGCATGCTCACGGGGCAGGCCGCCGATGTGAGCCCGTTCGCGACGTCGCCGGTGGCCGCCTGGATGCAGGCCGTGCTGCGGCCCGATCTCGCGGCCGGCACGAGCATCGCGCCCAACGCCCTCTTCATGGCCGGCTGGGTGGGGCTGCTCGTGACGGGGCTCAACATGATCCCGGTGAGCCAGCTCGACGGCGGCCACGTGAGCTACGCGGTCTTCGGCCGGCGGGCGCACTGGCTGGCCCGCGGCATCCTTCTGACCGCGATCACCGCGATCGTGGTGCTCGGCCGCTACAACTGGATCGCGATGGTGGTGATCGTGGCCTTGATCGGCACCGACCATCCGCCGATCCGCGACGACGGCCGGCCGCTGGGCCTCGGCCGCACCCTGCTCGGCCTGGCGTCGCTCCTGATTCCGGTCGTGACGTTCATGCCCGAGCCGCTGCTCTTCGAGTGACGAGCCTCACGCCATGCCTGGCGGCAAGCTCGCCAGCCAGTCGGCCAGGGCGCCTGCGTCGAGCGTAAAGTTGTCGTTCCAGTGCGGCGGCTGAAACAACCTGCTCCTCGCGTTCACGGCCGCATAGCGGCCGCCGAGAGCCCCGGCGGCGTCTCGGAAACAGGACGCGTGGTAGTGGGGCGAGTGGAGTTCGATGACCGACAGTGGGAGCCGCCCCAGGCAGAGCAGCGAAAAAGCCGCCCCGTGCGGGCCGGCGATGTGCGTGGCCGTCGAAAACAACGTCCGCTGGTCGTCGAACGAAAGCGTTCCCGGATCGACGAGTTCGTAGCCCCGGGGCTGAAAGCAGCGATCAAAGATCTCCGTCTCGTTTTCGAGCAAGCGGCCTCGGCAGTTGGCTCCGCGCGACACGAACAGCTTCCGGCCGGGCAGGTGGTCGGCGGCAGGGTTGCGCAGACGCCTGAGAAAACGAGCCGTCTCGTGCCCGGGTGACGGTGGGTACGTGGGAATTACGCCGTGCTTGAAGCGATGGACGATGCCGCCCGCCAGTGGGCGCGGTATGACGCCGAGCAGGCGCAGCGCGTCGATCTGCCAGGGATGTACGGCATTGAAGTACACGGCGTGATCGGCCGGCGTGATGCCGTGGAGTTCGGCGACGGCCAGCTTGCCGAGGACGTCGTACAAAAAGTGATAGAAGGCCGCATCCCACGTGCAGGCTAGGATTATCGCGGGTTCGTCGTGCACCGTCTGCGGAAGTCTGCGAGCCACGTCAGCCTGCGCACGGAACTCGTCGAGAGAGCGGATCCTTGCCGATCGGTCGATCGCGGGGGATGCGATCGGGTCGCCCGTCGCCGTCATGAACAGGAGTGGATCGGCGAGCACGAGGCATTCGCCGCGGAGGCAGCCCGGGCTCGTCATTTCAGTCAGCACCGGTGGAACCGCTCCTCGATCGCGCGGCAGAGCGCGGGGTTCGCCTCCACGGCCACGACGCGATCGGCCTTCTCGAGGTAGTAGTCGAGATGGCTGCCGACGTTCGCCCCAAAGTCGTAGATGAGGGTCTTGGTGTCCATAACAGTTCGGTGATTATCCGTAGCGTCGCGGCCAGACGCCACTCAACCGCACCCGCTGGTGTCGCGGTCAGCGTGCTTGCGAAGCACTGACGGCGAACACGGGCTTCTTCGCCGGTGCGACGGTGCGGCCGAACTGGGCGGTCGTATAGGCGACGTTCGGGGCGTCTTCGGCCAGGAGGCGGATGCGCACCCAGAACGCCGATGTGCCGCAGGCCTCGGGTGGCAGCGACTCGTCGATATCCCAGCCCGCGCCCCAGAGCCGTGGTTCGAGTCCGTTGCGGACGGAGTGCCACGTCGAGCCGTCACACGACACGTCGATCGCCGCGGCCCCGCGGCCGAAGCCACCCGGCTCCTTGAAGAAATCCCAGCACGACGCCCGCGCGACCAGATGGATCGCCGCGGCCGGCTCGGGGAATTCGAAGCGATACGTGAGATGGGCCGGCGTGCCGTTCTTCGTCGGCCCCCAGTAGACGATCGGCGGCGTCTGCCATTCGCGATACTTCTTCACATGCGCTGCATCCACGAGATAGGGATCGGCGGCATCGATCGACGAGAAGGCAAACTCGTTGGTGCGTTGCAGGGCGTGACGGGGCTCTGGAGCGGTCGTCGTCGGCCGGGAAGGGATCGGCAGCGGCGGCCGTGGGAGGAGCCAGATGAGTGCGGCGAGCGACGTGGCGCCGGCGGCAGCCGTCACCCAGCGACGCGCGCCCGGCCGTGGCGTGGCGGGCGACCTCGCGGCGTCGAGCGCGGTCCGCAGGTCGGCAGCCGTTGCGAATCGTTTTCGAGGATCTTTTGCGAGGCAGCGCTCCACGACGGCGCTCACGCGCCTGGGGACGTCGCGCCGCAGGGCGTGCGGTGGCGTCGGTCGCGCTTCCTGGATGATCCGCGCGGCCTCGACGACCGAGGCGTCGCGCAGGTCGTACGGGGGCCGGTCGGCGAGCAGTTCATAGAGGACGACGCCGAGCGAATAGACGTCGCTGCGGGCATCGATCGTGTGCGGTGCGGCCGACACCTGCTCGGGGCTCATCGACTGGAGCGTGCCGAGAACCTGGCCCATCTGTGTGAGCGTGGTCGCGTCTTCGCGATCGAGCCCGCGGGCCACGCCGAAGTCGATCACCTTCGGCCGCCCTGCACCATCGACGAGGATGTTGACCGGCTTCAGGTCGCGATGGATCACTCCCTGGGCGTGGCCGTGGGCCACCGCATCGACGACGGTCGTGAAGAGGTCGAGCCGCTCGGCGAGCGACAGGCTTTTCTCGCGGACGAACCGTGTGATCGGCAGGGCATCGGGCACGAATTCCATCACGAAATATGGCACCTGTGTGTCGAGCAGCGTGAACGCACCGGCCGAATAGATCTGCGCGATCGCAGGGTGCCGCAGGCGGCCGAGGATCTCGGCCTCGTTGGCAAAGCGCCGATAGACCTCGCGCGACATGAGCCCGGGCCGCAGCACCTTCACGGCCACGGTGCGGGCTGGCTTCGCTTGCGTTGCCTCATAGACGCGGCCCATCCCTCCCTCGGCGATCATCCGCCCAAGCGTGACGCCGCCCACGTCGCGGCCGAGGAGTGGGTCGGGCATATCGGCCTGCAGGGACTCGGGGCTGAAGAACCGCCAGAGCGATTCGACGCCGAGCGACGACTCGGTGTCGTGCGCCGCCGCCGACGCGAATTCCTCGGGCGTGCTCACGGGATGGAAAACTCCTAGCCGGAGGGAAAGTCGCCGTCGAGGACCTTGATGAGCCGACGCTTGATGCTCTCCCATTGCCGGCGCACGGTGCGGGGCGACGCACCTGTGAGCGTGGCGATCTCATGCTGCGTGGCACCGAGGAACCAAACGAGGTCGAAGAGTTCGCGGTCGTCAGCGTCGAGCGCGGCGACGGCGTCGTGGAGCCGCGTCCAGGGTTCGATCCGGTGGGGAGGCTCGGCGGCTTCGTCCGTGGCGAGATCGACCCTCATGCGCACGCCATCGGCCGTGGCGAGCAGGTTCGTTTCGTGGTGGGCTGCGGCCGACTCGGGGCCGGCGTGCTTACGGGCGAGGTCGAGCAGTTCGCGGCGAATCTCGAGGGCAGTGAGCCGCAAGAGATGCCGCGCGTCGCGAAGTTCGACGGTCTCGAGCGCCCGGTGGAGCCGCAGCGCGGCGGCCTGCACGACGTCGGCCGTGTCATCCCAGCGGCGCACCTGGGGATACCCGCGGATCATGCGGTGGGCGAGCGCCTGCATTCGCGCGTATGCGATCTCGAAGAGCCGCGCGCGGATCGCCGCTTCAGCACCGCCGCCCGCAGCACGGGCGTTTGTGAGCCTGGCGAGCAGGTCTGCCAAGCACGGCTCTTGCTCCTTGGCTGTCATGCGGCGGCGTCCCCTTCCGTGCTTCCGGGCGGCCGGTAGACTACCCCTCGCGAAGGGTGCTTTCCAGCCAAGAATCCACGGCAAAAAATTTTTGGCCGCGTGTCGGGGCCTCGTCCGCTAGGGATGGTAGAGGAACGTCATCCGATGCTTCGCCACTGGTTCTACCGTCATGCCGGCCACGTTCACGGCCCCGTCTCGATCCGCGATCTGCGGGCAGCGCTCCTGCTGCGGTTCGTGAACCCCGATGACCTCGTCCGCGAGCGCTTGCTCGGCGACTGGACAGCGGCAAGGCAGGTGCCCGAACTGAAGGAGGCGGCCCGCCCGCAGCCGGGCGAACGGCTACCGGCAGGCCGTCACGGGTTCACGCTGGTGGAGCTGCTCGTGGTGATCGCCATCATCGGCGTGCTGATCGGGTTGCTGCTGCCGGCCGTGCAGGCGGCGCGTGAGGCCGCGCGGCGGACAAGTTGCCGTAACAACTTAAGTCAGGTGGCGAAAGGCTGGCACCTTCATGAATCCAGCCGACGAACATTTCCATTCGGAGGAAACTTTACTCCTCCGATTTACCCCGATTATTCAAATGGGGTTGTTCAATTTGGAGCAAAGCAGCGTGCCGGTTGGGGGTTCGGGATTCTTCCGTTTATTGAGCAGGCGAGTGTGTACGAGGGCGGTGGTCGGATTTCAGATGTCGAGAAAGGCCAGTTTGCAAGGGCGGCCATTGTCAGCACGTACTTTTGTCCATCGAGACGATCACCAGCTGCGTTCACTGCCCCTGATGGAGGTGTTTATGGTCAGTGTGATTACGCGGCAAATGCAGGTACCGCAACAGCTGTGGCGATTGCAAATGACACAGCCGACGGGGCGGCTCTGGCCCAAGGTAGAAATGGCGTGATAAAAAGCAACGCTAACGGCGGCTGCGTGCAAGTCCGCCAGATTATTGACGGAACATCGAAAACCATGCTTGTCGGTGACAAGGCACTCGACCGTTCGATGGCGGGAAAGTTCGCCCCTGACGACAATGAGGGCTACTCCGTCGGATGGGATCAAGATACGATTCGGTGGGGTAATATTCCGCCGGAACAAGATGTTTCTTCGGGAAGCAATTGGGGTTGGGGTAAGAAGCGATTCGGTTCGATGCACCCCGAAGTGTTCAATGTCGCGTTGGCAGATGGGAGCGTACGTGCTGTCGATTACTCGATTGATCCGGCCGTCTTCGCTCGTTTGTGCTCAATCGATGATGGCCAGTTAGTCAGCCTCGACTAATGCGTTGTACCCACAGGATTGTTTGCAGACGGCGTAGAGAGAGCCACGACCTCGGGCCTGCCGATTGTTAGGATTCGAAAAGTGGCAGGATCGTTTTCGGGCTCTTGTGAGCGACCAGGCTTTTGAAAAGAGTGCGTGGATTCGGCCGGGCCCACGCAAAACGCGGCCTTGTTGCCTTCGGCTTCCGAGTCATGGAGCGTATGCTTGGCGGCATGTGGCTCCTGGCTGAGCACCGCCGAGCGATGGCACGCCGCGATGCGGCGTTGGCCGCACGCACGCGCGAGCTTTTGCAGGCGGCGCTGGCACGGCATGCTGCGGGCACGGCCGTGTGGGTCTACGGCTCGCTTTTGAAGCCTGGGCGGTTCCGCGAGTGGTCGGATGTCGATCTCGCATTTGAGACGCTGCCTGCCGGCGCGAACCTCGAATACCTGCAGAGCATGTTGAGCGACGAGGTCGGCCGGGAGGTGGACGTGTGCCTGCTTGACCAGACGCGGCTGCGGCCGGTGATCGAGCGCGAGGGAGAGCGATGGATCGGATAGCCCTCCAGATACTCGAAGACGGCTGGGCGCAGGATGCCCGCGTGATGCAGCGGGCACTGGCCACACTCCAGGCCCGGCTGGCGGAGGCGAGTGACGGCCGTTGGGCGGCTGCGGCGTACGAGATCAATCGGATCTACAACATCCTGGAGAAGGCGTTCGAACGGCTGTGCGAGACGTTCGAAAACCATCTCGAGAAGAAAGGGCGGTATCACGACTCGTTGATCGAACGGGTGTCGTTGGAGCTCACCGGCATTCGGCCAGCCTTCCTGCCGTCCGATGCGATCCGCGCCGTCCGGGAACTGAAAGGATTTCGCCACCTCTTTCGCCACGCCTACGACCTCGATCTCGATCCTGAGCGAGTGCGGGCGGCGGCCGGCAACGCGACACGATGTGTCGGCGAGTTCGAACGCTGGTGCCGTGAATTTCTGGCAACCGTCCGCAGCCGGTATCGCGACGAACTCGAAGCCTGACTGGGGCCCGCGGTGAAACGCGGTTTCGTTGACGGGTGGTGTGCTACGGCCATAATTGAAGGATGCTCGTCGGTTCGACGGGCTCGTCGGACACGCATCGCGCCCAAGGAGGATTCCCGTGAGCATCGCAGCCAACTCGGCAGCCCAGACCGCGGTTCCCAACTTCGTGGAGCTCGACGATCCCGATGTCTGGGCTGCGATCGCCGCCGAGCAGACCCGCCAGGCCGAGGGCCTGGAGATGATCGCCAGCGAAAACTTCACGAGCCCGGCCGTGATGCAGGCTGTCGGCAGCGTGCTCACCAACAAATACGCCGAGGGCTACCCCGGCCACCGCTACTACGGCGGCTGCGAGTTCGTGGACAAGGTCGAAGACCTGGCCCGCGAGCGGCTCAAGAAACTCTTCGGTGCCGAGCATGTCAACGTGCAGCCCCACTCGGGCAGCCAGGCGAACGCGGCCGTCTACATGACTGCGATTCAAACCGGCGACACGGTGCTGGCCTTCGACCTGGCCCACGGCGGCCACCTCACGCACGGCATGAAGCTCAACGCCTCGGGCGTGCTCTATCGCTTCGTGCACTACGGCGTGCGGCGCGACAACCAACTGCTCGACTTCGACCAGGTTGCGAAACTCGCCCGCGAGCACAAGCCGAAGCTGATCGTGGCCGGGGCGAGCGCCTATCCGCGCGAGATCCCGCACGGCACGTTCGCCGAGATCGCCCGCGAGGTGGGCGCGAAGCTGATGGTCGACATGGCCCACTACGCGGGCCTCGTCGCCGCCGGCATCCACGACAACCCTGTGCCTGTGGCCGACTTTGTCACGAGCACCACGCACAAGACGCTCCGCGGCCCCCGCGGCGGCATCGCGATGTGCCGGGCGGAAAACGCGAAGATGCTCGACCGCTCGGTGTTTCCCGGCCAGCAGGGCGGCCCGCTTATGCACGTGATCGCCGGCAAGGCGATTGCCTTCGGCGAGGCCCTGCGGCCCGAGTTCAAGGCATATGCGAAGAAGGTCGTCGAGAACGCCCGCACACTGGCTGCCGAGCTCGCGCGGGGCGGCGTGAAGCTCGTGAGCGGCGGCACCGACAATCATCTCATGCTCGTGGACGTGACGCCGCTCGGTATCGGCGGCAAGCTCGCCGAGGAGACGCTCGATCGCTGCGGCATCACCTGCAACAAAAACATGATCCCCTTCGACGAGCGGAAGCCGATGGATCCCTCCGGCATCCGTCTCGGCACGCCCGCGCTCACGACGCGCGGCATGGGTGCCGACGAGATGAAGCAGATCGCCGCCTGGATCCTGCGTGTTCTCAAGAGTCCGGCCGACGAGAAGCTCGTGGTGGCGACGAAGGCCGAGGTGGCCGATCTCGCCGAGCAGTTTCCCGTGCCGGCTGCGAAGCTTGACGTGGCCGACAGATGAGCCGCGTGGTGCGGATCGGCCTGGTGCAGTCGGAGTGCTCGCCTGCGCGGGAGCACAATGTCGCCCAGGCCCTCGCGGGCATCGCCGAGGCGGCCGCCGCCGGAGCCGAGGTGGTGTGCCTGCAGGAACTGTTTGCCGGCGAGTATCCCTGCCAGGCCGAAGACCACGGAAAGTTTGGCGACGCGGAAATCGTGCCGGGGCCGCTCACGGAGCGGCTTGCCGCCGCGGCGAGAAAGCATGGCGTGGTGCTCGTGGGGAGCGTGTTCGAACGGCGTACGCCTGGCCTCTTCCACAATACGGCCGTGATCTTCGACCGCGACGGATCGACGGCGGGTGTGTATCGCAAGATGCACATCCCCGACGACCCGCACTACTACGAAAAGTTTTACTTCGCGCCGGGCGACACGGGCTTCATGAGCGTGGCCACGAGCCGGCTCCAGGTGGGCCCGCTCGTGTGCTGGGATCAGTGGTATCCCGAGGCGGCCCGGCTCACCGCGATGGCCGGCGCCGAGGTGCTCTTCTATCCGACGGCGATCGGCTGGCTCGATGGCGAGGAGAAGCTCCACCACGAGCAGTACGAGTCGTGGGACACGATGCTCAGGAGCCACGCGATCGCCAACGGCGTGTTCGTGGTGGCGGTGAACCGCACCGGCCGCGAGGGCAGCCTGCGGTTCTGGGGTGCGAGCGTGGTCTACGCGCCCAACGGCCAGCGGCTCGTGAGGGCGGGGCACGACACGCCCGAGACGATCGTCGTGGAGTGCGACCTCGACCGGATCGAGTGGTCGCGGACACGATGGCCGTTTTTTCGCGACCGGCGGATCGATGCCTATGGTGGCCTGCTCCACCGCTGGGGTGGTGCATGATGGCCGCGGGTGCATCGAGCTATCGCCTGCCGGCCGAGTGGGAGCCGCATGCGGCCACGTGGCTCGCTTGGCCGCATCGGAAGGCCACGTGGCTCGGCGACTTCGCCGTCATCCCGGGCGTGTTCGAGAAGGTGGCCCGGCTCATCGCCCGCTACGAGCCGGTGCGGATCGTGGGCACGGGAGCTGTGCTCGCGGACGCTCGCGAGCGGCTCGATGGCCTCGCAAACATCGAGTTCATCGATCTCCCTACGAACGACTCGTGGCTCCGAGACACGGGGCCGGTGTTCGTCGTCCCACGCAGGGCCACGCCGGGTGCGAAAACGGCTGCAGTATGCTGGGGCTGGAACGCCTGGGGCGGCAAGTATCCTCCGTGGAACCATGATGCCGCGCTCAGTCGGGCGATCGCCGAACGGCTGGGGCTCACCGTGATCAACGGCCCGCTCATTCTCGAAGGGGGCGGGCTCGAGACCGACGGCGAAGATACGCTGCTCGTGAACCACCGCTGCATCGAAGACCCGGCGCGAAACCCGGGAGTGTCGCGGCTGCAGCTCGAAGCGATCCTCTGCGCCCGTCTGGGGATCGGGAAGGTGCTCTGGGTGGGAGGCGAACTCGCCGGCGACGACACCGACGGCCACATCGACCAACTGGCCCGGTTCGTGGCGCCCGGCCGGGTGGTGGCCGCTCGGCAGCCCGATCCGCTCGATCCCAACCATGCCCCGCTCGAGGCAAACCTCGAGCGGCTGCGGAGCCTCGTCGATGCCCGGGGTCGGACGCTCGACGTGATTCCGCTCGACATTCCGCCGCGGTTTGCGTTCGAGGGGACGCAGTTGCCGGCGAGCCACTTGAACTACGTCGTTGGCAACGGCTTCGTGGCGGTGCCCGTGTTTCTCGGGGGTACCGACGACGCAGCACTCCGCATGCTCGAGGCATGCTTTCCGGGACGCACGATCGAGCCGGTCGTGTGCACCGAGCTCGTGCGCGGCCGCGGCGCGCTGCATTGCATCACTCGCGACGAGCCGGCCCCACCCTCTCCCTCGGGGAGAGGGCCAGGGTGAGGGTGCCCTGAAGGAGACTCAACGTCGCTTTCAAGCACCCTCACCCGGCCTGCGGCCGGCCTCTCCCAGTGGGAGAGGCGAGATGGCAAACGGTTGCCGAGCGTCTGGTGTTTTGGCCTTGCCTTGCTCCGGCGTCGTGGGTCACGATCTGAATTCCGAACGAACACGTTGGAGGAACTGACAGATGGAACAGCTTGCAACGGTGGCAAAGGGATTCGTGTCGCTCCTTGGCCGCCTGATGATCGCGGCCATCTTTTTGGCGAGCGCCGTGGGCAACAAGATCCTCCAGTTCAAGGCCACGGCGGCCTACATGCAGCAGGAGGGGGTGCCGCTGCCCACGCTCGCCCTCGTGGGAGCCATCGGTCTCTTGCTGCTCGGCGGGCTGTCGCTGATCCTCGGTGCCTGGACGCGGATCGGTGCCTTCTTCCTGCTCGTCTTCATCGTGGCAGCGACGTATTACTTCCACGACTTCTGGAAATTCGCCGATCCCACGCAGCAGCAATTGCAGACGATCCAGTTCATGAAAAACATGGCGATCGGCGGCGGCCTGCTTTCACTGATCGCCTTTGGCGGCGGCCCGTGGAGCGTGGACGGCTGGATCGCAAAGCGGCGCGAGGAGGTCGAATCGGGCGCTCCCGCCGCGAAGCCGCGCGTCACGGCGAAGATGCCGCAGCAGGGCTGAGAACCCAGCCGGGCCGAGAGCGAAGCAGCGTCCCCGTCCCTCAGCGCCGGCGGGCCGGTCGGGTGGACGATCCAGCCGCTTCTTCCGCCTCGCGCGCGAGCGCGATGAATACATCCATAGGCACGGAGGCGGCATCGCGCACTCCGAGCACGGTCAGTCCACTCGTCGCCACTGCTGAGCCAGGCGATACGACGCTGATCACGAGTTCGTAGGCACCGGTCGCGGCCCCCTTCGTCGCCCGGCCGCTGGCCGCGTAGAGTCGGTTGGTGAAGCCGGAGACCCCGACGTAGTAGGTGCCCCCAATCGAGGCCCGGAACGAGAGATAGCTGTCGAGGCTTGCTCGGAAGTCGTCGTTGCGGGCAAGTTCCATGCCGCTATCGTTGAAGAGCCGCAAGTAGCTGTCGAGCGTCGAGGAGCCGGGCAGCGTGTGGGTATCGACGTCGGCAACGAGCCGTTGGCCGGCCAGGAGCGTCACGCGATAGAGATCGACGTCACGGGTGGCCGCGGGGCCGTCGCCGATCCGGGCTGCGATCCGCGCCGGGATGTCGACGGGCAAGGCTGTGCCGAGCGTGTCGCCCGCATCGGTGGCGGTGGGGCCATCCGTCGGGGGTGTCGTCGGGCTCGGCGGGGTGGAGGTGGCCGGGATCCCGAGCCGAGCGAGCGCGGCCGTGGCATCGAGCAGGCCTCCGGTGGCCACCTTACCCGCGAAGGCCGTTACGGGCCTGGCTCCCCCGAGGATCGCCGTGCGGAGGTCGTCGGCCGACGCCCGTGGGGCGGCTGCCGCGAGCAGGGCGATCGTGCCCGTCACGTGGGGTGCCGCCATCGAGGTGCCGCTGTACCAGCCGTAGGTGCCACCGGGCAGCGTGGAGTAGATGCCGGCACCCGGCGCGACGACATCGACCGACGTGGCGCCGAAACTCGAAAAGCCGGCGAGCGCGTTCATCCGATCGCTCGCCGCGACCGCGATCACCGAGGGATCGGCAAAACTCGCCGGGTAGGATGGGGCCAGGTCGTTGTCGGAGGCGCTGTTGCCGGCGGCAGCCACGAACAGCACGCCGGCGTTTCCCCCCGCCGCGATCGCCGACCGCAGGGCGAGCGAATTGGCCCCACCGCCCCAACTGTTGTTCGTCGCGACCACGTTGATGCCGAAGTCGCGCCGCATCATCGTGGCGTAGTTGATCGCGGCGATGGCGCTGCTTGTCGTGCCCGAGCCGGAGCCGCTCATGAACTTGAGCGGCATGATCGACACCTGCCAGGAAACACCTGCCACGCCGATCCCGTTGCCGCCCACCGCGCCGATCGTGCCCGCCACGTGCGTGCCGTGGCCATTGTCGTCCCGCGGATCGGCGTCGCCGTTGGCGAAGTCCCAGCCGTGGACGTCGTCGACATACCCGTTGCCGTCGTTGTCGCGGTTATCGCCCGGGATCTCGCGGGGGTTTCGCCAGATGTTCGCGGCGAGGTCGGGATGTGTGGTATCCACACCCGTGTCGATGACCGCCACGACGACGGATCGTAATCCCGTGGTCGTGTTCCACGCCGAGGCTGCGCGGATATCGGCCCCCGGTGTGCCGCCGGACTGGCCCACGTTGCGGAGGCCCCAGAGTTGGTTGAATCCGGGGTCGGCCGGCATCGCAGTCGTGCCGAGCGTAAAGTCCGGCTCCACCGTCGCCACTGAGGCCGTCCGGCCCGCCCAGGCCAGCACGCCCGTGATGCTGGCCCCGGGGGCGGAGAGCCCGTAGAGCCCTTCGCCGAGCGGCCGGACGCGCCACGCCGTCGGCAGATTGAGATCGGAGGTCGTTGCGGTCGCGGAGGAGGCCTGCACGATCCACGCGTCGCGGGCGACGTCCACGAGGCGGCCGCTCCATTCGATCCGGGTGGTTGCCGGGGCGGCGACCTCCAGATCGGCCGCCAGCAGGAACCGGGATTCGAGTCGTTCGACGTCGAACAGGCGTGCGAGCCGCCTGCGGCTGTGACACGAGCGGACCATGATGGCCGCCTTTCCAAGGGTTCGCTTCCCTTGCCCTGCGGCATTCTTGCGGACGTGTGCGGCCGCGGGCGACGGCTCCATCCGCCCGCGCGCAGATGCCGGGAATTGCTGCTAGTCTTTTAGCCCGGGCGCCGTGAGACAGTTGGTGCCGCGGTATCTCGAGGAGTGCCTGCGATGGTCTTTCCCGTCGGTGATGACAACTCAGACCGGCGGTCGTTCCCGTTCGTCACGATCGCGCTGCTCATCGCCAACGTGTTCGTGTTCGTCGTCCTCCAAAAAATGGGGGCCGACGAAAACTTCACGCTTGCCTACTGCCAGGTGCCGGCCGAGATTCTTTCCGGCCACGACGTGGTCACGGAGCCGTCGATTCGCGAGATCGCCGTCCAGGGGCAGGTGATGGAGGTGGCTGTGCCAGGCCTCAAGCCCACGCCGATTCCGGTGTGGCTTACGCTCTTCACCGCGATCTTCATGCACGGCAGCCTCATGCACCTGGCCGGCAACATGTGGTTTTTGTGGATCTTTGGCGACAACGTCGAAGACGACATGGGTCATCTCAAATACCTGCTCTTCTACCTGGCGACGGGGGTCCTCGCGTCGCTGGCGTTCGTGGCGTTCAACGCCACCGGTGAGGCGGCCCTCACGCCGTGTCTCGGGGCCTCGGGCGCGATTTCCGGGGTGCTCGGCGCCTATCTCGTGCTCCACCCCAATCGCCGCGTGAGCGTGATCCTGGTGCGGATGATGGTCGATGTGCCGGGCTACGTAGCCGTGGGAATCTGGTTTCTCTTTCAAGTGATCAGCGGCGTCTTCGACTCGAGCGGCGGCGGGGGCGGCGTGGCCTACTCGGCCCACGTGGCCGGCTTCGTGGCGGGGATGATTCTCGCCAAGCCCATGAGCACGGGGCACGTGCGGGATGCGGCCGATCCGCTCGTGGTGCTGAGACGGCGAATCGGATAGACCGCTGCAACGTGGGCCGATCGTCGGCTCCACGCCTGCCGTCAGGCTGCAGCGACGATGCCCTGCCGCGTGGTCGTGAGGCCGCGTGCCCGAAGCCGATCGACCCAGGGCTGATTCGCGAGATACCAGGCCACGGTGCGGCTGATCCCCGAGGCGAAGGTTTCCCGCGGTCGCCAGCCGAGCTCGGCGGTGATCTTGCCGAAGTCGATCGCGTAGCGTCGGTCGTGGCCGGGGCGGTCGGTCACGTGCGTGATGAGCGATGTGCAGGGGGCGTGAGACAGGCCGGGTCGGAGCCGATCGACCTCCGCGCAGATCGTGTGCACGATCTCGATGTTGGCCCGTTCGCAGTCTCCGCCGACGTTGTAGACCTCGCCCACGCGGCCGCGGGCGAGCACGGTGCGGATCGCATGGCAGTGGTCGGCCACATAGAGCCAGTCGCGCACCTGGCGGCCGTCGCCGTACACGGGCAAGGGTTTGCCTTCCAGGCAGTTGAGGATCATGAGCGGAATCAGCTTCTCGGGAAACTGGTACGGCCCGTAGTTGTTGGAGCAGTTCGTGGTGAGCGTCGGCAGGCCATACGTGTGGTGGTAGGCCCGCACGAAGTGGTCGCTCGCGGCCTTCGAGGCCGAGTAGGGAGAGTTGGGTGCGTAGGGCGTCGTCTCGGTGAATCGGCCCGTCTGCCCGAGCGATCCGTAGACCTCGTCGGTCGAGACATGCAAGAAGCGGAAGGCGTCGCGGTCGGCGGCGGGTAGGGCCAACCAGTAGCGACGCACCTCCTCCAGCAGGCGGAACGTCCCGACCACGTTGGTCTCGACGAACGCCCCTGGGCCGTCGATCGACCGATCGACATGGCTCTCGGCGGCGAAGTTCACGATCGCCCGTGGCCGGTGGGTTTCCAGGAGTGTCCGCACGAGGGCCGCGTCGCCGATGCTTCCCTCCACGAACACGTGCCGAGACTCGCCGGTGATATCGGCGAGTGAATCCGGATTGCCGGCGTAGGTGAGGGCATCCAGGTTGACGACCGCGGATGGCTCTTCGGCGATCCATTGCCGCACGAACTCACCGCCGATAAAACCGGCGCCGCCCGTTACGAGGATGGGCTGCACGAGAATGTCTCCAGGGAGTGTGGCGGCGCCACAGGCGTCGCCGTCGGCGGCTCGCCGAGATAGTCCGTCACCCCCGCCCGCCAGTCTGGCAATCGGAATCGGGTGGCAGCGGCAAAGGCCGTGGTGTCGAGGACGCTGTACCGTGGCCGCTCGGCCGGCGACGGATAGTCGGATGACTCGATCGGCACCACACGCGTGGCGATGCCGGCCCGTCGAAAGAGTTCACTGGCGAGTTCATACCACGACGTCTGCCCCTCGTTGACCACGTGAAACGTGCCGACGGCCCCGGTCGTAAGCAGACGCAGAATCCCGTCGGCCACGTGTGGCACGTAGCTCGGCGTGCAGGCCTGATCGGCGACGACGCGAACCTCGGGCCGGGTTGTCGCCAAGACACGCATCGTGTCGAGAAAGTTTCGGCCGCGGATCGGACCCTCCGGGGAGGAGGCGTAGAGACCGCACGTCCGGATCACGAGATGGTCAGGACAGGTGCGGGCGGCCTCTTCACCGGCAAGCTTCGAGACGCCGTAGGCGTTGAGGGGGCCGGGAGCGTCTGCCTCCCGGTACGGACGCGCGCGCGTGCGATCGGCACCGAACACATAGTCGGTGCTGATCTGCACGAATCGAAAACCGTGATCCGAGCACGCCGTCGCCAGGTGCTCCACGGCGGTGACGTTGACGGCGTGGCAGCCCGCGGAATCCCGCTCGGCGGCATCGACAGCTGTCCAGGCGGCACAATTGATCACGACATCGGGCCGCAGTCGGGCGATGGTGGCACGGACGGCGTCGCCCGCGGTGATATCGAGCATCGCCCGCGTGACGGGGATCGCGCGGGCGCCCAGTTGCTGCACGAGGGCCGTGCCCAGCTGGCCCGCGGCGCCGACGACGGCGATTCGCCCGGAGAGGGCGGCAATGTCGCAAGATGGGGAAACAGTGCACATCAGGCAAGGGTGTAGCATGGGCGACGGGGAAGAAACCAGCCGATTTTTGCGCATGGCGACCCGGGGGATTCGCAACCCCGGCAAACCTGGGCAGCAGCGGGCTTGACGCAGGCAGATGGAAGCCGGTATTCCCCCCCGCCGAAACGAAATCCTGGTCGTCGTGGGGCGCCTCGACCAGTCGGCTGCGGCCTGTGGGTACGCCCCTGATCGAGCACGAGGTGCAGCAGTGCGTTTGTTTCCCCGCCGTGATCATCCTCTCCGGAAAGCCGTTCGGAATTCGGGGGCCACGCTCATCCAGGCGGTCGGCTTGAAGCGGCTGCGGCGGAAGGCGAAGCCCGTTGCCGAGGCCGGTTCCGTGCATGATGGAGCGCGGCACGTCGTTTGCATCTCGGGTGAGCCGCGATTTCTGGCCGGCCACATGTATCGGGTCGAGCGTTTCGCACGCAGCGTGTCGGAGCTCGGCTACTCGGTCGATATCGTGCCGGTGGATGCCCTCAACGCAGACTGGTGGATGCGGAAGGTGCCCAGTCCGGCGGTCGTCCTCATCTGGCGGGCCGCCTGGAATCGCACGCTGCGCGAGGCCGTCTCCGCGTGGCGCGGCCGGGGGGCGAGGATCCTCTTCGACGTCGACGACTACATGTTCGATCCCGATCTCGCGAAGGCGGCGATCATAGACGGCATCCGGTCCCAAAAGATCGCCGAGCAGGATGTCGTCGAGCACTATGCGAAGATCCGCGAAACACTCACGTGGGCCGACGCGTGCGTCGTGCCGACGGTGGAGCTCGCCAAGGGGATCGAACTGTGCGACAGGCCGGCACTGATATCGGTGAACGGCTTCGACGCCGACACGTATCGCGTCAGCCGCGAAGCCGTGCTGCGGAGGCGCCTCGACCTCTCCGACGGCCTGGTGCGCATCGGCTATGCATCCGGCTCGCGAACCCACCAGCGCGATTTCGGCGTCGCGGCTCCCGCCGTGGCCAGGGTGCTCCGCGAGCGGCCGGAGTGCCGGCTCGTGCTCTTTCGGGATGCCCGCAGTGGCCGTGAATTGCTCGACCTCGGTGAGTTTCCCGACTTCGCGGGCCTCGAGGAGCAGGTGGAGTGGCGGGCCGCCACGTCGCTGACGAGGCTGCCCGAGGAACTCGCGAGGTTCGACGTCAACATCGCCCCGCTCGAGGTCGGCAATGTCTACTGCGAGGCGAAGAGCGAACTCAAGTATTTCGAGGCCGCGCTCGTCGGCGTGCCGACGGTCGCCTCCCCCACGCAGCCCTTTCGTGAAGCTATCGTCGACGGGGTGACGGGCTATCTGGCCGATAATTCGGCGGACTGGCATCGAACCCTCGATGCACTCGTGGCTGATGCCGGATTGCGATCCCAGATCGGCCAGGCGGCGCTCCATCACGTCCTGCACCGCTATGGCCCCGATGGGCGTCGGCAGCGACTCGCGAGCGTCATGGGCCGAGTCTTGGGCACCGCCGCCGAGTCGACGTCGGCCTTCCGCCTGGAGTGTCTCGAACGTGCCGCCGACGTCAGGCTGCCGCAGGTGCCGGAGGCCGAGGTGCTGCACCGGCAGGGCGACACCGGGATCGCGAAGGTGGCGGTCGTCGTGCCGCTCTACAACTATGCGAGCTTCCTCGTCGAGACGCTCAACAGCGTCAAGAAACAGACGCTCGATTCGATCGAGCTGGTGGTGGTCGACGATTGCTCGACCGACACATCGGCGAAGGTGGCGATGGACTGGATCGAGCGGAACGGCCGCCGATTCGTGTCGGCCACACTGCTGCGGAATGCACAGAACCAGGGGCTGCCGCTCACCCGCAACGTCGGCTTCGCCCACGCCGAGGCCCCGTTCATCTTCCCCCTCGATGCCGACAACACGATCGATCCACGCTGCCTGTGGCTGCTGCTCGAGCGGATGCTCAACTCAGGCTGTTCCGCCGCCCATCCCACGCTGCAGCGGTTCGGCAAGTGCTCCATGCGGCATGCGGCCCAGCCCTGGTCGCCCGACCGGTTGCGGCGGGGCAACTACATCGACGCCATGGCGCTGATCCGCAAGAGCGCCTGGGCCCACGTGGGCGGGTATACGAAGGGCGGTTTCGTCGGCTGGGAAGACTACGAGCTGTGGTGCAAGTTCGTGGAAGCGGGTTTTTGGAGCGACCCCGTGCCCGACGCGGTGGCGGGTTATCGCGTCCACGGAGCGTCGATGCTCGACACGCAGACCAACAAGTCAAAACAGTCGGTCGTCGACGCGATCCGCGCCGAGCACCCCTGGCTGACCGTCCAGGCAGCCTGATCACCCACCCCATTCCCTCGAGAGTTTCGGAGCGCATCGCATGGCCACCGAGTGTTTCACGTTCGGGCCCGAGCAGCAGGTCGTGGTCGATTACTTCGTCCGCAACTTCGCCGCGGATCCCGGTTCGTTCATCCCGCGGATCGATCGTCGCTGCCAGATGTATGCCCACGGCATCGCCGAACCCGAATCGTGCCCGGGCGCAGCGTTCACCTACTTCGACTCCGCGCTCAAGATGCTGCACCCGCTGCGGGTGCTCGCAAACTGGAAGTTCGGCGGTCTCGCGAATTGCGGCCGGCTCCTCGACTTCGCCAGCGGGTTCGGTCGGCTGACACGCTTCCTGGTGCAAGAGATGCGGCCCGGAGCCCTGGTCGTCTCCGACATCCAGGCCGAGGCGGTCGACTTCCAGAAGCGCACCTTCGGTGTCGACGGCTTCGCCTCCGTGACCGATCCGGCCACACTCGGGCACGACAAGCCCTTCGACGCCATCTTCGTCGCCTCGCTGTTCACGCACCTGCCGGAGCACCGGTTTCATGCCTGGCTGGCGAAGCTGATCAGCCTGCTCACTCCCAAGGGCATGCTCGTGTTCACCGTGCACGACGCCTCGCTGCTCGCCCGGCATCGCCCGGTGGCGCCGTCAGGCTTCGATTTCAACCCGCACGTGAGCGAGGTGGGGTCGCTCGCCGCCGCCGAGTATGGCAGCACCCACGTCTCGCAGGAGTTCGTGAATCGCGCGATCGACCGGGCGTCGCGGGGCACGGGCGGCCATCACCGCATCCCCCGGGGCCTCTGGCACCACGACGTCTATGTCTACACCCCAGACGGCTCGGCCGGCCGCGACAAGCCCGGCATCGGCATCCTCGGGCCCCAAAACATCATCGGCATCCACGACGGCCGGGTGACCCCCTGGTTCACGGAGACGAGCCCGGCCCATCGGGTGTCGTCGATCGAGCTGGTGACCAAGGGGGGCGTGCGAACGGCCGGCTCAGCCAAGGGGGCCGTCGCGTTCGCGGGCGACGGCCGGTTTCTGCCGGACGGCTGGAACGACCCGCTCTACGCCGTATTCGACGACGTGCCCCACGAGGTGTTCGCCAACGACGTCGTGCTGCGGGCGGCAAGCAGCGGCGGCGACGTGCGGCGGATGCCGGTGTGGTCGCGGGCGATCACGCTGCCTGCGAAGTGATCGGCATCAGATGCCGATGTTGCCGACGGCCTGCGGGCTCACCCAATACGAGCCGGCTCCGTTCGAGCCGAACGCGTTCTCGAGCACCCAGTTGTAGTTCGCGTTCGCCAGCAGCACGATGCCGTAGCTGCCGTTCGCGAATGCCGTTCCAGACTGGCTCCGGCCCACATAGTTGCGGCTGAATGAATTGCGGGTGACGGCCGCAGCCACGATGCCGTTCACCGTGTTGCCCGCGATCGTGTTCCACTCGACGGTGTTGAGCGTGCACCCGGCGGCGACGGCCACGCCCACCTGCTGGCCCGGCAGGGCGGCCGTTTGGGCTGCGTTCAGCCCGATCACGTTGTACTGCACCCAGTTGTGGTCGCCGACGCCCCAGAGTTCCGTGCCCAGCGCCACTCCGGCGAGCGTGTTTCCCGAGATGAGGTTGCCACCCCAGGGGCCGCCGACGGCGTTTTCGTGGGCCCCGTTGGCGATGAGCACTCCGACCTCGCCGTTGCCAATCGCCGCCGTGCCGGTGGCATTCGTGCCGATGTAGTTGCGGAAGATGATGTTGTGCCAGTTGGTCTCGTGGAGCAGTTCGACGCCGGCCGAGGCGTTGCCCGAGAGCGTGTTCTCCGGGCCGATCCACATCTCCCGGGCGTTCTTCCCGAGGAAAATGCCGTCTGAAGTGTTGCCGTAGCCGGCGGCCGTCATGCCCGTCGGGTCGGTGCCGATCTTGTTCAGGCTGAAGGAGTTCGTCACGTAGGGCGTCGTGGAAGTGCTCTCGAACGGATCGCCCACGGTGATCCCGTTGTCGACGCCCGAGATCGTGTTGTGCCGGATCGTGTTCCAGCTCGACTGGATGCCGACCCCGCGAGACTGGCTGTAGGCGGCGCCGAGATCGGTGTTCTTGAGGACCGTCGCCCCTTCCTTGCGAAATCCCATCCAGTTGTACTGGATGAAGTTGTATTGCGACGTGTTGAAGATCGTCACGGCGTTCGCGAGGTAGTCGTACATCCCCAGGCCCTGGATCGTAGACAGGTTGTGCGACGTGGTCGCGTCAGAGGGATCGTTTTGCAGGAGGAAGATCGAGTACACCGAGCCGTCCCCCTGCACATACACCAGGGGTTCGTCGACGTAGCCGGGCTGGGTCATGCCGTTGATGACCACCTGGTCGTTGAGGTAGAGCGTGTCACGGATGGTGATGGTCTTGAGCCCAGCCCCCGAGATGTTGAAGTTGATGTAGTCGAGCTGATTCGGGGTGGCGTAGTTGGCCTGCTGGACGGCCCAGGGGAGCGAGCCCGGTGTGGCCACGTCGCCGGACGTATTCGTGACGGTGTACGTGGCCAGCATGGCCCGGCGTTCGAGGGACTCCACACGTAACGACTGCCCGATTCGTGGTGCCCTGCGCGCTGCCTGACGGGTCCTCATCGTGAACTCCTTTCGCCCTATGAAGTTTACGGGCGCGGTCAACACGCACCCTCAATCCAAGAGGCGTAAAAGTCAATCGGGAGCGGACGCATGCCCGAGACACTTCGCAGCGGCGAAAGCAAACCGCCCTCCGGAGCGGGGCTCCGGAGGGCGGTTGAGTCGTTTGAAGAGCCAGGCTGAAGCCTGTCCTACGCTAATGGCATCACGACGGGGCGGCGGGGCTGATCGTCAGGCCCGTAGCCGTGCTGAACACGTTTTGAGCGTTGCTCGTCCATGTCGTGTCGTACACGAAGCTGTTCGTGCACGCCCCGGCGGCCTGGAGGCCGGCGAACGTCGCATTCGAGATCGTATTCCCGTCGGTGGACGCGTCCGTACCGAGCACGATGTTCGTCGCCGCGTTGAGATACACGCCCACCACGTTTTGGTTAAACGTGTTGCGACGCACCAGCGTACCCGAACTGTTGCCCGTGGCGTACAGGCCGAACCCCTTGTTCGCTGTGGTCACGGTCGTGTTGTCGTCGAACGTGGCCCCCGCAACCGAGTAGAACGACACCGCTGCACCACCGTCAACATTCAGCGACGCGACGATCGTGTTGGCCGTAAACGACGTGCCCGTGCACGTGTTGCTCACGATCAGGCCGTTGGTCACGCCCGTGATGAAGTTGCGGCGCACGGTCAGCCCGACGGCGCCCAGCACATTGAGGCCGGTATCCTCGCCGTCGATTGCCGAGTCCTCGATGATCGTGCCGTTCGCCCCGCCGATCACGTACAGCGCCGTACCATCGCCGAGGAAACCGCTGTTGTCGATCGTCAGGCCTTCGGCACCCGAGAGAATGCTGCCAATGCTCGTACTCGACACCGGATCCTGCTCGACATAGAGGTCGTCGAGCAGCGTGCCGGTGTTCACGCCCTGGGCGTAGAGCCCGAAGCCCGTCGCCTTGAGGACAGCGGCGTCGGTGATCGTCAGGCCGGTCGAACCCACCAGGTTGATGCCCGTCCACGTGTCCCTGATCGTTGTCTGCGTGATCGACGAACCAGTGTTGGTACCGGCCGCATAGATGCCGTCGCGATAATCGCTTACGAGCGGGTCGCCGCCGCCGATGATCACGTTGCCCTCGTCTTCGCCGACACCACCGATCACCGCATTCGTGGCGTTCACGAGCGCGATCCCGAATCGATTGCCGTCGAACGTGTTGTTTTCCACGACCGTGCCGGTCGTGTCGCCCGTGACGTACAGGCCAGCCCCCAGGCTGTCGTTCACGTCGGAGTTCGTGATCGTCAGGTTATTGGCGTCATAGAGCGCGATGCCGTGTTCCGTGCTCGGCACGCCGCCGGTGCCCGTGATCGTGCCGTTGGTGAACGTCGTGCCCTCGTTGTCGCCGCGGGCAAAGAGGCCGAACCGCTGCGAGTCGGTGACGGTCGTCTCGGTGATCAGCAGGCCCAAGGCGCTCTCGAGCAACACGCCCGTCGAAGCGTCCGTGATGTCGGTGCCGGTGATGCTCGAGCCCGTCAGCGTGCCGGAGGCGTAGATGCCGTCGCGGTAGTCGCCGGCAGCCGAGTCGCCCCCGCCCACGATCGTGTTGCCCTCGTCCTCGCCCAGGCCGCCGATCACGGCGTTCGTGGCGTTGATCATCGCGATCCCGAATCGGTTGCCGTCGAGGTAGTTGCCCTGCACCGCCGTGCCGAGCGTGTTGCCCGTCACATAGATGCCGGCCCCCTTGCTGTCGCTCACGGTGTTGTCGATCACGTCGACGTTCTTCGCGCCGTCGAGATAGATGCCGTGCTCGTAGCCCGGCTGGCCCTCGGTGTTCGTGACGATGTTGTTGAAGATCACCGTGCCGGCATTGTTGCCCGTCACGCTGATGCCAAACTTCTCGCTCTCATCGATCGTGTTGCCGCCCACGAGCATGCCCGTGGCCTTCGAGAGGGCGATGCCGATCGTGTTTTGGAAGAATTCATTGAACACCACCTCCGTGCCGGTCATCGTGCCAGAGGCCGAGAGGCCCACGGGGCTGCCGCCGATGAAGTTCGGCGAGTCTTCGCCGTAGCCGCCCACGGTCAGGTTCTTCGCCGACTGCAGCGCGATTCCCACCTTCGTGTTGTCGATGAACTCGTTGCCGCTGACGTTGGTGTCGGTCAGGTCGCCCGAGCCACGCAGGCCCTCGTTGTTGAAAATCACGATGTTGGCGAGCGAGCCTTCCGGCAGCACGGCAAATGAAACCGGGACCGGCGCTTCGCCGTAGCCAAACGTCAGGCCGCGCACGCTCGCGAGCGTGGCCCCAGTGAGGTTGTCTTCGATGAGGTTGCCAACCACGTAGGTGAGGTAGCTGTCGCCCGTGGCCCGCACGCCTTCGCCATTATCGAAGATGTGGTTGCCGAAGTCCTCGCCAGGCGAACCCGAGTTTGAGCCGCCGACCTGGAGACCGAGCGCCGAGGTGATCATCACGCCGACGGGATTCTGGGAGATTTCGTTGTTAAGGACCGAGCTGTTGTACGTCTCACCGTACGCATATACGCCGGCCTTGCCGTTGCGGCGGATCGTGTTCACGGCCTCGTCGCTCGGACCGCCGACGGTGAGATCCTCGCCGCTGTCGATCTCCACGCCGTAGTTGACGTTGGAATCGATCTCGTTTCCGATCACGAAAGCGCTGGCGATGCCGGTGGCGTAGCCGCCAGCGCCGGTGGCGTAGACGCCAGCATTGCCGTTGAGATTGATGAAGTTGATGTCGCTCGGGAACTCACCGCCGACGAGCACGCCCTGCAGGTTGCTGAGCGAGACTCCGTCGTCGTCGTTGAGCTCGATGGTGTTTCCAGCGACGCGTGACGGGCCAGGCTCGCCATCGCGATCCCCGCCGTAGAAGTTTCCGTATTGGACATCGACGCCGTCGTCGCCATTGTTGCGAATGATGTTGCCGAGGACCTCGAAGTGATCCTCGCCATCCCCAGAGAATGGCTGCCCATTGCCGACGATGAGCACGCCATCCCAAAAATTGTCGTAGATCTCGTTGCCCTCGATCACGCCGTTGGTGCTGGAGAACTCGACACCGTTGAGGCCGTTGCCGGCGATGATGTTGAAGGACACGAGCGCATCCCGGGTGTTCTGGAATTCGATGCCATCGTCGGCATTCCCCTCCACGAGATTGTCGGTGATCGTCACACGGTCGCTGTCGTCGACCTCGATGCCGTCGTCGCCGTTGTCGTGGATCCAGTTGCCTTCGATGAGGATGTCGGCGCTCCGCGTGCCGCCGAGAGCCTCGATCTCGATGCCGTCGTCGCCGTTGAAGGCGATCTCGTTGTCGACGATCGTGACAAACTGGCTGCCCTTGACATTCACGCCATCGTCAGCGTTCCGCACGATGTAGTTGCCGAGGCCGTCTTCGCCGATGTCGACATTGAGACTGCCGCGGATCTCGATGCCGTCGTCGCCGTTGGCGGCGATGTAGTTGATCTGGATGGCGATGCCGTCACCGTTGATCACCTGGATCCCGTCTTCGCCGTTGCCGAAGTCGTACGGGGAAGCCCCGCCGACCGGGTCGCGGCCGACGAAGTTGCCGGCGATCAGGACGCCGGAGAGGTCGCCAAAGCTGGCGGGCTGAATGCTCTCGAGATGGATGCCGTCAACCTGGTTGCCGACGATGACGTTGCCAAGAATCTCGATCCCCTGGACCCCGCCGGAGGGCGACGAGCCTTCACCGGTGGCGAGCACGCTGATGCCGCTGCCGGCGAGCGAATCTTCGCCGTTGCCGAAGATGTAGTTGCCAAGCGTTACGGCGTACGGTGAACCGGGGACGTCGCTGAAGGTGAGCGTCGTCGCATCGGCGACCTCGTCATACGACACCGACACCACGGTGCGGGTGATCAGGGTGGCGGTCGCGACATTGGTCGGATCGACCACGTACGCCAGGCCGATTTGCTGGCCGGGCAGGATTTCGGCCCGCGCATCGCCCTCGATCGCGACCGTCGTAGCCGTGAAGCTGGCGATCCCGAGCACCTCGCCGATCTGCACGGGATTCTCTTCGGTCGACGAGTCTTCGACGTAGATGCCGTGGTTGGAGTTCTCGACGATGTTGTTCGAGAACACGAGCGTGCCGTGGGAGCCGGTGACGATGTCGATGCCGTTGCCCGCATCCTCGCCGTTGTTGAACACGATGTCGTTGTTGATGATCCGGATGTTTTCGCTGCCGTCGATCCGGATGCCGCCAATCCCCGCCGAAGCCCGAGTCAGATTAACGCCGTTGTTGGCGATGTAGTTGTCGAAAATGAGGATCGAATCTTCGCCCGTGTCGAGCGTCACGCCCTGCACACGCACGCCGTAAGCCGCGTTGTATTCGATGTCGTTGTTGACGATCTCGGTGCCGGCGTAGCTGTAGAAGCCGTCTTCGCCGTCGATCGTGATCCCGTCGTAGGAGTTGCCCAGCCCGATGAAGGGACCGACGCCGTCCTCACCGATCGTGTTCTCGGTGATCAGGTATTCGCCGCCGCCTTCGAGGGCGATGCCGGAGCCGGCGCCAAGCCCATCCTCGCCGTTGGCGATGATGAGATTGTTTCTGATCTCCACGCCCGTGCTGGCAAAGCCGTAGATGCCGTCTTGGCCATTGGCAGCGATGACATTGCCCGCGGTGCCGCCGATCACAAACGCATCTTCACCATTGAGGTTGCCGGCGACGCTGTCGAGGTAGATACCGATGTCGTCTTCGCCGATCTGGTTGTCGTCGATGACGGTGCCGGACAGGTCAGAAAAAATGGCCAAGGTGTCGAAATAGTTGCCGGCATAGATGCCGTATGTGTTGCCCTGGAGCAGAAAGCTCTTGATCGTGGAATTCGTCGACGAGCCATTGATGAAGATGCCCGCGCCGTCCTCGCCGAAGCCACTGATTACGCCACCGTTCGAGAGATCGACGTTGTTGACGCCGTCGCCGATCGTGAAGCCGTCCGTGAAGGAGTTGACCGACGTGCCGTCGAGATACGTCTGGCCCGTGACGGTGACAGACTTGGCCGAGTTGATCACGACGCCGAGCAACGCCTCATCTTCGCCCGTGCCGCCGATGTCGCCCGCAAACGTGATCACGCCAGTGCCGGCCGCAAGCGTCAGCGTGCCGCTAGCCTCGCCGCCAAGGATGTCGTCGAGGAAGTCGATGTTGCCGGCGCCCGTGCCCGTGCTGATGTCAACATCCGTGCCGCCGATCACCGACATGCCGTTGCCGCCCGCCTTGCCCAGGCCGATGTTCGTCTTGTCGGTCGAGAGGTAGAGCGGATCGCCGAGGCTGGCATCGTCAAACTGGATCGTCGGCGAGTTGATCGCAATCCCGAAGCCGCCGAAGGTGGAGGC